>Ga0114129_10003942_pt1 | contig 20966 bp, 22 predicted proteins | sample RhiMetdeltSRZDD1_FD_80071 | JGI IMG/M metagenome (GOLD analysis project Ga0114129, IMG submission 80071) | Populus rhizosphere microbial communities from Tennessee, USA - Rhizosphere MetaG P. deltoides SRZDD1 (version 2) (version 2) | ecosystem: Host-associated > Plants > Roots > Rhizosphere >... | reverse complement strand
AGGGTATCGCCCAGCTCAAGCCGATTGTCGATGCGGCCATCGAACAACATGATGAAACGATCGGCGAGGACAAGAGGCTGCTGCTCGAAGCGATCTTCCGGTGTCAGTTGTTGCAGACAAAACACAAAGGCTGCATTGCTGCGCACCAAGGTCTTTTGCCGATCCGGCCCGTATGGCTTTAGCAAGTTTGCCACCCGCGCAACCTCGGACGGGGACACCGGAGACCCATCGAGATTCAAAATCGCGGCTATGCCACTCATTAATGTTACTCCATCAGGCTACTTCGGCGAAGCGTGCCGGCATCGTCATTCCAAGCCATAAAGGGGTCGTTGGGCGGAGGGAAAGGCTAGTGCTCTGCAACGTCGCGAGACGAATCCAGCAACGACTCGTGCCCAAGCCTCAACACAACGGCGAACGAGGAACTGTCGAAGCTGCCGTCCGAGTTCCAATCCATCACGCCGTCACTAGCCCGAATCCAGGCATGCGCGTGCAGCGACGAATCCTCCAAAGATTTCACACCAGCCAGTAGAACTGCCGAAATCCCTCGGCGGCGAAGCATGACCAAACCCGCGATCGATCGACTAAGGCACAAACTTTTCCAGGGAAACGCACTTGCTGCGCGGAACAATGAAAGATTGACAAGCTTGATCTCGTTTTTGACAAGACCCGAGCAATCGATGCCGGGTTGGGAGGGGTGATTCCAGTGAGCTCGCAAATAGCGGTCGATATGCCTGAACGCAATTGCCTTTACGCTCAGATTAGAAAGCAGCAAAAAAATACAAGCTTCAGAAAAGACTAGTTTCTCACGTCGGGTCAGAGACCAGAACCTACGAAGCCGGTGCATCGCTTACCTGTAACAGACCCTCGCTCCGTAAATCCTCAAGAAATGATAACGTTTCCTGCTCACATTTGGCCCGGTCAATATTATAAGTCTTCGTGAGATCATCAATGAGATCGGAGATCTTCTTTGGCTGCTCTATCGCTTCCCATATCTCTCGTGCGACATCCGAGACACCATAATAAAGGCCATTGGCAATACTGACCATGACGATGTCCCGATCCGCTTCGGCGGCAATGAGATCAGGATCACGCTTAACGGCGCAGTTCAAATTCAACATGTGCGGCAACGCCATGGCTTTCATCTATCAAGAGGTATTTGCCACAAATAACCAAGCTACGGCGCCCGGTCAATAGGAATGAAGTCCCCCGATTGTTCGCGGGGCTTAAATCCAAATGTATCTCTGAATTTCTGTAGCCCATGCCAATTTATCACGCGTAGGTCAGGCACCCTCGGCAGGGGGGTCCACTCGCTGCTACGGGCCATTTCGGTCTATCTTCGGTTCTTGATAGAGACGAAGCCGACCAATATAGTCTTCAACAAACGTTCCCCCATAGGACCTCCCGAACAGCTCTTGAACATTGTCGTCAGAGACGATTGTTTCAAATCTGATCTTTGCAAGTTGATTGCAAAGGGTACCCAGGCTTATCGGTGGCAATACGGTCACAAGTCCGACGTTGGAAATCCCACTCATAACAAGTTTTTTGTAAGCCCTCTTTGGAATGATGAATTGCAGGAAAATTTTTTCTACATGCTATGGCGAATGATTCACAGTGAGATCCCGTTCGTCGAAGATTGTTACTGTTGGCGCATAATTGCAAATGGTCAAGTCAAAGGCCAAGATGGAAATTGGCATACAGATCACGGCGATAAAACCGTTCTTTATTTTCCGCTCCAATGGGTTCCTGACTGGGGCGGTTCGACTTACTTCAGGATCGATGATGTAGAAACTCAAATACAATACAAACAGAACCGACTCCTGGCATTTGGCTCAGACGTTTTGCATTGTGGATCGGCTCCCGCTGTCGACAACATTCTTCGTATTTCTATTGCTTTCAACTTACGTATCAACAATTCCAAAAAAGGGGACAAGGAAGGTTAATTCGCGGCAACTCCCTCATTGGTGTGCTCACCGGGATGCAGTACGGCGGTTCTGAGTTATATAGGCTGGGCACGAATATCGCGGGCGATATTGTCAGCAGGCCTGGCCGCGTCATCGCGACCCGGCAGGAAGTTCACGTTGGCAGCGATGATAATCCGTTCGATCGTCCCCCGATACGGGAGGACCCGATGGCGGACGTGCGCGGGCCAGCTGGTCAAGAGGCCAACCTCCGGCCTTGCAAGAACCTCCTCTTCGCCTACGCTGCTCAAATAAGAGACGGCGCCGCTTTCGGGCGCGGCGGCGTCAGGCGGCTCGAGCTGAAGATAGAAAACCGTTGCTGCGGCCCGCACACAGTCCGGTCGGCCGCCGTGGTCATGATAGGCCATGCCGCCGCCTGTCGGCGTGATGTGCGACCAAGCGGAGCCGATGACTGGCTCGGGTGCGCGGACCCCATGCGCCCCGGCAAGGATGGCTGCGCAGCGACGCGCCCAGGCGAAGAAGCCATGGACGGCCGGCCCGTCCCAGTCCTGGACAACGAAGCCGGAATCAAGGAGTCGTGCCGGAACTCCGATCGAATCGCATTCATCGAACTGGACGCATCGATTTTCGGCATTCGGCTCTCCGATTGTCTTCATCGAAACGTGCACGCCTCGGCTCCCGCTGCGCCTGTCGAAGGCGCCGGCTCTGCGCCGCCGGTCGATCTCCTCAAGCAATGGCCCGCAGAGCGCGCTCAGGTCGGGGTGGCGCGCTTCGACGAACCACTCGCCAAACACGCGCTTTAGCGCGATTCCATCCGATTCGCGGACTGTTGCCGGCTCGATGCGACGTGGCGTGGCGGTCACGATAAGCCTCCTCGGAAGAGGCTGGCATTAGGGGAATACATTCTCATTCACTCCGCGTTGCGGTATCTTTCGCAAAGTTTCGGTTGGCATGGTGGGCTGGCGCCATTGCTGTTGCCTACTCGGTTCATGCCGCTTCAAGGTGCGTGTGGATGAGCGAGCCAAATTCTTTCCATCCTTGGCATTTATCGCTGCTCGCACTTCGGAACACCTGCTTTTCACATGGCGCTGCGCAGCCGCACGTTATCGTTGGCATAGAACGACCAGCCCAGGGCGTGCTTACCGTCGTGCGCTGTACGGTTGGCCGCTAGCTGGATTTTTGTCGCGTGCGACCGACACCCCGCCTGAGCGCCCATGTCAACTACCCCATTCAATGAGCTTGGTGACGAGGCCGGCATATTTTTGCATTAAAGGCTCGAACTTCTCATAGTCATGGATTGACTTACCGATCACGCGAAGCCGGACTGGGAAAGGCGGCAGATTGGCATCAAAGACCGGAAGCTCGTCGCTGCCGGGAGTGGATTTTTCATGCAGAAAGTCCGCAGCGAGGCTGATTCGAGGCCCGGCTGCAAGGTCCGTTGCGGCCCCCCCCCAGTGGATCACACGGTGACTCCAACCCAGAACGGATCCAGCTGCTGCAGGAAGCGGGGTCACCCCATGGAGCAAAGCTTCCAGCTCCTGCCGCGAGATTGATGTCCAATCACCAAAGCTTGCCGATAGGGTTGGCGGCACGCGATCCTCCGGAATCACATACATGCAACCATTGCGAATGGTGACGTCCATTAGCGGAATCCAGACGGTTATTCGCCCTTGGTCCTTCGTGCTGTCGACGTGCGGCACCCAACCACTTCCTCGCTTTTGGGGGTCGACGTAATGAACCCAAAGACCACTGGCCGACTGCAGATACCCCGCTCCAAGCTGACGCCTGAAGAACCGAACCATCGGAGGCGTGCGTAGGGCAGCCCAGAAATCATCGTACACCCATGAAAAAACAGCCGGCCAGCCCGCAGCGCGCACTGCCTCAACGGAACTGCGCATCCGTGCAACTGTGGCCGGCGCAAGTAGGGCCGGCATCTGAAAGTAACCATGCTTTTCTAGGTTCAGCAAAGCCGAACCTTCTTGCTCGGAAGACGGAGTCGTATGGCCCAAACGCGCCAAGCTTTCCTCATCCGTGACTCCCATAAAGGGGCAGAGATTTTGCCAATAACCGATATCAGTAGCCTGCTGAAATCGGTCTTTAACTTCGCGCTCCGGAAGACCCATCTGGGTGCGAAGCTTGGCGACGGCTTCTTTGAGCTGTACGTTACTTGCCATCTCCCCTCCAACTGAATTACTCAATACTTGCGTCACCGATCATCTGGCGCTTACGAAATCCACTACCGACCAGGCGCTTACAGGATCAGTTTCGTCGACGCGCCCGCTTGACATATCCGAGCCTCGAAGAATTCTTCGGGCTGTCTATGGGTGATACTCCATTGTGCCAGAACACCCCCGGCAATTACAATCTAGTACATCCAGATACGCTCGATAAACGGTATGCCCGAAAAGTGGCAATGGCTGCGGCGAACGCGATTATTTGTACATAAAAAATCGAGTGTTCGCGCTTGCCACAGGCCCGTCCGCATTCCCCACAGTCTCGGATTTTCATAGGTCCATAAGAATATCTGACTGGGATATGCCACCTCGGATCGGATCCGTCAGGGCCCTCGAACAAGTGCAATTCAATCATTCGCATGGGGCAGGGATGCCTTATCTTCGACAAGGTCCGTTCAAAATGACATGTACTCATATTTTTCAAGAAACATCGGCGGATTAAGCATGAGCGGTTGCGCCCTGGGTCGTCGCGTAGTATCGACGCTGTCTCGCAACCGGATCACATCCTCACGCGAGCGGATGCCCAATGCATTCAAGTGGGCCAACATAGCCCGACGCCGACCCTCGGGGATTGTCAGGGGACCAAACATATCAAACACATGTTCTCCGTTTGCAATGACGCTGCCGGCGGCGTTCTCATTCATCGCCTCGGCGACGTAGCCCGAACGCCGAACTCCCGCCATTACACCGATCGCCAATCCAATCAGACAAACAACAAAGATTGCGGGCCGCCAAAGCGCTTGGCCATAACGCCCGGAGGAGAAACCGTCCTGAACGTCGGCGACGGCAACAGAAATTGCTGTAAAGAATGCAAGGCTCGGCAATGCAATTCCAACAGCACGTGGGACGACCAATGCGGGGGTGCAAAGGACGAGGCCTAAGACGCAAATGCCGAAGACCAGTTCAAGGCGCCGCTTGTCGCTGAAGCGTATAAATACCGCGGCCAGGAAAAACAGAAAGCCCGTCCACACAAAATTGTACAAGTGGTCATGTTCGAGGACGATGGACCCGCCGGGCATCCATGACGAGTGGAAGGCGAGCCAAAACTGACCGAGTGCCGGCCAAAGCTGGGCGATCCGCAGCTGCGGTGCGTCCGGAACGAAGACCGCTCGCAAAATATATTGAAGTGCCACAATCGCGGCAACGCCGAGCGCAACCGCTATTGGACGTCGATAGTTTGACTTGTGAGGCGAGGAGAGCCACCACAAGAGTGGAAGGGCCACCGGCAAAGTATAGGCCTCTTCGCGCGTGAATACCGCCAAGGCTGCAAAGCCAAACGTCAAGGCGAGCAGATGCCCGCAATCTCGCTTGATCCACCGCAGGTAAAAGAGCGCTGTGAGAACCATGAACGTATAGGCAAGAATCAAATGTGACACGGCGAGCGTTAAAACGAGCGAAGCGAATACGCGGGACGAAGCGAAAAGTACCAGGACCACAACGATGTGACGGAAAGAGAGACCGGTTTCGCGCAACAAGAGTCCAACGGACCAAAGAAACCCGCCCATCAGGATTGTCACGAAAGCTCTTTGAAGGATGATGTGATCGCCGAAGACAGTGCCTTGCAGATGATAGACTAGGGTTTGAATGGGCCGCAGCGCCGCCGTTTCAACCCCATCTGGATCGAACGGCCCGTGAAAGGTGGAAAGCAGCTCGGAAAACGAGTAGTGGCGAATTGAGTGTAGGTCGGCAGTCCAAAACGGACGGGTAAAGGTGGCGGAGAAAAGAATCGACCAGATCAACATCAAGAATATTATCAGCAGGGGCAATTGCCATTTTGACCACCAATTCTGCATCGTCATCCTCTCTGCGGCCGGCGCATCATCTGATCTCCAAATAGCTCAAGGTGGATGCCATGGAAGACCGGATCGTGACCGTCAGTGACAGGGGAACGGGGCAGGGCGCGGTAATAGAACGTTGCCACCTTTCGCTCCTGTCCGTCAGAATTCACGCCTGCCCCCTAGGCAGTCTCCACCTCATCCCCTTCGGCTTCGGTATCCCTTTAGCCGGCTTACGTCTTCTCGTTCAGCGAAGCCGCCATCCACCAAGACCCGCAAATCTGTTTCGGCATTGCCGCCACAGATGGGCACAGTGCTCCATTGTCATCTCGTTCAACCTTCGCTATCTCCATTGTCTTCTTCACCCGCGCGCTTTTCTTTGCGACCGAAGTCGTCGGCTGGGCGAGCCTGTTCGTGACGATGTTATTTGTTGGAAGCATCCACACCGCCATGATGGGTATTCTCGGCATTTACATCGGCAAGACCTTCGAGGAGACGAAGGGGCGTCCGCTCTACGTCGTAAAGGACACGGTGAACTTTCGAATAAGGCTCGAATGTCAGGACGGCAACCACCTAGACGTTCAATAAGCGAGAGGTGTAGGAGTAGCACCGCGTTGCGCGTGATCAATTCCGATGAAGTTATTTGCACTTCGGCGAGGAAAAACGTCCCGCTAAATTGGGAAAGTCGTTCCTTACCTACGTTCATTTCGTATTTTTGAGATGCGCGGAGATGAATGATCCAAACTTTTTTGCATCACTTGATAACGGTGACCGGCGCAGTCGGTAGATAGCAATTTTGGAAGCCAGCTTAGTGCAAAACGCCAGATGGTCATTGAAGCGTTTACTGCTTTCGACGAAATCAAAATGATACGTGTGCTCGACTAAGGCGCTGACAGCATCCGCCCCTACCAGCTGATCGACCGAGTTCTGCGAATTGGCAGCATCAATTTCAAGCAGATATAGGCGCTCAAGTCGGCTCCATTTGTCACCAGCGGCATGTTTCGGATAGGCGAAGTATTTATCCTTGTCCAGTCTCTTGCTCACGGGCTCCCCCGCAGTTAGACCAAGTTGGACAATCAAATCCTTCTGCAGCTTTAGGCGTCGAAGGTACGGCCAAGCACCTGGTACAGAGTTCTTATCGAAGTCAATCGGCAATATATCATCAGCGAATAACGGATAATTCAGCGCATGCATCAGCGCTGCGGTGGTCGACTTCCCTGCGCCAGAACGCCCGGCAAATGCCGTAATGCGTCCATCGGTCAAAATTGCACTCGCGTGTAGTGGCAGCAGCCCGCGCTGATAGCACAAGGTAGCCCACACTGGGCCAAAAAGAAAAATCTCAATATCTTTCTCTTCAGCTCCCGCGGCCGGCCAAACGGTGATCGACCGTCCTCCCCGGACCTCGAAGTCTGCTACAGCTTCTATCCTAATGCGCGAGCACTCAACCGAGTGGTCATGCACACGCGGCTCTGCGGTATTCCAAATTGGGGAATCTCCGGGGACGACTTGGATAACAACATCAACACTCTGCCCGTTTAGCGGAGATGTTGGGATGTTGGTAAGCGCTATTTCGGACCACGTGTGCCAGCCACAAAGTAGGTAAGGGTGAGTGGCCGCTGCGCGGACATGTGCCTTTGACAAATGGAAATTCCTGCCCATCCGTAATTGCGATCGAGCTTTCACTAAAAATTTCTTGTAAATCAAGGGGAATCGAGAGCAAACCTAGACTCTGTTGCCTGGAAGCAACGCCGCTTATGAGCTCGTTCCTTTCAATCCCGCATTACTCACCTTTTCTCGTCCTGCTGGTGGGATTATCGACGTTCGTGGGCCTGTGGGGCCTGGGGACCGTACTCCTCAGTGTATTCCGAGCTCGACTTCCACCGCCATGGGATCAAGTCACGGCGGTACTGCTGGGTGTTCAAGCGCTAAGCCTGACGGTTCAACTGGCCGCCATGGCGGAGATTGCCTCGGTTCCTTTGCTCTGCGGGATTTGGTGGGTGCTTATCGCCCAAGGCGTTTTCATGCTTCTAATGTCGGCCCGTTCCACGGCCTTCATGCGCCTTTTGCCGACGTCTACACCGTGTGGACCCGCTAGTCTACTGATTGCAGTCATTGCGGCGGCCATCTCGATCAACGCGCTTGTAGCGCTCGCGCCGTCCACCAAGATCGACGAGCTGTACTACCACATGCTCGTTCCGAGCCGAATTGTATCCGACAGCATGCTGCGTTTCTATCGGGAGCCATGGTTGGGCGCGATGTGGCCACAGATGGTGTATCAAATTTCGGCTGCGCCCACACACGCCCTTGGCTTTCCCGATGCAATGAACGTTGTCAGCTGGGCACTCAGCATGACACTGCTCTGGTTTGCCTGGCAAATCATCCATGCGCATGCCAATACGCTTACCTGGACCGCGTTTTGTGTCGCAAGTCTATGCGTCGGTATTTATCCCGTGGTGTGGCATGTTACCGGTGGTGCATATGCCATGGGGGACCTGGCGATGGCGGCCGCCGTGGTGGCTTTTTGCCTGCGTGAACGGTTGCTTGTGGCAGTGCGGCCTTTGGCCTTCAGCCTTATGCTATCGATCTTCCTGTTGTCTGCAGCGACAGCAAAATTGAGTTTGGTACCGATTTCCGGTGTACTTCTCTGTGCCGGCCTTTGGCCATTTCTCAAGTCTGGACCTCCGCGGGCACGGCTGCAAGTCGCACTAGCCGCTGCAGCTCCGTGGATCATTTTTTACTGTCCAATCGTTTTGTGGACATGGACCCATGCAGGGTCCCCGTTCGGTCCTATTCTCAAAGGGTTGAATAATTTTCAGGTTGAAAGAAATATGGGTGAGTTACCCCTGTTTATGGCCCGTAATATAGCGCTCGGTTACTCTCCCCTCATCTGGTTAGGCGCAATTGGAACGATCTTTGCTCCCGGTTTGGAGAAAGCGCGACGCATTTTCCTCGGTTGCCTGGTTGCGCTGCAGTGCCTGTTGATCTCTTGGCTCTTGCCGTACGACGCAAGATATTTCACGCTTCACTACGGTCTATTCATTGTCTTTGCTTTTTTTGGCCCGTTTGCAATTCCGCAACAGCTTTGCTCAGTCAGAAAGGCCTTACTGGCAGCTTCCGTATTCCTCCTTCCTTGGCTCGCAATTCAGCTTTACTACGCAAGACAGTTTTTCTTGGTTTCAACGGGACTAGAGAAAGATTCATTTTATAAGCGAAACGTCGCGTTCTATTCAGATTACGTTGAACTCGACCGTCTTCTCTCGAAAGATACAGTATTACTGTTCTTTGCTCCTGGGTTTCGTATGAGCGCGGTGTATGCTCCAAGGCGGATTTTCCTTGATCCAGCAGATCTGCCTCCCGGAAAGTCGGTCGCCCTAATCACGCTGCAAGACACTGTTCCCGGCGACGTATTGAATAAGTTCAAAATAGGGGAGGAAATTTACAAGGATCCTCAGGCAGTAATAGGAGCGTATCGAACACCTGGGCGAGCGCCTCTCATCGGCCCACTAAACGTGGTAAAACTCGTTGAGACTGAGTAGACAGCGTAGCCCCTTTCGTGAGGAGTACCTGTTAATACGAAATTACAGAAAAGGCGCTCCCATGCGCTTCGCCCTCCACACGACCCCATGCGCGTCGCGATTTATACCTGCGTGTCCACAGGTTCCCAGACCACAGATGCGCGAGCTTCAAGCCGTTGCCGAGCGTCACGGCTGGCAAGTGGTCGCCACGTTTACCGACGAAGGCATCAGCAGCGTAAAGGGCCGCGATCAATGCCCGGCTTGAACAGCTTCTTGGAAGGCGTCACCTGCCGCGACTTCGACAAGGTGATGGCATGGTCCGTAGATCGCCTTGGCCGGTAGCTGCCCGACTTGCTATCGGTCATGGGCGAACTCAAGGCGAAGGGCGTTGATCTCTGCTCGCACCAGCAATCGCTCGCACCAGCACGCCCGCTGGCAAAGCTATGTTTCAGATGCTTGGCGTATTCTCAGAAATTGAGCGTGAGATAATTCGCGAGCGGGTCAACTCCGGTCTCGCTCGAGCAAGGCCGCAAGGCAAGAAACTAGGATACCCGCGACGCGACACTGCAAACCGACTGGCTGCAATCCGCAAGCTGCGAAAGCAGGGCGTTGGCATCAACAAGATCGCCCGCAAGCTTGGCATCGATGTTAGCGTTGTGCAGCGGGTCATTCATGGCTGAATTGCAGCGCTCACTGATTCCACGGATCTTCAGCGCCGCACGGGAGGGACGGCTAATCTCGGGTACAAATCGACGGATCGTCTCTGCGATCCATCGACTGATCTACGGCGTCAATTCAAACTTCTTAAAAAAATGCCGCGACCTGATTCACGTCGGCGCCAACGATATCGTGCCTAAAAACGCGCGGCCTGGATTGCCGACGACACCCTTGCAAAATCTGGTCCTAGACGGAGGCTTTGCCGTAGCCGACCGCAGACACGATGGAGCTTCGGGACTTAAATTACGCGGCGTTTGCACTTTCGGTATTAAGCGAAACTTTTTGTTGATGGAAGTTAATCAAGAGGCATGCTCTCCACTGTCTAAGATTATGTTTACCGCAACGCGCCAGTAATTCAATTTCTCATTCTTCACATAGCCGCCGTCGTGGCGGGTACGCGAAGGAAAAACAACGAATCTGCCCGCTTTGTATTCCACCTTGTGGTCTTCAAGAAAGAACTCGCCTCCGTCTTTTGCATTCCATACGGGATTCAGGAAGCCAAGGATGCTCCAAGCACTTTCGTCTTCGGCGTCGATATGAAATTCGGTTTTGGATAGGCTGGACTTTGCGCCAAGGTGAATTCGCCGTATATTTTGCGGGAGGATAAGCCTATGGTTTTTAGCGGCGAGCGCTCTAATTCTGAAGATTATGCTCCTGAAATAGCCACTCAAAAAATGAAGATGAATATCGCCAGCCGTCTCAATATAAAGTCCAGGGAAGCTGAAGAAAGGCCCAGCAAAACGTTTAGCAATCGACGTGTGGGTTAGTGCCCACGAGTTGGTATTGAGAAGTTCGTGATAGATCCACAGCAATTCCTCCCCCCCAATCACGTCATCAAATACGTAGTGCTCTGGCACCAAGTGTTTTTCAGTGCTTCTGGCTTGGTCGGTCATGATGCTGTCGCAACCCTAACTGTTTAGGGGGGTCTCTGGCTTGAGTTTCATGGCGCCCCGCCGGAGCTGGGTTTCGGCGTGATTGGGTCGTCCGGCGTGAACCGTAGACTACGAATCCATACGAGGCAACTCCTGGCAAAATGGCGCGTCTCCTGGTGTAGGTATGATGTTTGGCCGGCCTTTATTGAGCCCACGTTCGATGCCAGCGATCGGCTCCACCAGCGGCACCCTACAATCGAGTCGGAATCCCCCGCAGTTGCAGTTTGAGACGGGCGTCCAAGCAGATGCTCTCCATCTCGGTACTTTTGGCCGATTAGCGAAGACGAAACCAAAACGTCGAAATTTGCCGCAAGCAGGTCTGCAACAAAGGGCGGAGGACAAAGGGGGAGCGGACCAGCGAACGTCGAGGCCCATGCGCAAACGAATTTGGGCTGGCGGTAAGAGAAAAATCGCGATAACAATCTTGTCATGGGTGCTCGGGGCGGCTGCGGCCTAACTATGTGGATGATTCAAACTTGAAGAGCTTTGTTGGCCCGCTCGGGCAGACCGAGTTCCTTACGCTACTGCGCGAACGCAAACTGGCCTTCTTTCCGGGCTGCGGCTCTCCTCGCTTCGAAACGTTACTCAACTGGGAAACACTCAATTATCTCCTCGACAGCGCAACCTTGCCGTTGTCCGCGTTGCGGGTGTTGCGGGAGTCGGATCCGATACCGACGAATATCTACGTCAGGCAGGGCCGAGTGGATGTTGCCGCCCTCTCGAAACTCTTGGATCGGGGTGTCAGTCTGATTTTCAACAAGTTGCATGAACACGTGCCCGCCCTGCGAGCACTCTGCAAGAGCCTCGCGCGCGACACATTTGAGCCGATCAAAGCTGCAGCGGTTGTCACGAGTGGGCGTGGTGGCGCCCTCGAATGCCATTATGATCCCGAGGACTTGATCATCCTTCAGATCACCGGCACGAAACGATGGCAGGTCTTCAACTCTCCAGCAAGATCACCAGAGGGGCCGCCGATTTTCGATCAAGTGCTGCAGCCCGGCGATCTTCTCTTTTTGCCGGCAAGGTATTGGCATCACTGCGAGAATGGTCCACATCGCTCTCTCCACATCTCTCTCATTTTCACGCGGCTAAACGGACGGCATCTGATGACCGAGCTTGTGTCACAGCTATCGTCGGACGAGACATTTAGTCGCCCGCTAACGAGGCACAGCAGACCGGAAGCACTGGCCGAACACGAAACTGCATTGAAGGCATGCCTGGTTGAAGCGATACAAGGGATATCCTTGGATCGTTTCCTGACGAAGCGTGCGGCCTCAGGTCCGCTCGAGGGCATCCAGCTCGAACCGCGAACCAATCAGGCCCACGACGTGTAGGCTTGAGCCGAATATGATCTCTACGCTCCATGATTTGATCGCTCCGCTCACGGAGGCCGAGTTCCTGACGCATGTCCGTGAGCGAACTGCGGCCTTCGTCCGCACGTCCGCGCCCCACCGCTTCGAGTCTCTACTCGACTGGGACGATCTAAACCATCTGATCCAGAACGGGGTGTATCCGCTCGAGGAACTGCGGGTGCGCGAATCGATTCCGATTCCGACAAGCTTTTACATTAATCGGGGTCAACTCAATTCTTCTGCATTCTCATCTTTGATGAACCGGGGCGCCGATCTGATTCTCAATCGATTGGATAAATACGTACCCAGGCTGTGCAGACTCTGCCACCAGCTTGCTGAGCAGACCGGAGAACAAGTCACGGCCGAAGCGATCGTGACGAGCGGAAAGGAAGACGCTGGGCAGCGTGTAAAGACAAAGGATATCTGCGTCCTACAGATCGCCGGGAGCAAACGGTGGGAGTTGTGCGGTTCTCCCATTGTCGGTCCTCTCAATGGTATGTCGGTACCGCCCCCTCCACAAAGTGCTCCGTTTTTCGATGAAGTGCTAAACACGGGTGATTTTCTTTTTGTGCCAGCGGGATGTTGGCGTCGTTGCGAGAACGGTCCAGGACGGTCCCTAGACGTGCATATTGTGCTGGAGCCACCGTGCGGCCGTGAGGTGGTGGCCTGGCTCACTAGTCAATTAACTGCTGACGAAACGTTCACCGCGCCCTTGATAGGATATACAGATCCGAGCGCGTTGGCTTCGCACGAGGCTGCGCTCAAAGCGCGCTTGATCGAGCAAGTACAGGCGTGGTCGCTCGCTGGTTTCCTCGCAGAGCGTGCGACAGCGCGCTCGAAGGAGGTCGTCATTCGTATCCAGGGCACTCAGAACGCGGCCAAGGGGCCACAGGGGTGAGTCTAACCAATACCCCGGCTCCGGGTTGGCCCAATTTTGCAACTTCGCGGACTGACGTGAGCTTCGATAATCCAAACTCGGTCTTGCTCATAGGAAAGGAAGTGCCAATGCCGAAAAAAATGGGAAAAAAGTCTGAATAAACCCAGCCATCGGTTTGTTCAAAGCCAAAAGTGACCCGCAACTCTAACAAGGTAAATCGTCTATCGCCGGTGCGTTCCGAAATAACATAGAAAAAATTACAGCATAGGAAACTAATGAGGAAGAGTATTGGCAGGAAGGCGCAAATTATGGGCGGAAGTTGAAGAGCCCCTGAGGACCGGGACACTGATGCCGATAGGGTTTACATCACGGCAAACGGGTTGGCACAGAGTTTTAGTTGGACCCGTCATCGCTGATGCAAAGGTTGGGCGAGGAAACGATATATCGTGCCTTTTGATTTACTCAATCTCACCATTTGGCTGATTGCCGGCATCAGCGGCGGGTGTGCGGCCGGCGAGTTACTCAAGGGAGACTACGATCTAGGCCCTGGAAATATGCTTTACGGAGCAATAGGCGGCGTTGTCGGCGCATTCATCCTCCAGACCCTATTCCCAGACTGGGGGGGCATCGACTACGGCCCCATCATTGCCCAGGTAGTAGTGGCCGCCGCCAGCGGGGGCGTTCTGACCGTCATCACAGGCGCCGTGCAGGCTCGCCAGCGTTAAAGGAGCCAACACTTTGATGGGCTTTTATTTTTCTTGGGTCACGACGCAAGCGCCGAGCCGTTGCGCCATTTATGCCGGACTCATGGCTGCTGATATCGCGATCGAGCTATCCTGGAAATGATGGATTCTACAGCGCGACGTAAAATGGGCTAACGAAGCAGCTGCTGTGTAGTTGGCTTCCAGTCGCGTACGAGTTTCTGCGCCTCGGCGATTTGCTCGTTAGTCATCCGCTTTGAGACGGTTTCTCGCCCTTGTACTGCGTCTTTGTAGCCGCCCGCCGCCGACAATTCGAACCACCTGTAGGACTGCACAAAATCCTGAGGAACACCCTGACCGTTGGCGTATGCGATTCCGAGATAATACTGGGCAACTGCGAAGCCTTGGTCGGCAGCGAGCCTAGACCACTTTGCCGCCTCGGCGTGGTCCTGCGGCACGCCCTGACCGTTGGCGTATGCATATGCAAGATTATATTGAGCAGCGGCGAAGCCTTGATCTGCAGCGAGCCGAGACCACTTTACTGCCTCGGCAGGGTCCTGCGGCACGCCCCGGCCGAAACTGTACATACTGGCGAGGTTGTTCTGGGCGTCGGCGTAGCCCTGATCGGCAGCGAGACGATACCACTTCATGGCCTCCACATAGTTCTGCGGCACGCCATCGCCTCTCTCATACATGCTGCCAAGATTACTTTGCGCGTTGGCGTAACCTTGACCGGCCGCCTTGCGAAGCCATTCCGCTGCTTTGGCGGAATCCTTCGGCACGCCCAGACCCTTGGCGTAGCTGACCCCAACAGCAGCCTGTGCGGAGGCGTCCCCTTGATCGGCAGCGAGACGATACCACTTCATGGCCTCGACCTGGTTCTGCGACACGCCTTGACCGTTGGCGTACATCACTCCAAGAATGATCTGGGCTTTGGCCATTCCTTGGTCTGCTAACGGACGAAGAAGCCGCAGGGCAGTCGTGTAGTCGCCCTTGCCATATGCCGCCGCAGCATCTTCGAATGGTCCTGCCACCACTGGCGCCGCAAGGCTCAACAACAGAGAAATGATGGCAATGGCGTGCTTGCACCCGAAATTCATGGTTTCGCTGTCCCTCCGCTCCTATGCTGGTACTTTAGCGTCTGTTCCCGTTTTCGATACGTCGCGAGATCGCAACGTAATGGCTTTTGGCCACCCATAGCCTATTTGACGAAAAAGGCTATGCATCTGCAGCGTCGCACCTAGTTACCGACGGGGTTCTGGATTTTCTTAGGCCGCATCCTGCCATCGCAAATCGCACATTAGACCCTGGGCGTGAATATGTCTCCGCGTTAAAGAGATGATCTTGCGAAGTTCCCACGGCACGAATACTAACGACCGGCGGTGCCGGCTATGTCGGTAGCCATTGCGCTAAAGCGCTCGGGCAGCGGGGCATAAGGTGTCGTGTTCGATCGAGCTCGTACGCTGGGAAAGCGTCGCATACGCAAAGAAAAGGCCAATGCGCCACCAAAAATTGGCACGCCCCAGACCCCACAGTGGGTTGCCAACTTCTTGCCGAACATCGAAACTGAAATCGGGATTGCACTATCTGCGCGGGCATGGTCCTAATTTAGGCCTCGCAGTAACGACAAATCACAGGGCAAATCACAGGGACGCGCATCGACGGGTTGGCATATCCGGTTTTGTGCCAAGAGCAAAAATGACTGCGTCTTCATAAGTCAGGAACGCTCCGATTGACGATAGAAAGTGCGACATTGACCGATCGCGAGTTCGACCGCTTTGGATCATACAAAATTGCCGTTCTGGTTCCCTGCTATAATGAGGAGGCGGCGGTTGCCAAGGTTGTCGAAGATTTCCATATCGCGCTTCCGGCTGCCATAATTTTCGTATTCGACAACAATTCGACGGACAAAACCGCGCAAGCCGCCCGCGCCGCCGGCGCCGAGGTGCTCCAGGAGACGCACCGGGGCAAGGGCTTCGTCGTGCGACGCATGTTCTCCGACGTGGAAGCCGACATCTACGTGCTTGTGGATGGCGATGCAACTTACGATGCGCCGAGCGTCCGGCGCATGATCGTGCGGTTACTTGAGAAGCGACTCGATATGGTCGTGGCTAATCGCGTAGAATGTGCGCGGGCCGCCTATCGCGCTGGTCACCGCACCGGCAATAAACTGCTAACTGCCTTCATCTCCTCGATGTTCGGTTCGAACTTCAACGACATGCTATCGGGCTATCGAGTGTTCTCCCGCAGGTTTGTGAAGTCATTTCCGGTATTGTCGAGTGGATTCGAGATCGAGACAGAGCTTACCGTCCACGCGCTCGAACTGGGCCTAGCGGTCGAGGAGATGGATACGCCTTATTACCCGCGGCCCCAAGGGTCTGTCTCCAAACTCAATACGTGGCGCGACGGCTTCCGTATTTTGATTACCATTGTCAGCCTATACCGCGCCGAGCGTCCGCTGATTTTCTTCACTGGCGTCGGCGCAGGACTGGCGGTCGCCTCGATTGGCCTCGCAATCCCGATCATTGCCACATTTCTTGAAACCGGCTTGGTCCCAAGACTACCGACCGCCGTGCTTTCGACCGGCCTTATGGTGCTTGCGTTTCTATCCATCGCCGTTGGCCTCGTCCTCGACACTGTGACGCGCGGCCGACGCGAAGTGAAGCTGCTCGCTTATCTCTCACACCGGGCATTGGGCGAATAACGCTTTGCTATCCGGCATGAAAGGACAGGCACGAGCCCGCGGCTAATACAGGTTCTGCAACGGAGCCTGCTTAAAGTTCGAGGCAATACGATTCTAATTTTCGAGGAGGCGCGACCCGAAGCACGCATAATCCGCAGGTGTCAAATTCATCGACGGGAACGACGGCGGCCGGACGTGCGGCTACGCAAGCGCCAGCGAGCCAAACAAACCAACGGTGGAAATTGCCGGGGGCCATGCGACCGCGCGCGGCCTACTTGCATGGAGCCAGAACTGGCGCAAAGGCGCGTGTCGGCGTCGTCGCCGTCCACTACCTGGAGCCCGCACTGGTCAGCCGCGCCGCGCCACCCTTTGAGGTTATAATACGCGCATTAGAAATCGCGGGCGTAGAATTCATCGGCGAGAATGGCGGCGGCGCGCGCTTGTAACTCCGCAGCCCTCAGCGGCTCAACAAGGCCAAATAATCTAACGGGTAGGAGCCGGAAAAACCGCGCGGATTAATTTAAAACTGGAGAACTCAGACGAAATAGCTTTTAGTGAATGGGCGCGAGTGCTCTTCACTTTTGCAATTCGCGCACTCGGTGCCGCGCGTGATATGTCCAGTAATCAATCGCCGCTCGCATCCAGAACGTATTATATTATGATCTCGCGATAATTTACTTAACCCGATGGCACGTATACTAATCACCGGCGGTGCTGGCTATGTTGGTAGCCATTGCGCCAAAGCGCTCGCCGCAGCGGGCCATGACGGTGTCGTGTTCGACAACCTCTTATTTGGTCATCGCGAGTTTGTTTGCTGGGGACCGTTGGTCGAGGGCGATATTCGCGATGCCTCGGCGCTCGATGCAGTATTTTCAGAGTATCGGTTTGATGCAGTCATGCATTTCGCGGCGCTCGCTTATGTGGGTGAATCGGTCACCGCGCCCGGCCGATATTATGACGTCAACGTGCACGGTACGCGGACCTTGCTTGATGCGATGGTGGGCGTCGGCGTGCGGTCGATCATTTTTTCATCAAGCTGTGCGATCTACGGCGTGCCGGATCGTATGCCAATCAGTGAGCATACTGTACCCAATCCAATCAATCCGTATGGCTTCAGCAAGCTCGTTTGCGAGCACATGATGGACGACTTTGGGCGCGCCTACGGAATAAAATCGGCACGGCTGCGTTACTTCAACGCCGCTGGCGCCGATCCTTCGGCTGAGATTGGCGAGGATCACGATCCGGAGACCCATCTCATTCCGCTTGTCCTTGATGCGGCTTCCGGTAGGAAACCTGATGTCACGGTGTTTGGAACAGACTATCCCACGCCGGATGGCACGGCCGTGCGTGACTACGTTCATGTGGACGATCTTGCCCGCGCGCATGTGCTGGCGCTTCAGCATCTGCTCGACAACGGCGACACCATTGCCGTCAATCTCGGTACGGGTTACGGCGCGTCGGTCCGCCAGGTGGTTGATACGGCACGGCGTATTACCGGGCTTGAGATCGTTGCCCACGATGCAGCGCGACGGGCAGGGGATCCACCAGTATTGGTGGCCGAATCGAGAAAAGCCAGTGAAGTCTTGGGCTGGACGCCGCAGTACTCCGACCTTGCCGCCATCATTGCTGACGCCTGGCGCTGGCATAACAAAAGATTTGGGTAACAACGGCTTGCAACAGTTCGGCTACAGCATTGCACCCCTATGTGAAATATCGCCATTTTCCCGTTCCTGAGATAAAATTTTGTGTCGGCCGAACAGGGGCCGTCGGGACCGAAAAGGGGCCATGGCCGGAGAGATCTTCATTAACTATCGCCGAGAGGATTCGGTCGGCACCGCCGGCCGGCTGCACGACCGGTTGGCCCAGGTATTCGGGCCGAACAATCTCTTTGTGGATGTCGTCGGGAACGATCTCAACGCGCGCCTGAACAATCAGGTTGCGGCGTGCCAAGCGTTTCTTACCGTCATTAGCCCCAACTGGCTAAACGCAAAGGACGAAGCGGGGCAGCGCCGACTCCACAATCCGGACGACTTTATTACGATCGAAATCGCCGCGGCGCTTGCCCGCAGGATTCGTGTTGTTCCTGTTCTAGTCGATGGGGCGCACATGCCGCGGGCTAGTGAGCTGCCGGAGCCACTGAAGCTACTCGCGCGGAGCCAAGCCGTCGAGGTCCACCAAAACTATTTTGACGAGGATGTCGAGACGCTGGTCGAAACGGTACGCGAGGCGCTCAATGGTGGCTCGGTTGAGCAGCGCTCGCGGCGAAGGCCGGCGATGGCGTGGGTAGCAGCAGCGGCAGGGCTGCTCCTGGTGGGCTGGACGGGACTCCATTGGATGAACACTTCAGTGTGGCCGCCTTGGGCGGGGACGAAAGAGGTAGGTAACCCCGGAGCGCTGGCCGGGTCCGAAGCTAAGCGCAAGAGTGAGGAGGAAACAGAGCAACAACGGCAGGCAACTGTTAAGGCGGAGCAGGAACGCCAGGCAAGAACGGCCGCCGAGGCGGAAGCCAAGCGCAAGAGTGAGGAAACGGAGCAACAACGGCAGGCAACTGTTAAGGCGGAGCAGGAAACAAGAACGGCCGCCGAGGCGGAAGTTAAGCGCAAGAGTGAGGAAACAGAGCAACAGCGAGTCGCCGCTCTCAGAGCGGAGGAGGAGCTCAAAGCCGAGGCGCAAGCACGCTACTCCGCCCTGATCAGCCAAGCCAATACAAGTTCCAGCACGGGTGACTATGATAGGGCCATCGCCACTTACAACGAGGCGATTCGACTGGATCCCAAAAGCGCTGTCGCTTTCAGGAGTCGGGGCGACGCTTATACGAACAAAGGCGACCACGACCGAGCCATCGCTGATTACAATGAGGCTACTCGACTGGATCCCAAGAGCGCTCTCGCCTTTAGCTACCGGGGCGTCGGTTATGCTAATAAAGGCGACTTTGACCGCGCCATCGCCGATTTTAACGTGGCGATCCAACTCGATCCCCAGAGCACTCACGCCTTTAGGAACCGAGGCGTCGTTTATGCGTACAAAGGCGACGACAACCGAGCCATCGCTGATCTCAACGTGGCGATCCAACTTGATCCTCAGAGCGCTCTCGCCTTTAGGAGCCGCGGCGACGCTTATACGAATAAAGGCGACAACGACCGAGCCATCGCTGATTACAACGAGGCAATTCGACTTGATCCGAAGAGCGCTCTAGCCCATAGCTACCGTGGTGTCGGTTATGCAAACAAAGGCGAGTACGAACGAGCAATCGCCGATTTTAACGAGGCAATTCGAATCGATCCCAAGAGCACTCACGCCTTTAGGAACCGAGGCGTCGTTTATGCGTACAAAGGCGACGACAACCGAGCCATCGCTGATTTTAACGTGGCGATCCGACTTGATCCCAACAATGCTCTCGCTTTTTGCAATCGAGGAAGGGCGAAGCGGAATATTAAAGACGAGAGCGCTAGTGCGGATATTGCAAGAGCGAGGCAGCTAGGTGCTTCAGGTTGCCGATGAGGTCTAGACGCCGGCAAATGTGAGACCACCCGCGTGCGATTAACACAAAGCCCGCGAGGCTTATCGACCACCAAGCGACTGGCCAAGCTGACAGGGAAGACCACCGTCGTTACCGAAGCCGTTCGCGAACCAATGTTTCAAGCGGTTTGTAAACCCGGGGCAGGGTAACGACCTCCCTCCGCGCCCCCATCTCCTAAATAGTGTCCTGGAAACCACACCCTTGATCCTTTTGTTTTACGTCGTGGTAGGAACGCTACTGCGTTTTCAGTTCCCCGGTTAAATTACCAAAAAAATATGCGAAGCAATGGAGGGGTAGGGCAGATGCTGCTCACAACGCTCGAAGAGTCGCTTTTCTCGGCCCGGCGCACAGCGCCACGGACACGCTAGGCGATTGCTTGCGGGCTATTCTTAATTTATCTGCCTTCGAGCGGGACACAATCTTTGGACGGTTAGCGCTGAGTACGTTTAAACAGACGAATAACCCGGATCGGTAAGATCATGCTTGACTCGGACAAACAATTCTTGCTCGCGCGGCATCGTTTCGCGCTCACCGCTCCTCAGATCCCGGTCTGGCTGGATCAGTCGCTCAACCCGGAAAAGTCAATCTACATCACAGCGCAAACGCTCACCCTTCGGACAGCCCTGGACCTCGATCGTTTTGCTGCAACCCTGAATAGGGTAGTGGCTGAGAATGATGCGTTGCGTCTGCGGTTTGTCGAGAGTGATGGCGAGGTCTTTCAGCAGGTAGTGAGCGACGTTT
>Ga0114129_10003940_pt1 | contig 20973 bp, 13 predicted proteins | sample RhiMetdeltSRZDD1_FD_80071 | JGI IMG/M metagenome (GOLD analysis project Ga0114129, IMG submission 80071) | Populus rhizosphere microbial communities from Tennessee, USA - Rhizosphere MetaG P. deltoides SRZDD1 (version 2) (version 2) | ecosystem: Host-associated > Plants > Roots > Rhizosphere >... | reverse complement strand
CGCGGTCAGGAACCGCCCGATGTCCGCATTCGCCGGCGGCAGGACGGTTTCCATGATGTGCCGCTGGTACACCCCGGCATCGTCGCGCGCGGCGGTGTCGACCTCGCCGAGCGCCGTCTGGATCGCCTCATCGGTCAGCGCGACGATCGGATGCAGCGGGTCGGCGGCGTTCGTGCGGGTGACGACGGCCAGCTCGCCGCGATTGGTTCGCACCAGCGACCCGATCGGGAAGAAGGTGATCGCGTTGACGAACGCCTTCACGAGCGCCGCGTTCAGTTTGCTGCCCGCGAGCCGCGCGAGCAGCAGGCACGCCCGCTCGGGCGGCGTCGGCGCCTGGTAGGACCGCGCGCCGGTCACCGCTTCGTAGATGTCGGCGACCGAGACGATCTGGCTCAGGGGATGCGGCACGACGCCGGCGCCGAGATCGGGATACCCGCCGCCCGTCGTCGTGCGATGGTGCTCGAGCGCGACGACCGGCGTCAGCGCCCGCAGGCCGTCGACCTGCGACAGCAGCTCCGCGCCGAGGCGCGGGTGCGCTTCCATCATCTTCCGCTCGCGCTTGTCGAGCGCGCCCGGCTTCTTGACCAGATCCAGCGGGATCCGCGTCTTGCCGACGTCGTGCAGCACGCCCGCCTCGACGACGAGCGCCAGCGTGTGATCGTCGAGGCCGATCTGGCGAGCGAGCAGCAGGCTGAGGACGGCGACGTTGACCGAGTGGATGTACGTCAGGTTCTCGTACTGCTTGACGGCGAGAATCTGCGCGAGCGCGGCGCTGCTCGACACGACGCGCGACATCAGCAGGTGCACGAGATCGCGGACCGTGCGGATGTCGAGCGGGCGGCCGGCCGAGACCGAATCGAACGCCTGCTGCGCGAGCGCGATCGACTCTTCGTAGTCGGGATCGATCGTGTGCTCCGGCCGGTCCGGCCACTGCTGCGCGCGCCACCGCGTATCGAGCGGCACCAGCCGTCCAAACGAGATGTGCTCGACGCCTCGCCGCGAAAGCTGGTCCTGGAGCGGCTCGCCGTTGGGCTCGGCCTTCACGCGCCTCAGGACGTCGGCGGCGGCCGCGATCTCCTCGGCCCGCACGCGCGCGCCGATGTGGACGCTGTCGACGCCGAGCGCGGGCGCTTCGCCCCGCGCATCGAACGCGACGCCGTTCAGATGGACCACGCCGCGGATGATGTCGATCCGCACGGACTCGGCGTCTTTCAGGTGCTGCTGCACCGCCTCGTTCGCCTCGCGCAGCTTTTCGGCCACGAGCGGATGGCCGGCGGGATAGATCCCCGTCAGCGTCCCGAGCGCCGAGAACGTTTTCAGCAGGCGGTGCGGATCGGCGGCCGGCTCCCGGGCGGTCATTGCAGCAGCTCCCGCGCCTTCGCACCGACGCGCGCGACGGCCGGACTCCAGAAGTGGAAGCGCAGGGAGACGAGGCTCGCGAGAACCGGGTCGAACGCGTCGTCGGCGCTTTGCACGGCGCGCTCGAGCAGCCGCGCCGCCGCCTGTGGATGACGGGTCACGTACTCGCGGCGTCCCAGCAGCTCGCGTGTCTTCGCGAGCGCGATCGCGGGCGGCAGGCGCCAGAGCGCTTCCTCCGCCGCCGGCTGGACGACCGGCGGTCCCGACTCGAGCTGCCCCACGATCAGCGCCGCCGCTTTCGGCGAGCCGATGCGGGCGAGCGCGCGCAGGGCCTCGCGGCTTTGACGCTCGTCGGCCGCGGTCAGCTGCGACGCGACGATCGTCTCGAACCCCGCGCCCGCGAACCCCAGCACCGTCACGGCCGCCCGCGCCGAATCGCCCTGGAGCGCCGGCAGCCGCTCGGCAATCGCCGGCGCGAGCCGCGAGGCGCAGTCGGCCATCAGCGAGGCCAGTGGACGCACGCGCGTCCGGTCGGCCGGCATGTCGAGCGCCTCGAACCATGCCGGAAGCACCGACGGTCCGACGGCGGCAACGATCGCCGCGGCGAAGGTCCGACCCGCTTCGCTGGCGCCCAGCTGCGCGAGCTGCACGACGAACGCGCGATCGGCGAAGCGCGCCAGCGTGTCGCGGACGGTTTTCGCCACGTCCGCGCGGGACGCGTCGAGGCCGTTCGCGAGATCCGCGAAGCGGACGATCCAGCGTGTGGTGTCCTGCCAACGCTCAGCGCGCACGAGCGCCTGCAGTGCGGGAACGGCGCGCGCGAGCACCGCGGCAACCACGGCCGGATTGGGCTCGATGGCGGCAAGGCTCGACGCGCACGTGAGCTGCGCGCTGATCTCCTCGGTTGCCGTGATGGCGTCGCACAGCCCGGTCAGCGTCGCGGTCGTCTGCGCGTTGACCGACAGGTCGTACGCGACGAACTCGCCGAAGTCCTTCGCCGCGCCCGCCTCGACGCGGGTGAGCGCCGCGGCATAGCGATCGAGCCCCGCCGCCGCCCACGCGTCTTTCGCTTCGCCCTGCGGGCTTCGCGCGGTGAGCCGCTCCTCGATGAGCGGGACGACTTTCGTCCGGCGCTCGACCGGGAGCCGCAGACGCTCGAGCGCCACCGGCAGCATCTGTGGCGCCGCCGCCTCGAGGTCGAGCAGCAGGCAGAGCGCGTCGGCCAGTTCGACGTCAGGAAACTCGGCGAGCACGGCTTCGGCGTCGACGCGGCCGTCGAGCAGGTCGGGCAGGATCGCGCGGCGCAGCAGCGCACGCCGCCGATCGGAGTCGAGGTCGAGCACCGCGCGCGCGAGCTTCGAGAACAGCAGCCGGCCGAGCCGCGGATCGAGAGCGCCGATCAGCTTCACGACGTCGCCGTACCGCTGCTCGAGCGCCGTCGTGCTGCTCGCTTCGTCCGCGCCCTCTTCGTCGATCAGGCATGTCAGCATCGCCGCGAGCTCCGCGGGATCGTTGACGAGCACGGTCAGGTCGACGAGCGACAGCGAGTCGAGGCGGACGGCCGGATCGAGACGCACCCAGCCCTTGTCCGGCGGATAGAGATGCTTGGCGGGCCCGGACATGGCGGCCGCCTGTCGCTCGCGCTCGTGATGGACCAGGGTCAGCACGGGCGGCGGCAGGACACCTATCTGGAGCACCTCGGGTCGAGGCGTCATCTGCGCGACGATCGTGGCGACGCCGGCGTCGAGCAGCAGCTCGGCGAAGTTGCCCGCCGCCCGGTTCCCGCGGCCGGTTCTCGCGAGGATCGTGCAGAACTGGCACCAGTCGCGCGTCGAGGACGCGCGATCGATCTCGAGCGAGCCGACGTGGGCGCGGTGCAGCGGCCGCGAGAGCTCCTGTTCGATGATGGTTCCGCGGCCGATCCGCTGCTCGTCGACGATCAGCTCCTCCGGGACGACGCGAATGCTGAGGCCCTGCTCCAGATCCAACGCGATGAATGCACGCTGGCACGCGTCGATCGCATCGGTGCACATGGGGCTGGTCGCCGGATAGGTGTGAAACTGGCGCACCGCTTTTGCCAGCAGCTGAAGGCACTCGGTCAGCGCGGGGGAGCCGGCAGCCGCACCGGTCGATGCACTCTTGTCGGGTGAGCGCCGAACTCTGTAATCGGTGTGGTCGGTCGATTTCGTCATCGCAGCTACGAGATCGTCGGCGGTCGGATCGGCCGCGTCGAATCAATGACTTGCGGGCGCGCGCGCCTGGCGGCTGCATGGTCGGCGCGAGCGCGCGCATCAATGCGCGCCTCCTTTGGCGGGCGTCAGGCAAGACCCGCGCCTTTTCACGCAGCGTGGGCACAGGTTGGCCCAGGCGCGGCGCGTCTTATGGGACACTGTCGCCCTTCACGCGAACCAACCGTTTCATATGGAGCAGCGCCATGGCCTCTCGCAGATGGACGATGAACGATTTGCTCGTGATCCTGCCGGGGATTACAGGCAGCGTGCTGAAGCGGCGGGGAGTAGCGGTTTGGGCGCCGGCACCGACGATGCTCGTCAGCTACATCCGATCGCTCGGCAATGCGATCGAATGGCTTCGGCTCAAGCGCGACGACGCCGACCTTGATGATGGAATCGAGGCGACGGATCTCGTCCCCTACACGCTCGTCCCAGGGTTGTATCGGTTTGACGGTTATACCGGTCTGAAGGCCCATCTGTTCGAGCACTTCGATTTGGTGGAAGGTGACGCAACAACCGACGGCCGGCCGTCGAATTACTTCGAGTTTCCCTACGATTGGCGGCGCGACAACCGAGTGTCGGCGCAAAGACTTCGGCTGCTGATCGAGCGCGAGCTGCCCAAGTGGCGACGGCACCGAGACGATCCGCATGCGAAGGTAATTTTTGTGGCGCACAGCATGGGAGGCCTCGTCGCCCGTTACTATATCGAAGCGCTCCGCGGGTATGAACGCACGAAAGCATTGATCACGTTCGGCACGCCGCACCGCGGCGCTGCCAAGGTGATTGACTACTTCGTCCACGGCTACCGCCAATTCGGCATCGAGCTGGGCGGGTTCACCGCCGCGCTGACCTCGATGACCTCGATGTATCAGTTGCTGCCCCGCTATCGCGCCGTCCACGACGCCGACGGCGAATGGAAGCGAGTGTTTGACACGGCTCGCGATCTGCCCCGACTCGATCGCGCGAAGGCGAGGCACGCATTGACGATTTACGACGAGATCGACCGCCAATACGCGATCAACAGGAATGACCCTGCGTACGAAGTCGAGATGTTGCCGATGGTCGGATGGGGGCACGAGACCATTCAGTCGGCGACCGTGCAGCAAAATGGTGCCGTGGATGTCAGCAGCGAGGAACTGCCGCCGGACGTCGACTCGGTCTTCGCGAACGGCGACGGAACTGTGCCGCGAGTCTCCGCCGTGCCAATTGAGTTGAACGACAAGCCGCTGCGTTGGTGGCCTCTCAATCAGAGACATGCGACGATGCAGAACAACAAGGAGATGCTGGCGAACCTGGCCCAGGTGCTCGCAGCGATGCAGGGACACTTGCAGGCGCCTGCGCGCGCGCTTCGAGGGGAGATCGAACACGGACTTGGCCTCGAGGTCGATGACGCCGCGGCGGCCGGCAATCCGATCCGTGTTGTCGTCACGCTGCACAGCGAGGAGGATCCGCGGCGAGTGGTGGCGCACGTCGAGGGCGTTGGCGCGGAACCCGCCGCGCCGGCGCGCGAGGTGTTGCTCGCCTACGACGGGCGCGCGTGGACAGGCGAGATCGTCGGACTGATCCCCGCCACGTACCGGCTTGCGATTCGACTCGATAATCCGGCAGCGGGCCCTCGTGACCCGGTCACGGACGTCTTCGAAGTGGTGTGAATCAACCGTATGCCAGGTCCCACAGGCCATGGCGACCGCTGGCGCCCCTGGCGCAAAGCAAGCCCGGAATTGCTGGCGCGGTACGTCAATGTCGACGCGATCGCGGCGGCGGTGCCAGACACACTATTTCGTACGGCGGAAGGAATGAGCCTTCATGACTTGCGCAGCCAAGGTCGCCTGGATGAGGTCGCGCGAGCCTTGTACGACGGCTTGTCCGGTTTGAACATCACCTACGACCTCGAGCCGATTTCTCTCGATGACCCTGTCGACACGGATCAAAGAATTCGCAAACCGTCCGAAATCATTGGGCACGAAGGAACGTGCGTCGACCTCGCGGTGCTCTACGCCGGTGTCTGCATCAAGGCGCGCCTGTTGCCGTTGATCCTTCTGATCGAAACTCAAGCGGGCAATCTCCACGCGTTGGTTGTTCTCGACGGCAGGCACACCTACGACGATGCGAATGAACCCCGCGGCTGGTCGCCTGAGGACAGACGCCTCGGATTCATCCAGGGCAAGCGAAACGAATCGCTCTGGACCGCACCTGACGGCGAGCTGTGGCAGCGAATCGCGACCAGCTCGTACATCCCCGTGGAGAACACGGGCTTCGCAGCGACCCTCGCGGACGGCCGCGATCGACTGCGCCTGTCGTTCGACGAGGCCCGACAGCGTGCGACCGACACGATCCGCAACTCGCGCCCCGTCGCCGCCATCGACGTGGTGCGCCTCCAGAAGAGCAAGGGCTACAGCGCGTACGTTCCCGAAGAGACGGTGTATCGCGTCGTCGTGGATCGGTACCCCGACCTCGCGGATTTCATGTACGACTTCACCGACCTGATCGAATCGGAAACCGCCGGATTCGTCGGACGTGAATGGGTTGTCGACAAGCTCGCTCACTTCCAGTCGACCACGAGAGCCGGCTACTTCTGCGTGGTGGCGGACGCGGGACTCGGGAAGACCGCCCTGGCGGCTGACATCGCGAGCCGATACCGAGCGCCGGCCTTCTTCTTCTCGACGACGGAAGGGCGGACGCAGATCGACGAATGTCTGCGACATCTGGCGGTCGCCACGATCGCGCGGTACGGGCTGCCCCACGGCCACGTTCCCGAACGGGCAGGCCGCAATTGGGATTTCCTGCGATCAATCCTCGACGAGGCGAGCGCTAAAAGTGCGGAACCCGTCCTGCTGGTGGTCGATGCGATCGACGAAGCGGCTGAATCGGTCGGCACCAATCCGCTGTACTTGCCGAGACGGTTGCCCGATCGCGTGCACGTGATGCTCACGTCGCGCATCGACGTGCCGCTGCAGATCGCACCGACGACCGCGCTGCAGTCGTTAGCGATTGCGGCCTCGGACCGCCGCCAGGCGGACGATATCGACCTGTTCCTTGACTCGCAGCTCGCGCGCCCCGAGCTGACGATGTGGCTCCGCGAGCACGGTTACGAGAAGAGCGCGGTCGCCGCCCAATTGAAGGAGGCGAGTGAGGGAAACTTCAAGTATCTGGGGTACGTGCTGCGCGATCTCGCGCAGACCGATGGAGGCGGGTCGTTCCTTCGAGTCAATGCGCTGCCTGTAGGGTTGACACAGTATTACGAACAGTTCTGGTCGGCGATGGAATCGGTGCAGCGCTCCGAAAGCTGGAGTGATTGGGACGAATTGTACCGGCCGACGATCGCGCTGCTCGCGGCAGCCATGGAACCGGTGACGGTCGACTGGCTGTCCCAGTTCGTCGGGCGGCCGGCGGCCGAAATCAGAGAGCGCGCGTTGAAGCGATGGATCCGGTTTCTCCGTGCACAGCCGCGCCACGACAGTTGGCGTATCGTTCACAAATCGTTCGCCGACTTTCTCGTGCGGCATCATCACGTCGACGTTTCCGCGGCGCATGAGCACGTCGTCAAGTGGTACCTGAACCAGTGGGGCACGCTCGAGGCCGGCTTGCCGCATCTCTCGGCCGAGGCCGCCCGCCGCCCGATGCAGGCGTACGGGTTGCGGCACCTCGTCGAGCACGTCCGCGAGACCGGCGATCAGGAACGGCTGCGGATGCTTGTCGACCATCCCCGCTGGTACGCGGTCAGTCTCGAGCTCGATCCGAGCGGCGCGTCGTATCAGATCGATTTGACGATGGCGCGAGCAGACGCGGAACTCGCCGCCACGAACCAGCTGCAGCGGCGCGAGCCGCCCGTGGCACTCGCGCAAGAGATGACGTCTGCCCTGTCGATCGCCAGCATCAACTCGCTCTCTTACAACCTGCCGGCTGCGCTCCTAGAGGCGCTCGTCGCGTGCGGACATTGGACCCCGGGCACGGCCCTTGCGGCGGCGCGGATGAATCCAGACCCCGGCGAGCGCGCAGGCGCGATTGCCGCGCTCGCGCCCCATCTCGACGGCATGGTCATCGAGGACGCGCTTAGAATCGTCCGGCCGTTGAGATTCGCAGTCAGCGCGCGCGGCGCTCTCGTTCGCCGCCTGTGGGCGATTGCCTCGCCCGAGCGCGCGTTCGCCGAAGCGCTGGCGATTGCAGACGACGATGATCAAGCGACGGTGCTCGGACAGATCACCGACTTGCTGCCTGAGTCGCTGGTCGTCGAGACCATCGCGCGGCTCCGGGAGCTCGACGCACGAAGCGATCCCCGGATCCAGTCACCGCGGCCGGCACTCGATGCGCTTGCCAATGCGATTGGAGCCGCCCCACCAACGCTGCTCGCGACCATCGACGATGTCGTGCGCCGCTTCGACAAACCATGGGCGCGTAACCAGTTGCTCGCGGCCGCCGCCAGACGGTGGGCCGAGCTCGGAGACATCGAAAAGGCGGAGACGCTCGTCCCACGTATCACCAACGAATCGTTGCGAGGTTTGCTGTGGGCGCAATTCGTCCGGTTCGTCCCGGCCGGTGAATCCGCGACCCAATCACGCCTGGTGGGCGCGTTCGTCGCGGCCGCCGACGACATGTTCGCTTTGCACCGGGCGGAGGGGATCGTTGCCGTCGCGAAGGTCGTCGAGCCGCGTCGTCTCGCCGAGCTGATTCGCGAGGCGTGGCCAGCCAAGAACGAGCTCGGCGTCGATCGGGTTTTTGGAGCGATCGCAACCGTCCTGCCAACAGAGATGCTTGACATTGCGGGGCGCGTCGCGGCCGACTACGACCGCGATTCCGTCCGCGGCGAGGCGTTCGTCGCGCTCGCGATCCGGATCGCAGAGCTGGGCGATGTCGATCGCGCCATCGACACGGTCGCGCGCATCGGCGATTCCTACGATTTCGGCAGCGCGATGGTTCGGCTGCTGCCGAGGATCGCGGAGTTCGGCTACCCCGAACGCGCGGTCCAGGAAGCGATCGTCCTGGAGCGGCGAGGACGGGATCAGTTCGTGTCGCCTGCCATCGTGGCTGTCAGTACTCACGTCTCGCGGGCGCTGCTCGATCGATTGCGCGATCGCGCCCGTGCCATCCGGGACTACGACGACCGGCGGCGTGCGCTCCTCGGCGTGGCGCCGCGCTACGCCGCGCTCGGCGATCCGCTCGAAGCGCTCAGGCTGGCGCGGGCAATCGACGATTCGGACGATCGCGTTCGGCTCGAGGCGGAGATTGGCCTGGCATGGGGAAACCTGCTCGGCGATTTCGAGCGCGCGCTTCAAGAAATCAAGCGATTGCCCGCCCCGCTGCGGTTCAGGTATGTGCAGACGATTTCGGCTCAGCTGCCTGCGAAGAAACTTCTCGATGCGATCTCTGCGCTCGACGGTGACGATCGTGGGAACCCCGTCGACCGCGCGCGCGCCGATCTCGACTATCGTTGGGCGCTGGAGGCAATTCTCGCACGGGTCGGCGCGCTCGGTTTCGCCGACCAAGCCTGCGACATCATCCTGTCCGGCGCTGCAGCTGTCGAACGTTATCAGGCGCGCGCCACCCCGGACGAGCTTCTACTGGTCGACGTCGTGCGAAAGGTCGTGGTGGAAGCAACCGTCGACCAGGTGAAGGCCGCGCTCGCCGAAGTCGTGCCATTTGCGAATGAAACATCCGTGCGAAGCATCGAGTCACGGGTCAGCTTCGATAACGCTTTCGGATCGACCGACTTGACTCGCAGCATGGCCCAACGTTATGCAGCCTTGGGCCTGTGCACCGATGCGCTCCGCGCCGCGAGCCGTCAGGAGAGCCAGGCCATTCATGACACTCTGGGCTCACTGGCGTCAGCTCTGGATCCCGATGGTGTCCGCAAGGCGCTAGCCATGGCGCTGTCTGACTCTGCCTACCTCCAGGTCCAGAGCGTTCCGGCCTTGTTAGCCAGGCTCGCGGAGCTCGAATTGTGGGACGAAGCGATCAGCGAGGCGAAGAAGCTGAAGTACAGCGAGGTTGCTCTCAAGAGCATCGGCGCGATGCTTCAGTACGTGCCCACCGAACGGCTCGACAGCCTCCATCAGTTGGCGCGGGCGAGGATGACGTCAGGCGCTGATGAGCGGGAATCCACGCTGGAATTCGTGGCCGAGGAGGTCGACGCCGCGCGTGCGACGCGTCTCGCGGCGATGGGGCAGGCCGAGCGTGCGATGGAGGTCGCAGGGACCCTCTCGGGTTTGAGCGGGTCGCTCTCGGCAGCGCTCACCGGCATCGCACCGAGCCTGAACGGCGCATTGCTCGACGCAGCGATCGAAAAGTCAGCGACACTCGCATCTATAAACTGGCCGGACCTTCAAGCCAATGCGGTGGCCGCGCTTCTCCGACGCCTGGCCGCGGGCGGCCTCGATGGGACTCGCCGGGCGCTTCGCATCGCATCCGACCTCCCCGACGCACGCGTCCGGCATCGCGCGCTCCGGGCGCTGGTGCCCGCGATCGTCGAACGGCCGGTGACGGGCGGTCACGAGCTGTGGATCGAATCGATGCACGTCCTCTCGAACAGAACGCGCCTCCACCTGTTCACCGATCTGGACGCGCTGTTGCCCGTGGTCACGCGCCTGGGTGGCGCCGAGGCACTCGATGGCGTCGCCGGCGCCGTGCGCGACGTCGTCGCGCGGTGGCCCTGAACTGAGTGGCACCTACAAGGGGCGCTCGCATGCCTTCCCGCCGAACGTTTCTACACGCCGCGGCGATACTGCCCGCTGTCTCACGACAGCCGAACGCGATGGCCGCCCGGACGCCCATTCGCGACTCTTCCTTCGACCCCTGGGTCGAAATCGACGCGGCCGCGATCCGCCACAACGTCGGCGCGATCGGCCGCCGCGTCGGGGGCCGGCCGATCCTCGCGGTCATCAAGAACAACGGCTACGGCGCGGGCGTGGTCAACGTCGCGCGCGTGCTCGAGCCGCTCGACGCCGTCGCCGGCTATGCCGTCGTCAAGCTGCACGAGGCGATGGCGCTGCGCGACGCGCGCGTGCTCAAGCCGATTCTGCTGATGGGGCCGTTCGCGACGACCGAGCTTCGCGACATCGTCGCGCGCCGGATCACGCCGATGGTCTACACGCCGATTGGGGACGCGCTCGATCGCGTGGCGGCGAGCCTCGGCCGATCGGCGACCGTGCAGATCTGCATCGACACCGGCATCGGCCGCGTCGGCGTGCCGTTCCGCGAGGCCGCGGCGCTGGTGAAAGACCTCGCGGCGCGGCGATCGACGTCAATCGCCGGTACGATGATGACGTTTACAGAGGATCCCGAATTCGATCCCGAACAGCTGCGGCGATTCAATGCGCTCGCGAGCGATCTCCAGGCCGCAGGCGTCGCGCTCGGCCGCCGCCACGCGGCCTCGAGCTTCGCGCTCTTCCAGCATCCGGACGGCTTTCTCGACATGGTGCGGCCGGGGATGGCGATCTACGGCATCTACTCGGAGCCGCAGTTTCGCGGCGCCGGCGTCATGGACCTGCGTCCGGCGATCGCTCTAAAGGCGCGCGTCGCCTATGTCAAGCAGCTGCAGCCCGGCGACAGCGCCGGGTACGAGCGCGCGTACAAGACCGACAAACCCGTGTGGATCGCGACGCTGCCGGTCGGCCACGCCGACGGCTTGCCGCGCAGCGCCGCGTCCGGTGCGCGCGTGCGCATCGGCGGCCGCCTCTATCCCATCGTCGCATCGGTCTCCGCCAGCCACTCCATCGTCGAGATCGGGAGCGAGCCGACGGTGGCGATCGGCGACATCGCGACGATCTTCGATGCTCTGGAGGGATCGCGGCCCGAGGATTTCGCGACCGCCAGCCGATCGTCCGTGTACGACCTGACGATGCATTTGCACGCGGATCTGCCGCGGCGCGTGATCGCGTAAGGCGGATCAGAAATCCAGCAACCCGCTGCGAAGGCTTTCGATCTCGGCCGGGATGTTCGTCTGTCCGTCGTAGCCGGGAAACCCGCCGAAGCGGAAGCACAGACGCAAGTACTCGACGAAGAAGAGATCGTGGCGCTCGTTGAGCAGCCGCGCATCGGCGGCTGGATCGGGCGCGCTGACCGCGTACGGATCGCCGCCGCTGATGTTGGCCTTGTGGAGATCGTCGGGCGCCACGATGAGCAGACCTTCGTCCTCGAACGTCTCGAGGCTCGCCAGCACGTCGTCGACGCCGATGACGACGAGCGGGTCGGGTGCGACGTGGCTGTCCTGCGGAGCAATGGTCGGATGGCGGCCGATCAGATCGACGGCGCCGACCACGTCGTAGAAGACGCGCAGCGACAGGGGCAGCGTTCCCGCCGATTTCTCGAGACGCTGCAGGCGCCTGGCCGCGCGCCCGTCGGGCGGTACATGGACCTGTTCCTGCCCTCGCGGCTCGCCGTCGGGTGTGGTGAACCGGTAGCCGACGCTGACGAGCCGCGGGACGACCGTGCGAATGTTTCTGTCGACCCGATGCATCGTCTCGTACGCGACCGCGAGGGCGTCGGCTGCCAGCGGATCGCTGCGCACGGCGTCGCCGCGTGAGACGAGCTCGGACCACACAGCGGCGTGCTCGCCCGTGCCGTATCGAGCGAACAACGGCAGCTTGCCGTCGGCGTGCGATCGCAGCGCCTTCAATCGCTCGCCCGGATCGGACGGCAGCTTCGCGGACAGGAGGGCGCTCGGCCCCATGCGCCGCGGCGCCGGCGCAGCGCGCCGACGCGATTCGGCAAATGCGCGAAGCGACGGGTCCAGGCCGCGGAGCTTCGCCGGCGGTATCGCTTCGGGATGAAGAATCCAGTCTTCGGGAACCGCGAGGCCGTGCCACGCGTACACACGCACGCCGTCCCGATAGACGGCGGCGGCGCCGTCCTCGCGATGCAGCACGTGGTTCTCGTCGACGTGCAGCTCGGTCGGCCGCTCGGCGAACACGGCGCCCGACGCGAACGGCCAACACAGTCCGGTCGCATCGGCGAGCTCCCAGCACGCGCGCAGCAGCGGCGGCGCATCGCGCCCGCGCGCGGCTTCCTGGTCCGCGGCCATGCGCGACATCGAATAATCGTTGGAGAACGAGCTTGCGATCAGCGTGCCGGTCGGGTGGCAGATCACACCTCTCGCAAACACAGCGCGCGACCCGATCGCCAGACGCTGCTCCGCGCGGTCGAGCGGGTCGGTGTCCGCGGGCATCGCCGTCATCGCCGACACGTCGGAACCGAACAGCGCCATGCGCGCCGAGAGCAGCTTCGGCATCAACAGCGCCGCCGGCTGCGGCATGTATTGAAGCGACATCCCGCGCGGCGGCCCCATTTCCGCCTGCGCGGCGGCCAGTGTGTCGACGCCGCAGCTCCGGCACAAGGCGGCTGTCGCCTCCTCTATCGACTGCTTTCCGGCGCGCGAGCCCCGCGCGCCGGCGAGGAGGTCGCGCCAGGCCGGATGGTGCGGCTCGACGAGCAGCGCGAGCGCCCACGACGCCGCGAACGGCGAGTCGAACCAGTACAGATGCCGCGGCGCGGTGAAGCCCGCGCCGACGTACACCTCGCGAACGGCGGCCTCAGCGCGCGCGTGGTCCGCCGGTTCGGTCGAGAGGAGTCGATCGAGCCACGTCCGACGGAGATCGCTGTCCGTCATGCGCCGACTGTAGCACGCGCTCGAAGTTACGGCCGGTGAACGCGGCCGGCCCGTGCGGTCTGCCCGTCATGGCCGCAAGGCCGACAGATTCGCGCCGACGACGCCGTACCGCCGCGCCGTCTTCTCCTTCGACGTCGATGCGAAGCAGTCGAAGCGATCGGTGATGTGGACGTCGATGAACCCGGCGTCCGTGAATGCCGCGACCAGCTCTGCTTCCAGCAGAGCGCCGGCAATTCAACCGGTCCAGAGATCGATGTCGCGCCGCGCGCTCTCGGGCAGTTCCGCGCCGATGACGATGTCGGCAATCTGGACGCGGCCGCCGGGCTTCAGCACGCGGCGGATCTCGTCGATGGCCGCCTGCTTCTCCGGCACGAGATTCAGCACGCCGTTCGAGATCACGACGTCCACGCTCCCGTCGTCGAGCGGCAGCGCCGTGGCTTCTCCGGCGCGGACGTCGACGTGGGCGAGACCGCAGGCTCCGGCGCCCTCCTGCGCCCGCTCGCGCATCGCGGCCGTCATATCCACGCCGATCGCGCGGCCGCTCGATCCGACATGGAGCGCCGCCAGGAGCAGATCGGTGCCGGCCCCGCATCCGATGTCGACGACGCGGGCCCCCGGGATCATCGGCGCCATCGCGTGCGGGTTGCCGATGCCGGCAAACGATTCGGTCACGGTACGGGGAAGCGTCGCGAGCTCGCTCGCGTCGTACCCGAGCCGGCTGGCGGCGTACTCGGGCCCGCGGTGGAAGTGGAACTCGCCGGATGGATCCGCCGCGACGCGCGCGTAGATGGACCGGATTTCAGCACGCAGCCTCACCGTATCGAGATCGACGGGACAGACAATGGCCATACGTATGCACCTCAGAAAAGCCGCCGAGATCAGTTCAGCGCGCCCGCCTCGACGCCGGTTGCGACCGGAAACCCCGCCGCGCGCCATTCCGGGAACCCGTCGAGCATGCGGCGCGCGCGCCGGCCGCTGGCTCGAAGGAGCTGGACCGCGCGATCCGCGTACACGCAATAAGGCCCGCGGCAGTACGCGACGTAGTCATGCCCCCTGGCGAGCTGCTTCAGGCGCCGGTGCAGGTCGTCGACCGGGACGGAGATCGCTCCCGCAATGTGGCCGGCGACGTACTCGGCGGCCGGTCGCGTGTCGAGGATCACGACGTCCCGCGACCGCGCGCGCTTCAGCAGCTCGCGCATCGGCACCGCCTCGACGTCGCGACGATCGCCGAACTGGGTGCGGACCAGCCGCTCGAACTCTGCCAGGCGGGCCTGGCCGACCCGCCGAATCGCGTTCGACAGCTCGAACACGTCGGGCGCGGCGAGGCGGTAGTACACGAACACGCCGTCTTTGCGGCTGTCGACGAGCGCCGCCTGGCGAAGCGCCTGAAGATGCTGGGACGCGTTGGCGAGCGAGAGGCCGATTTCGTCAGCCAGCGACTCGACGGTGCGCTCGCCCTGCGCGAGCAGCTCCAGGAGCTCCAGCCGGTGAGGGCTCGCGAGCGCCTTGCCGAGCCGGGCGAGCTGGCCGTAGAGGCGATCCTTGAACGGCCGGTGGGCGTCGGCGGCCATGGTCAAGTAATCAATATATTACTTGACTACTCGGTGTCAAGGGCGCCGCCGCACGCCAGCCGCAGCGCCTCGGCGAGATGGACGGCGCGGCGCCCCGTCGCCGGCCGAATCTGCTCGCGCCGGCACACCTCCACGTCGCGACCACGTCCTCGAGGTCGCGAGGCACGACGACGCCGATCGGCACCTGGCGGTAATTGGAGGCGTCGGTGGCGCACGGCTGCCCGGGTCGAACTGCACCTCGCCCGAATGAGTCGGCGCAGATCGCCGGAACGATTGCGGGAAGCTTCCGGCTGTGACGCCGGCTGAGTATTCAACCGCTGCATTCCGCGACGTCGCTCCGTGCTCGCGGATCGATGCAAACACATGTCCCTCGAGCGCGTATCCGCCGCGTGATTTTCGAGAGCCGTAACCAACCGACAGATCGCGTCCGGATTCAGCCCTTCCCAACCTCGACCATCCGGCACGGGGAGCTGTTGAAGTGCGGACACTGCGAGACTTGTCGGCTGACGGATTCAGCGAGGACCGATCGGTCGGAACGACGCTCGACGGAATCGCGATTGCACGTCAGCCAGCGCGCAATCGCGCGGCGATCGCAGCGGCGATCGCGTGGGCCGCGCGCGCGTTCGGATGCCGATCCCAGGGCAGCCGCCAGTCCGCGTCGACGACGACGAGAAGCGACGGCAGGCTCTCGTCGAAGATCCTAAGCCGCAGCGCCCGCTCCGCCGAATCCTCGGCCCCGAACTGAGGGACGATGATGAGCGGCGCGGCGCCGCGGCTGCGGGCGAGCGCGACGGTCGCGCGCAGTACGTCTCGCGTCATCGCGACGCCGCGGTCGACGGTCTCGTTGCTGCGATACGGCACGATCAGGGCGGCGAGCGCCGCCAGCCGCGACGCGTGCTCGGCCGGCAGCCACACGAGCCCAGGGCCCAGATGCGGCCGGTCATCGTCGAGATTTCGGCCGAAGAGCGCGGTCATGAACAGCGCCACGACGGCGACCGGACGCCGAAAGCGAGGCAGCTCCTGCTCGAGCCGCAAGTACGCCTGATCGTTGCTGTAGCCATGGACCGCGAGGTTGGCGCTCTGCATGCCGAGCATCGATCCGACCTGCGCCGGGATGGTTTCGTCCCAGGTCAGGCCCTCGCCCAGCATCATCGATTCGCCGACGAACACGATCGACGGGCGGTCCGGATCGACCGGCTCGTCGAGACGGCGCACGCGACAGCCGGCGCCGTCGACGGTGTAATCGATCGTGCGTCCGCCGATGACGCGCTGGCCGGTCCGCGCCGGCTCCAGCACCCATCCGAGTCGCGCGTCGACACGACGGCGCGGTTCTTCGGCCGGCGACAGCCACTCCGTCGGCCGGAGAATCACTCGCCGGAGGACCGCCTCGCTCGCGCCGAGGGCGAGGATCGCCGCCAGCCCGATGGCGACCGTATACGCCGGCGTGCTGGTGGCAACGCGCGCGATCGGTCGCCGGAGGATCACCGCGATCGTCAGGCCCGCGATCGCGATGCCGGCGCGGACGAGGGTCTGGATCCGCACGTACCAGACGCGCGGCACGAAGAACGACGGCAGGAAATGGCGGTCGAGCCACGGCTGGTTCGCCGCGAGCGCAAAGCCGATGAGGGCGACGCCGATCGCCGCCACGACGACCTCGGCAGTCACAGGACGCTTCGAGTCGCGTGTCCCTTGAGCTTCATGAACATCGAACACGGACGATTTCATCTTGCGAACCCTATGCTAGTCTGCGGCGTGTCGCGATGCCGGCAGTGACGCGCGGGGCGCCGCTCGATCGCCTCATGCGCCCGGTCCATCGGTGGGTCTGGCGCGATCGCGATCGCCGGCTGCGCAAGCTGCTCACGTTCGCGGATGTGGAGACCGACGGCGGGCGCGACATCGTGCGCGCCGCCGAGGTGACGTCGGATCCGCTGCTGCGCCGTCTGTATCTGGAGCACGCGATCGACGAGCTGCGCCACGGCGATCTGTTCCGCCGGCGCGGCGCCGCGCTGTCGCGCGAGCGTCGAACGCCGCGCAACGTCCTCCTGGACGGCAACCCGCTGCCCGGCGGCCACGGCCTCGACGATCTGAGCATCGACGGCGAGCCGGATCATCGTCTGCTCGCGTTCCTCCACGTGGCGGAGAAAGCCGCCGCCGGCCGCTTCGCGATCTATCGCGAGCTGGTCGACGACGATCCCGAGACGCGCGCGATCTTCGAGCAGATCCTGCGCGACGAAGTCTTCCACATGAACTACACCTACACGCAGCTGACCCGGGTGTCGCCGCGCGACTATCGCCGCCACGTGTGGCACGCGCGCACGAAACGGTTGTGGAATCGGTACCTGCGCGTCGCCGCGGCGATCGCCGGTCTGGCCGGCAGCGCGATGCTGACCGTGATGTACTTCGTGCTGCTGCCGCCGTTCGCGTGGCTCGCGAAGCGCGCCGAGCGGCGCGAGCCGATCGGGTGGACGCCCATCGCGCCCGGCCGCGCCGACTCGCCGAGGAGCCAGTACTGACATGAAGATCCTCGGCATCTCGGCGCACTACCACGATTCGGCCGCCGCGCTCGTCGTCGACGGCGTGCCGGTCTGCGCGGTCCAGGAGGAGCGGCTGTCGCGGCGGAAGAACGACGCGGCGTTTCCCGGTCGCGCGATCGACTGGTGCCTGGCCCACGGCAGGGTCGAACCGGAGGAGCTCGACGCGGTCGTCTTCTACGAGCGGAGCATGCTCAAGTTCGAGCGCATCCTCACCTGCGCGCTGCGCGCCTTTCCGCGATCGTGGCGATCGTTTCCGCACGCGATCAGGAACACGCTCGGCGAGAAGGTGTGGATGCGCGGCATCATCTCGTCCTACCTCGGCGTGCCGCGGCAGAAGATCTTCTTCACGGATCATCATGCCTCGCACGCGGCAGCCGCGTTTCTCGCCGCGCCGACGCGCTGCGCCGCAATTCTGACGGCGGACGGCGTCGGCGAGTGGGCGACGCTCACCGCGGGCCGCGGCGAACGCCGGCCGGACGGCACGACCGAGATCGCGCTCGCTCGCGAGATCCGATTTCCGCACTCGCTCGGTATGCTGTACTCCACCTTCACTGCGTACCTCGGATTCGCCGTCAACGAGGACGAGTACAAGGTGATGGGACTCGCGGCCTACGGCCGGCCGACAATGCTGGACGAGATGCAGAAGCTCGTCCGCCGCACGCCGGATGGCGCGTTCACGCTGGCGCCGGAATACTTCGAGTTCCAGACGACGGCGAGTCGATCGTATTCGTCGAAATTCATCGACCTCTTCGGCCCGGCGCGGAGCCCGTACGACCCGATCGACCTCGAATCACCCGAGGGCCGGCGCTTCGCCGACTGCGCCGCGAGCGTGCAGCGCGTTCTCGAGGATCTCCTCGTCGATCTCGCGCGGCAGCTTCGCCGCGATACCGGTCTGTCCGATCTCTGCTTCGGCGGCGGCGTCGCGCTCAACGGCGTCGCCAACGCGCGTGTGCTCGCCGAGTCGGGATTCGAGCGCGTGTTCGTGCCGCCGGCGCCCGGTGATGCGGGCTGCGCGCTCGGCGCGGCGCTGTACGCGGATCGCCTGTACTTCCACCAGCGCGACCGCGACGTTCCCGATCACCCGTTCTGGGGGCCGGCGGTCGACGCCGAGGAGCTCGCGCGGGCGGCGCGGGAGGACGGTCAGCCGGTCGAGGAGCTGGACGACCCTGCCGCAATCGAGCGCGTCGCCGACGAGCTCGCTGCTGGCCGGATCGTCGGCTGGATGGAGGGCGCCTGCGAATTCGGTCCGCGCGCGCTCGGCCACCGCAGTATCCTGGCCGCGCCGCACGCCCGCGAGATGCGCGACCGGCTGAATCGCGACATCAAATGCCGCGAGGAGTTCCGTCCGTTCGCGCCGGTCGTGCCGATCGAATCGGCCGATCGGTACTTCGACCTCCCGCCGGGCGGCGCGCGTCTGGCGCGGTTCATGTCGGGCGTGTTTCCCGTGCGGCCGGAGTGGCGATCCCGCCTCGCAGCGGTCACGCACGTGGATGGATCGGCGCGGGTACAGGTGGTCGACCGTGAGATGGCGCCGCGCCTGCACGCGCTCCTCGACGCGTACGGACGCCGCACGGGCATCCCCGTGCTCCTCAACACGTCGTTCAACGTCGCCGGCGAGCCGATCGTCACGCGCGCGCTCGAAGGGTATTCGACCTTCCGCCGCGCGGGCATCGACGTCCTCGCCGCCGGGTCGACGCTGGTGAGGAAACCGGCCCTGGCGCCGGCGCGCCCGGGCAAGGAGGACATCGCATGGTGGTCAGAAAGCGTAGCGGGATCCGGCGCCGTCTGATCATGCTCGCCTCCGCGGGCGGATCGATCGCCGATCTCACGCGCGGGTTGTGGACCAGCGAGTCGGGCAAGCGCTGGCTCGTTCCGCTCGCCGTCTTCCTCTCCATCTTTGGACTGATCCTGATCCTGGCTACGACCGTCGAAGCGCTCGCGCCGTTCATCTACGCCATTTTCTGAGCATGGACGTGTTCCGGGAGCTGCTCGCCTGCCCCGCGTGCGCAGGCGCGCTCTCGGCCGGCTGGCGCTGCGCCGGCTGCGGCGAGCGCTTCGACGCCGCGGACGGCATTCCGAATCTCCGTCTTCCCGGCGACGCGCGCACGGAAGTCGTGCGGCGCTTTTACGAGGAGGCGCCGTTTCCCGGCTACCCGCCGCGCGACAGCCTGCACGCGCTGCGCGCGCGCGCCGAACGAAATCCGTTCGCGCAGCATCTTGACCGGGCGATCGCCGGCGATGCGCGGATCCTCGAGGTCGGCTGCGGAACCGGTCAGATGTGCCTGTACCTCGCCCGTGCGGATCGCATCGTCGTCGGCGCGGATCTGACGCGCGCGGCGTTGCGGCTCGGCGCGGCCGCGGCGATCCGCTTCGGGATCGATCGCGTCCAGTTCGTCGAGACCGATCTGCAGCGGCCCGGCCTGCGGTCGGGCGCGTTCGACGTCGTCTACTCGTCAGGCGTGCTGCATCACACGCCGGATCCGCGCGCATCGTTCGGGCGCCTGGCGCGCCTCGCGCGATCGGGCGGCATGATTGTCGTCGGCGTCTACAACGCGTTCGCGCGCATTCCGTCGCGCGTGCGCCGCCTGGCGGCGCGAGCGTCGCGCTTTCGACTCATCCCGTTCGATCCAGTGCTGAGGGCGCGCGAGGCGGAGCCGGCGCGGCGCGCCGCGTGGGTGCGCGATCAATACCAACATCCCGAGGAGCACTGCCACACGCTGGGCGAGGTGCAGCGCTGGTTTCGGGAGCACGACGTCGAGTTCCTGCGGGCCTATCCCAGCCCCGTGTTCGGCGACGAGCCCGAGCATCTCTTCACGCCGGCCGCCGACGATTGGGCGATCGAGCGCGGGCTCGCGCAGATCGGGTGGTGCTGGACGCTGGGACGCGAAGGCGGCCTGTTCTTCAGCGTCGGCCGGCGCCGATGACCTCCGGGCGGGCCGCCACGTCGGCCGACAGTCTCGCCAGCGCGAGCGCGCCGAGCGCCAGCCCGACGTCTCGCAGCGCGATGTCGCGGTACTGCGGCTTCATCGACAGGTTCGCGACGATGCCGGCGAGCCATGCGCCGACGACATAGGCGCCCCATTTCGGCCGCGCCGCGACGAGCATGCCGGCGGCCATCTCGATCAACCCCACACCCTGCATGAACGTGTGCCGATCGACCGGGAGCTTTTCGGCGACTTCGTCCGACAGGTAGCGATCCCAGTTGCCCAGCTTGTCGGTGAACTTGTCGAATCCGGCGATGAGCGGAGCGGCGACGAACCCCACGTACAAGAGCCGGAACGCATCGCGTTCGTTGCGGCGACGGTCGTTCATGGCGAGCCTCCTGCAGCGCGGTTGCAACCGCAGCGCCAGCGCCATGCGACCGATGCGCCTGAACCGCGCTCATCCGATGCCTGCCCAAGGAGTACCTCTTGCACACGCGAGTGTTGTATCCGTTCGTTGGTCGACAGCTCGGGTTTGCCTGCGGACTGGAGAAAGGAGGCCACATGCGGAAGCCGAGGTTCGTCGCGGTCGTCGCCCTCTGTTCGCTCGTCCAAATGTCGGCGGCTGCCGCGGCCGTGAAGGACAAAAACAAGAACGACACGAAGCACAGCGAGGCCGCCGCCATGTTCAGGCAGGACATGCGGAAGCTGTGGACCGATCACGTCGTCTGGACGCGCGACTACATCATCGCTGCG
>Ga0114129_10003937_pt1 | contig 20976 bp, 20 predicted proteins | sample RhiMetdeltSRZDD1_FD_80071 | JGI IMG/M metagenome (GOLD analysis project Ga0114129, IMG submission 80071) | Populus rhizosphere microbial communities from Tennessee, USA - Rhizosphere MetaG P. deltoides SRZDD1 (version 2) (version 2) | ecosystem: Host-associated > Plants > Roots > Rhizosphere >... | reverse complement strand
GTCACGCTGGTCGACCGTCTCAACTACTCGCTCTTCACTCCGCTGCTGTACCAGGTCGCCACGGGAGAGCTGCCGCCGCACGCCATCGCGTACCCGCTCCGCGTGCCGCTGGGGCGGGCTGGTTTCCGCTTCCTTCGGACCGAGGTCGAGGGGATCGATGTCGAGAAGAAGACCGTCCGCACCCCGGACGGCGGGATCGGCTACGACCATATCGTGATCGCACCAGGCAGCGTGACGAACGACTTCGGCATTCCCGGCGTGAAGGAGCACGCGCTCGTCGTCAAATGGATGGAAGACGGGCGCGCGGTGCGGCACCGCATCCTTTCGACGTTCGAGGAGGCGGCGCTCCTGCCGGACCCTGACCGGCGGCGCGACCTGCTTTCGTTCGCGATCGTCGGTGCCGGTCCGGTGGGGGTGGAGCTCGCGACCTCGATGCGGGACCTCATGGACCACACGCTGCGGGACATCTACCCGAGCGTCGACGTGCGTCACGAGCCCTCGATCACGCTCATCGACGGCGCCGACCGCGTCGTCCCGGCGATGGATCCGCGACTCTCCGCGATCGCGCACCGCCGCCTCGAACGGCTCGGCGTGCGCGTCATGCTGAAGACGCTCGTCTCCGAGGTGGGGGAGCGCTCGCTACGGACGAAGGACGGGCGGACGCTGACGGTGAATACCGTCTTGTGGGCCGGTGGGGTGAAGACGAATCCCCTCGTTGCCGCGACGGATCTGCCACACGCGAAGGACGGCCGCCTCACTGTGGACGCGTCCTTTCGGGTCGGCGGGCGCGATGACGTCCTTGCGCTCGGTGACGCCGCGTACTACGAACAAGACGGCCGACCGCTCCCGATGCTCGCGCAGGTCGCCGTGCTCGAAGCGCCCGCAGCGGCCGCCAACCTCGCGCACCTCGTCCGCGGCGAGCCGCCGCAGCCGTTCGTCTACAAACGCAAAGGTGACCTCGTCGCGCTCGGCCGCACCAGCGCGGCCGCCGAGTTCGCCCGACCCGTGCACTTCGTTCTGTCCGGGCTGCCGGCCTGGACCGTATGGCGCACCAACTACCTCATGCAGCTCGTCGGCGGTCGCAACCGCGGCACGCTGCTCGTCGAGTGGCTGCTGTCCTACTTCTCGCGCCGCATCGTCGCCGATATCACGTGAAGGCACGCGACCCCTACGTGGCGTGGGTCGCGGCGAGCGTCGGCTCGGGCGCCCTCGTCGCGGTGCTCATCAACTTTGCGGGGAGCTCGCTGCTGAGCGTGGCGTTCCTGGCGCTCGTGCCGGCGCTGATCCTCAGCCCGATCGTCGCGATGTTCGACGGCGACCCGCTCCTCTGGATACTGACAACGCTCCTCGGCGTCGCGATCACGTTCGTCACGACCTACCTGATGTTCCTGGCCCTCTTTGCTGGTCTCGGTGCGCTTCTGCCGACGCTGGCTCCCGGCACCAGGAGCGCGCCGGGTTGGACGCTCCCGGTCGTGGCGGCCTCGGCGTGCTTTATCGGAGCGTTCCCGCTCGGCGTCCTACAGCGGTACGCGCTGCCAGCCGTGCGCGGCGCGTGGTCCTTCCCAATCGCGACGATGTTCGGAGCCGCGGCGCTGTCGCCCCTTGTGCTGGGGATCATCGGCGCGCCGGTGGAGTCGACGCCGCTCGTCGGCGCTCTGGGTGGCCTCGGCTACGGCTTGGCGACGGCGACCGCCGTGGGGCGCGCGTTCGCGCACCAGTCGAGGGGCCCGCAGCCCCAGCCACCTGTTTCAAGGCCGAAGCTCTAGCGAGCCGCCGCGCCCTCCTCGACCTTCTCCTCGTGTGCCGCGATCACCTTCTCGGCGATGTGCGACGGACACTGCTCGTAACCAAGCAGCGTCGCTGTGAAGGTGCCGCGGCCACCCGTCATCGATCGGAGGTCCGTGGAGTAGCGGAAGATCTCGGCCAGCGGCACGTGCGCCTTGATGCTCTGGTGACCGGCCCCCGCCCCGTCCATGCCGAGCACGCGACCGCGTCGGCTGTTGAGGTCCGCGAGCACGTCGCCCATCTGCTCCTCGGGCACGACGACCTCGACGTCCATGATCGGCTCGAGCAGATACGGCTGCGCTTCCTTCACGCAGTTCTGGAGCGCGAGCGATCCCGCGATCTTGAACGACATCTCGCTGGAGTCGACCTGGTGGTACGAGCCGTCGTAGAGGACGGCCTTGAAGTCCGACAGCGGGTAGCCCGCGAGCACGCCCTTCTCGGCCTGCTCACGCACGCCCTTTTCGACCGCCGGCCAGAAGTTGCGCGGCACCGATCCACCGACGATGCGCGTCTCGAAGACCACCCCCGATCCCGGCTGCAGCGGCTCGATCTCGAGGAAGCAGTCGCCGAACTGGCCGTGGCCGCCGGTCTGGCGCTTGTAGCGGCCCTGCGCCTGTGCCTTCGCGCGGATCGACTCCCGGTACGGGACACGCGGCGTGCGCATCTCGACCTGCACGCCGAACTTGTCCTTGAGCCGATGGACCGCGACGTCGACGCCCGACTCACCGACCGCGGACAGGATCGTCTCGTGCGTCGCATCGTCGCGCCGCACGTGAAGCGAGGGATCCTCGTCGATCAGCTTGTGCAACGCCGTCGACATCTTGTCCAGGTCGGCCTTGCTGGCCGGGTCGATCGCGACGGAGAAGGACGGCGGCGGGAAAGCGATCGGGTCGTAGAGGATCGGCGCATCCTTGTCGCACAGCGTCGCGTTGGTGGACGTCGCGGTGAGCTTGGGAACGGCGCAGATGTCGCCGGCGCCGACCTCGTCCGTGATCTCCTGCTCCTTCCCGCGCAGGAAGAAAAGCTGGCCGACGCGCTCCGTCTCGCCCTTCGTCGCGTCGTAGACCTGCGAGTTGTGGTGCAGCGTGCCGGAGTAGACGCGTACGTAGCTCAGCTTCCCGACGAACGGGTCGGCGAGCGTCTTGAAGACGAAGGCGGAGAACTTCTCGGCGGGATCGGTCTTGCGCGCGGTGTCCTCGCCGGCCGGCGACTTCCCGATGATGGACGTGTCTTCCGCGGGCGAGGGGAGCATCTCGCGGATCGTGTTGAGGAGCGCGGTGTACCCGACGTTCTTCGATGCCGACGTCGCGACGACCGGGATGACCTTGCCCTCGCGCACGGCCGCGTGCAGCGCGTCGCGCAGCTCGTCGTAGGACATTTCCTTGCCGTCCAGGTAGCGCGTCAGAAGGTCCTCGTTCGTCTCGACGATCGCCTCGACGAGCTGCTGACGGAACTGACCGACGCTCTTGGTCTGCTCCTCGTCGATCTCGGCGATGGGCTCTTTCGGGCCCTTCAGGAGCTGGCCGTGGAGGAGGTCGATGGTCGCGGAGATCCCCTGGTGCTCGCCGACGGGCACGTGGAGCGGCACGACGCGGATCCCGTAGGCCTCACGCAGCTGCGCGAGCACCTGCTCGAAGTCGGCGTTCTCCCGGTCGAGGCGGCTCACGACCACGACGCGCGGCGTCTTGTGATCGTCGAGCTCGGTCCACACCAGCTGGGTCCCGACCTGAACTCCGGCGGACGCGTCGACCACGACGATCGCCGCGTCGGCGACGCGCAGCGCGGCGTGCTGGTCGCCCGCGAAATCGAGGAAGCCGGGGGTGTCGAGGAAGTTGATCTTCGTGCCGTCGTGTGTGAATGAGGCGAGCGCGATGTTGATCGTGATGCGGCGTTTCTGCTCTTCGGGATCGGTATCGAGGATGCTGGTCGCGTCATCGACCTTGCCGAGGCGGTTCGTGGCGCCGACGGCGTGGAGCAGACTCTCGACGAGGGTCGTTTTGCCAGATCCGCCGTGCCCCACGACCGCCACGTTGCGGATCTTCTCGGGACTTATGAGGGCCAATATCGCTCTCCCCAGTGCGTGTGCGTTGATAGTATTCGCGCGATGTCCGGACATTCAAAGTGGAGTCAGATCAAGCGCCAGAAGGGCGCGGCGGACGTCAAACGAGGCGTCGTTTTCACCAAGATGACGCGGGAGATCATGCTCGCGGCGCGCGAGGGTGGCCCCGACCCCGAGGCGAATTTCCGGCTCCGGCTGGCGGTCGACCGCGCCCGCGACGTGAACATGCCGCACGCGAACATCCAGCGTGCGATCGACCGCGCCACCGGCAGCGGCGACGGCGCCGCGCTGGAGAGCGTCGTCTACGAGGGCTATGCGCCAGGTGGCGTGTCGGTCATGGTCGAGGCGGCCACGGACAACCGGAATCGCACGGCCTCCGAGGTCCGCGCGGCCTTCACCAGGAACGGGGGCAAGCTCGGCGAGTCGGGCTCGGTCCAGTGGATTTTCGAACAGAAGGGGATCATCGAGATCGACGCCGCAAAGCGCGCTCCCGACGATGTGTCGCTGATCGCGATCGACTCGGGTGCCGAGGACGTCGAGACCGACGGGAGCCTCGTGACCGCGTACACGACGCCCGGCTCTTTCGAGAAGGTGAAGTCCGCTCTGGAGAAGGCGGGGATCACGGTCGCCTCCGCCGAGATCTCGATGCGCCCGACGACGACCGTCCGCGTCGAGGGCGACCAGGCGCGCAAGGTGCTCCGGCTCGTGGAGGAGCTCGAGGACCTGGACGACGTCCAGAAGGTCCACGCCAACTTCGACGTACCGGACGAGGTCCTCCAGCACGCGTAGCCGGAGCACCGTGCTCGGCATCGATCCGGGCACGACGGGAATGGGATACGCGCTTCTGGAGCTGACCACGGAACCGCCGCGTCTCCTGGCCCACGGCCTCGTTGAGACGCCGCGATACGGCAGTCCCGCCGAGAAGCTACTCGCGATCGCCGACGCGATCGACGCTCTGATCGTCGCGCACGCGCCGGCGTTCCTCGCCCTCGAGCGCCTGTACTTCAACAAGAACGCGAAGACGGCGATGGCCGTCGCGGAGGCGCGGGGTGTGGCGCTCGTGTGCGGGGCGCGCGCAGGCCTTGTGATCGCGGAGTACACGCCGCAAGAAGTGAAGCAGTCGGTGACCGGAAGCGGCGGCGCGGACAAACGTGCGGTGCAGCGCATGATCGTGGCCGTGCTTGAGCTGGCGGAACCGATCACTCAGGACAACGTGGCCGACGCCATCGCGATCGCATTGACCCACGCGCAGCGCGTGAAATTCGTCGCCGCTGTCGCGAGCGCAACGTGAGCAACGTGCTTGCGTGGGTGCGGGTGACGGGGCGAGTCGGGTTTTCGCGAGCGAGAGTCGGGTCCCCGTCGCGCCGATCGCGATATTGGCGCGCGAGGAGGGGACCCGTTTCGAGCGAGCGAGAACCCCGAGCCCCGGCAGGACCCGCACCCACGCTCCACGGCGTCAGGTGATCGCCTACGTCAGCGGAGAAGTCATCGCGCGCGGCGCGGACCACGTCGTCGTCGATGTGCGCGGCGTCGGCTACAAGGTGTTCGTCCCGCGGCACCCGTCGGGTGACACGGTGGCGCTGCACACGCATCACGTCGTCCGCGACGACGCCCAGCAGCTCTTCGGTTTCGAGACTCGCGAGGAGCTCGCCCTGTTCGAGCTGCTGATCACCGTCCCCGGCGTGGGCCCGAAGGCGGCACTCTCGCTGCTCTCCGTGTCGAGGCCCTCCGCGCTCGCCGCGGCCATCGCCTCGGGCGATGCCGGCGCCCTCGCCCGCGCCCCGGGGGTCGGGAAAAAGACCGCGGAGCGACTCATCGTCGATCTCAAGAGCAAGATCGCACGCACCGGTCGCGACCGCGAGCCCACGGGCCTCCTGTCCGAGGACGACGCCGCAGCGGCGCTGCAGACCCTCGGCTACACCACGGCGGAAGCACTCGCGGCGCTGCGGGGAGTCCCACCGGCGGGGTCGGCCACTACCGAGGAGCGCGTCACGGCCGCTCTGCGGGCCGCAGGACGCGTGGGGGTCGCAGGACGGTGACGGTGGCAGCCGGCCACGGCGGTCCGGGCTAGCAGGCGCGCGAGCGACATGTCACGCTAGCGCGGGCCGCCGACCCGCCTGTAAGGAGCGGGAATGGGTCGATTTCTCACGGACGAATCCGGGCAGGGCTTGGTCGAATACGCACTCATCATCGCTGTCATCGCGATCGCGATCATCATCGCGATGATCTTCTTGCGAGACCAGCTACGGAACGAGTTCTCGATGATCGGGAACAACCTCACATAGGAAAGCGGGCGGCGGCCAAGCCTCCGAGGTTGCTCCCTTTTGATACAATTTCGTCAACGGCTGCCGGTCGATGCCCGGGAGCCGCGGGCGCCGCTGAAAGTGGGTCGACCCCACTTTTTTTGTCGCCTGAGGGCAGGGCCCTGCGAGCGAGGCGAGCGTACTGAATTGAAGAAGAGGGGGAGCGCCGGCGATGAACCGAGAACTCGTTACCGGTCTTGCACAGCTCTCCGCCGAAAAGGGGCTCCCCAAAGAGGTCGTGGGCGACATCATCGCCCGAGCACTCAAGCGCGCCTACGGCGCGGAAGAGAACATCGACGTCAAGGTCGACATCACGACCGGCGCCTTCAGGGTCTACCTGCTCAAGACCGTCGTCGAGAAGGTCGAAGACCCCAAGCTGCAGATCCTGCTGGACGCCGCCAAGCGCATCAAGCCCGACGCGCAGCTCGGGGACATCATCCCGCTCGAGGAGTCCGCGGCAGCCCTCGGTCGCATCGGCGCGCAGACCGCCAAGCAGGTGATCCAGCAGTCGCTGCGTGAGGCCGAGCGCGAACAGGTCTTCGCCGAGTACGCCGACCGCGAGGGCGACATCATCAACGGCCAGATCAGCCGCTTCGAGGCGGGCTCCGCGATCATGGAGCTCGGCAAGGCGGAAGCGATCCTGCCGCGCGCCGATCAGGCGCCGCACGAGCGCTACTTCATCGGCCAGCACCGCAAGGTCGTCGTCGTCGAGGTCCGCCGCACGCTGCGCGGCCCGCAGATCATGGTCAGTCGCTCGCACAAGAACTTGGTGAAGCGTCTGTTCGAGCTCGAGGTGCCCGAGATCTATCACGGTCAGGTGGAGATCGTCGGCATCGCGCGCGAGGCGGGATCGCGGACCAAGATCGCGGTGCGCGCTCGCCAGCCCGGCATCGACGCGCGCGGCGCGTGCATCGGTCAGCGCGGGCTGCGCGTGCAGGCCATCGTGAACGAGCTCGGCGGCGAGAAGATCGACATCATCGAGTGGAACGAGAAGCCGGAGCAGTACGTGGCGAACGCCCTCGAGCCGGCGCACGTCGTGCGCGTGGACATCGTGACCGACGACAAGACCGCCTACGTCATCGTTCCCGACCGCCAGCTGTCGCTCGCGATCGGGAAGGAAGGTCAGAACGCCCGGCTGGCGGCGAAGCTCACCGGCTGGCGGATCGACATCCGCAGCGAGTCCGAGGTTCGTGCCGAGCTCGAGCCGGAGCCGGAGCCCGAGCCGGTCGCGGCGATCGTCGAAGCGGCGCCGGTCGTCGAGGAGGACGCCGAGCCCAGCCACGACCTCATCGCCGAGGTCGAAGCCGAGTCGGCGATGGCGGACGAGGAGGAGCTGGATGAAGAGGACCGAGCGCTCCTCGGGGCCAAGAAAAAGAAGGAGCGCCGTTAGCCCGAAGGGGTCCGCTGGCGTCGGCCGGCGGCCGCTGCCGCAGCGGACGTGCGTGGCCTGCCATACCGTCCGGGCGAAGCGGGAGCTCGTGCGCGTCGTGCGCTCCCCCGGGGGTGAGCTGAGGGTGGACCTACGCGGCAAGGCCCCGGGGCGCGGTGCGTACCTCGATCCGGATCAGACCTGCCTCGACCGGGGCCTGCGGGAGGGAGCCCTGGCCAAGGCGCTCGAGACCCAGGTCGATGCCGTCACGGCGGCTCGACTCAAGGTAGAACTAGAGGAAGCAGCCCGCGTGCGACAGAAGGAGACCGCGTAATGCCCAAAGCACGACCTCGGCGGTTCCCACCGCAGCGCGGCCCCCGCCCACGGGGCCGTAGGCCGCAGCGCGCTCAGCCGGTCGTCGCGCCGGTCGAGCAGGCCGCGCCCGCCGTGGCGGTCATCGAGGGACGCCCCCCGGTCGTCCTGCCGAAGTCGGTCTCCGTAGGCGACCTCGCGAAGCTGCTCGAGCTCAACGTCGTCGACCTCATGCGCGCCCTGGTGAACATGGGGACGATGGCGTCGATCAACCAGACGATCGACTTCGAGACCGCCAGCCTCGTCGCGACGGAGCTGGGCATCGAGACCAAGGCCGAGGAGGAGGCGGCGCCCGCCGTCGAGGACACCGAGGCAGAGATCGCGCCCCTCAAGCCCGAGCTCTGGACCGAGGAGGACGCGACCAAGCTCAAGCCACGTCCGCCGGTCATCACGATCCTCGGGCACGTCGACCACGGGAAGACGAGCCTCCTCGACGCGATCCGCACGACCAACGTGACCGCGCGCGAAGCCGGTGGGATCACGCAGCACATCGGCGCCTACCAGATCGAGTACAACGACCGCAAGGTCACCTTCCTCGACACGCCGGGCCACGAGGCGTTCACCGCGATGCGCGCGCGCGGCGCGCAGATCACCGACGTGGCGATCCTCGTCGTCGCGGCGGACGACGGCGTACAGCCACAGACGATCGAGGCCATCTCGCACGTGAGGGCGGCGGGCGTACCGATCGTCGTCGCGCTGAACAAGATGGACAAGGCCGACGCGAACCCCGATCAAGTGAAGGCGCAGCTCGCGGAGCACGGCGTGACGATCGAGGAGTACGGCGGTGACACGCCCCTCGTGCCCGTGTCGGCGCGGACCAAGATGGGCCTCGACGACCTGCTCGAGACCGTGCTCCTGGTCGCGGATGTCGCCGAGCTCACCGCCAACCCGGACCGGCCGGCGATCGGCCGCGTCGTCGAGGCGCACCTCGACACCAAGCGCGGACCCGTCGCCACCGTGCTGGTGCAGACGGGCACCCTGGAACGAGGCGACCTCGTCGTCGCCGGCGTCATCTACGGACGGATCCGCGCGATGACCGACGACAAGGGCAAGGTCGTCGGCCGCGCCGAGCCGTCACGCCCCGTCGAGATCCTCGGTCTGCCCGGCGTGCCAGAGGCCGGCGACGTCTTCCGCGCGGTCGCGGATGAGAAGACCGCGAAGGCGCTCGTCGCCGCGAACGCACGCGAGCGCGCTGGCGCCGGCGCGGCGGAGAAGCCCGCGACCCTCGACGAGATGTTCGCGCAGGTCAAGGAGGGCAAGGCCAAGGAGCTCAAGCTGGTCCTCAAGGCGGACGTGCAGGGCTCGCTCGAGGCGATCAAGGGCGCCCTGGCGAAGATCCCGCAGGACGAGGTCGGGCTGCAGGTGATCCACGACGCCGTCGGCGACATCACCGAGTCGGACCTGACCCTCGCGGCCGCCTCGAGCGCGGTCGTCATCGGCTTCAACACCAAGATGGAGGCGCCGGCTAAGCGCGTCGCGGATCAGACCAACGTCGACGTCCGTCAGTACAAGGTCATCTACGAGCTGCTCGACGACGTGCAGAAGGCGCTCACGGGGATGCTCGAGCCCGTGATGGTCGAGACCGTCATCGGGCATGCCGAGGTGCGGCAGATCTTCACCGCCGGCAAGACCACGATCGCGGGCTGCGGCGTGCTCGACGGAGTGATGCGCCGCGGCGCGCAGGCGCGCCTCCTGCGTGGTGGCGAGGTCGTCCACACCGGACACATCGAGTCGCTCCGCCGCGTGAAGGACGACGTGCGCGAGGTGGCCGCGGGTCTCGAGTGCGGCATCGTCCTCGACACGAACGACATCCAGGTCGGCGACGTCATCGAGGCGTACACCGTCCAGCCCAAACCGAGGTAAGCGTGCCATGGCGTACAAGCGGGCGGACCGCGTCAACGCGCTGCTCCAGCGCGAGCTTGGCATGATCATCAGCGAGGAGCTGCGCGATCCACGCATCGCGTTCGCGACGGTGACCGCCGTCGAGATCACGGCCGACCTTCGCAGCGCGAAGGTGCACGTCAGCGTTCTCGGCGACGAGGAGCAGGTGCGGTCCACGATGGTCGCCCTGAACGAGGCGCGCCCGTATCTCCGCCACGAGATCGGATCGCGCACCGAGCTGCGGTACGTGCCCGAGCTGACCTTCGTCTCCGACCAGACCGCCGAGCGTGCGGCGCGCATCGCGACACTGCTGCGCGAAGCGCGCGAGCGCGAGGGACACTCGTGAAGGAGCTCGTCGACACGCTGCGCCAAGCAGGGACGATCGCGATCGTCTCGCACCGCGACCCCGATCCGGACACCATCGGCTCGGGGGTCGCGCTGGGCCTTGCGCTCGACAGCCTGGGCAAGCGGGTGACGCTGCACTGCGCCGACGCGGTGCCCGAAGCGGCACGCTTCCTCGCGTGGACCGACCGTTACACCCGTGGCGCGCCCCCGGCCACGGTCGACCTCATCGTCACCGTGGACTTCGGCTCGGTGGAGCGCGCGAAGTTCGCGCTGCCAGCCGGACCGACGCTCGTGAACATCGACCACCACGCGTCGAACGACCTGTTCGGCTCGGTGAATCTCGTGGACGTCTCGTCGGCGGCGACGGCTGAGGTCGTGTCGCGGGTCATCGACGCGCTCGGCGTGACGTGGACCCCGGAGATGGCGACCGCGGCGCTGGTCGGCATCATGACCGACACCGGCTCGTTCCAGTTCCCATCGACGGACGCGCGTGCCCTCGAGCGCGCCGCGCGGCTGCGCGAAGCGGGCGCCGATCTACAGGCGATCACGTACAACGTGTTCCGGAACAAGCGCTTCCAGGCGCTCAAGCTGTGGGGGTTCGCCTTCGCGCGCCTGCGTCGGGAGCAGGACGGGCAGCTCGTGTGGACCGAGGTCACGCGCGACGACTTCGCGAACGCCGAGGCGCTCGATGAGGACATCTCGGGCCTGGTGGAGCAGATCGCGCGCGCGAACGGGATGCGCGTCGCGCTCCTCTTCAACGAGCACGACGCGGGCACGGTCAAAGTCTCGTGTCGCACCTCGGCCTGGGCGCCGTCCGTCGACGCGGCCGCGGTCATGGCGCGCTTCGGCGGCGGCGGCCACGTGCGCGCCGCGGGAGCGCTGATCACCGACAGCGCCGCGGAGGTCCGCCACGCAGTGCTGGACGCGGCGCGCGAAGCGCTCGCGGCCGCGCGCGCCGCGCAACCGGTCGGGATCGCCTGAAAGCGGCGACGCCCGCCGGTATCCTCGCGATCGACAAGCCCGAGGGCTGGACCTCGCACGACGTCGTCGCCGTCGCTCGCGGCGTGCTGGGCACAAGACGCGTCGGCCACGGTGGCACGCTGGACCCGCTCGCGACCGGACTCCTCGCGCTGCTCGTCGGCGAGGCAACGCGTTCGACCGAGCATCTGCACACCGCGCCCAAGGTCTACGACGCGCTCGTGCGCTTCGGGAGCGAGACGGCGACCGACGACCGGGAGGGCCAGACGACACGCAGCGCAGCGGCGCCTGCCGATCGCGGTACCGTCGAAGAGGCGCTCGCTCCACTGCGCGGCGCGATACGGCAGGTCCCGCCCGCCTACGCAGCCGTGAAGATCGGTGGGCAGACCGCGTATTCGCGAGCGCGCAGGGGAGAGATCGTCGCGCTCGCGGCGCGTGAGGTGCAGGTCCATCGACTCGAGATGACGGGCTGGCATCCGCCCGACGCGCGCCTTCTCATCGTGTGCTCCAGCGGCACCTATGTCCGATCGATCGCGCGCGATCTCGGTCGGTCGCTCGGATCGGCGGCACATCTGGCCGCCCTGCGGCGTCTCGCCATAGGCGCGCTCGACATCGCGGACGCCATCGGCATCGACGCGTTACGCGCCGCGGGTCACGAGGCGGCCGTCGCGCGACTACGCGTCATGAACGACGAGACGTGCGTGCTCCCGCGTCGGTATCTCGACGCGCCCGCCGGTACACTCGTGGGTGCAGGGGGACGCACGTGATCAAGGTCGCGGAACGGCAGGCCCGCGCCGCCCTCCAGGCATGGCGCGAGCTCTCGCTCGACGCAAAGATCGTGAGCGCGGTCGGTATGGCGAACTGGCTGCTGCTGTTCGCCAATCACACGACCGTCGCGGCGACACGCGACGTTCCGCTCTGGCAGCTGTTCCCGTTCGGTGCGGACCTGGTGTTCCTCATCGCCTGCGGCGTGCTGCCGCTCGCGTATGCGCTCCGCGATCACCGCTCGCACGGCGCCTTCACCACACGCCAACGAGCGGTGCACGTCGCGTCGATCCTCGCCGTCTTCGTCGTCATACCCACGCTCGCGTCGATCGTGCTTCGCGAGACGGGCAAGCCGTATACCTACATCCACGACGGCGCGCTGATGATCGAGTGGGCCGCACGCAAGCTGCTCCTCGGGCAGAACCCCTACGTCGCGGATTACCTCGACACGCCGCTCTACTACTGGCCGATGGTGAACAACCCCGCGCTCTATCACCTCACGTACTTCCCATTCCTGTTCCTGGTCACGACGCCGTTCGTGTGGTTCTTCGACAAGGTGGGCCTCTTCTGGGACCAGCGCTACCTCTACCTGCCGGCGTACCTCGCGACGCTAGCGCTCGTACCGCTTCTAGCCCGGCGGGTGGACCACCGGCTCGCGCTCGTCGCGTTGGTCGGGCTGAACGCTCAGCTCTTTCCGTTCGTCGCCGAGGGCCGCAACGACTTCATCGTGCTGCTGCCACTGTTCGCCGGGATCGCGCTCCTTCAGCGCGAACGCCGGACGCTCGGGGCACTCGCGATCGCCGTCGCGGCGGCGGCGAAGCTGCACGCGGTCTTCATCATGCCGTTCGTAGCGGTATGGCTCGTCGCGACCCGCAAGCCGCGGACGTTGCGCGAAGCCTGGGACGCGCTGTGGCCGCCGCTCTGGCCGGCGACGCTGTTCCTCGCGATCACGTTCCTGCCGTTCCTCATCAACGACTTCGCCGCGTTCTACGACGACGTCGTGCGCTACAACGCCGGCGGGGCGGCGTGGACCTATCCGATATCGGGGATGGGGTTCTCGGCGTTGCTCCTCGCGGTCGGCGTGATCGAGTTCCGGCAGGCGGACTTCCCATTCGCGGCGATCGAGATCGCGGTCGCGGCGCCCATCGCCCTCTGGTGGATGAGGAAGCTCTGGAAGCGTCCGACGCTCGACACGCTGCTGACCGGCTACGCTCTGACGCTCCTCGCGTTCCTCTTCTTCGGTCGCTACTTCCAGGGCAACTACCTCGGCTACATCCTCGCCGTGGCCACGCCGGTGATGTTCCTGAGAGCGGAGGCGAGGGTGCCGGCGAAACGACGGACACGGCGAGCGCGCGAGCGCGCCAGCGCGGAGCGGGAGCACGCCGCCGCCGCGGCGGCGCCGCTGCTGGTCGCGATCCCGGCAGCGCAGGGGCCCGCGAGCACGGACGGCCGCCCTCGCGAGCCCGTCGTCGAGCCGGTCGCCATGCCAGCACCCGTGGGGAGCGCCGTCGACTAGCCTGCCCTCGTGTCCGTGCTGACCGACTTCACCGGGTGGCCGCGCGGTGCGCTCTCGCTCGCCATCGGAGTATTCGACGGCGTCCACATCGGTCACCAGGCCATCATTCGCCAGACCGCGGTAGATGCCGAACAGCGCGGAGGCAGGGCGCTCGCGGCGACTTTCGACCCGCTCCCGATCCAGGCGCTGGCGCCGGGCGCGCCACCGTCCGCGCTGTCGGATGTCGACGAACGCATCCGTCTGCTCCACGGGGCCGGCGCGAGCGACGTCGTCGTCTTCCGCTTCACCACCGAGTTCGCCGCGCTGACGGCCGACGAGTTCGTCCGTCGGCTCACGAGCGCGGGCGAGGTCCGTCAGATCGTCGTCGGCGAGGACTTCCAATACGGACACGACCGCGGGGGCGACGTGCGCACGCTCACGGCTGCCGGACGCCGCCGCGGCTTCGAGGTCGTCGTCGCGACGCCGGTGACGCAGGGTGGTCAGGTCGTGAGCTCGACGCGCATCCGCAACGCGCTTCTCGCCGGCAGCGTCGAGGATGCGGCCCGCCTCCTCGGCCGTCCGTACGGCGTGCGAGGCACGGTGGTCCACGGCGCGAAGCGGGGGAGGGCACTGGGCTTCCCGACGATCAACCTCGCGGTCCCACGGGGGCGCCTGCTGCCCCGTGACGGCATCTACGCGATGCGGGTGCGCGTGCGCGACGAGGACATCGGCGCGGCGGCGAGCCTCGGCGTCAGGCCCACGTTCGGTGGCGGCGACCGCACTCTCGAGGCTTTTCTGCTCGACTGGGAAGGTGACGTGTACGGCGACAAGATCGAGGCGGCGTTCATCAAGCGGCTCCGCGACGAGCTGCGTTTCGCGAGCGCTGCGGAGCTCAGCGAGCAGATCGCTCGTGATGTCGAGGCCACGCGCGCTGCCCTGCGTGGGCGGGCGCCTTCGTGACGGCCTGTCACCCCATCGCGTACACTGATCGTGACAAAACAAGATCTACGGATCAGAGAAAGGACAGTGGGTGCCGCCCGCGACGACGACATCCAAGCGTGAGCTCATCGAGACCTACCGACGTGACGAGAAAGACACCGGTTCGCCGGAGGTCCAGATCGCAGTTCTCACGCAGCGCATCAAGCATCTGACCGAACATCTACGCTCGGCCCGCCACGACAATTCCAGTCGGCGCGGACTGCTTCAGATGGTCGGCCAGCGGCGGCGGCTCCTCGCTTACCTGCACCAGAAGTCACCCGAGCGTTATCAGGAGATCATCGGGCGACTTGGTCTGCGGCGATAGCGAGGCCGCGAAAGCGCGGATGACCCAGGGTCTTCCCTGGGTCTTTTCTTAGAGGCGCACCCCAACAACACAATGCCAGTCACGCAAGCCCAAGCGACGATCAACGGAAAGCCGCTCGTCTTCGAGACAGGGAAGTACGCGAAACAGGCGGGCGGTGCCACCACGGTCCGCTACGGCGACACGATCGTGTTCGCCGCGGCCACGGTCGCGAAGACGATCCGCCCGGGCATCGACTTCTTTCCGCTCACGGTCGACTTCGAAGAGCGCCTGTACGCGGCCGGGAAGATCCCCGGATCGTTCCCACGGCGCGAGGGCCGTCCCTCCGAGGAGGGGATCCTCACCGCCCGCCTCACCGATCGACCCATCCGCCCGCTCTTCCCCAAAGGATTCAAGAACGACGTCCAGATCGTCGCCTCCGCCTGGTCCGCCGACCAGGAGAACGACTACGACGTCCTGGTGGTCAACGCGGCATCCGCTGCGCTCACGATCTCCGACGCGCCGTTCGATGGACCGATCGGCTGCGTACGCGTCGGCACGGTAGCCGGGAGGCTCACGCTCAACCCGACGATCCAGCAGATGGAGGACAGCGAGCTCGACCTCATCGTCGCGGGAACGCGCGACTCGGTCATGATGATCGAGGCGGGCGCCCGTCAGGTGACCGAGGACTTCCTGGTCGAGGCGCTCGCGCTCGCCCAGGAGGGCATCAAGGAGCTCTGCGACGCCCAGGAGGAGCTCCGGCGCGCCGTCGGCAAGCCGAAGCTGCCGGTCGCCTCGCTCCCGGACAACGCCGCCAAGCTCGCACCGGTCGTCGCCTTCCTGAAGGAGCGCATCCGCGCGAAGCTCCGCAACCCGGACAAGGCGCAGCGCGAGACGGGTCTCGACGAGCTGAAGGCCGAGGCGGTCCTGCAGTTCGTCACCGAGGGCAGCCTCATGCTTGCGGAGGAGGTCGCCACGGCCTTCGAGATGATCCTCGAGGAAGAGTTCCGGCGCGCGGTCACCGAGGAGAAGCTGCGGCCGGACGGCCGCGACACGACGACCATTCGACCGCTGTCGATCGAGGTCGGCGTCCTTCCGCGCACGCACGGCTCGGGTCTCTTCACGCGGGGACAGACGCAGGTGCTCTCGGTCACGACGCTCGGCCCGACAGGCGACGAGCAGATCATCGACACACTGTCGCCGGTGGACACCAAACGCTACATGCACCATTACAACTTCCCGCCTTACTCGGTCGGTGAAGTCCGGATGATGCGGGGCGCTGGGCGCCGCGAGATCGGTCACGGGGCCCTTGCCGAGCGCGCGCTCCTCCCGGTGCTACCGACGAAGGACGAGTTCCCCTACACGATCCGTGTCGTCAGCGAGACGCTCGAGTCGAACGGCTCGTCGTCGATGGCCTCGACCTGCGGGTCGACGCTCTCGCTGATGGATGCCGGCGTCCCGATCAAGGAGATGATCGCCGGGATCGCGATGGGTCTGGTCACCTCGGGAAGCCGCTACACGATCCTCACCGACATCCAGGGCCTCGAAGACCACTACGGCGATATGGACTTCAAGGTCTGCGGCTCCGCGAAGGGCATCACGGCCCTGCAGATGGACATCAAGATCAAGGGGATCTCGCTCCAGATCATGCGCGAGGCCTTCGCGCAGGCGCGCGAAGCGCGCCTGTTCATCTTGAAGGCGATGCAGGACGTCCTGCCCGCGCCGCGTCCGGAGCTGTCGTTCTGGGCGCCGCGCATCGAGACGATCAAGATCCATCCGGACAAGATCCGCGAGGTCATCGGCCCCGGCGGCAAGATGATCCGCGCCATCCAGAGCGAGACCGGGACGGCGATCGAGCTCGAGGACGACGGAACCGTGCGTATCACCGGTGCCAAGGCCGAGGGCCGCGAGAAGGCGAAGGCGATGATCGAGGGACTAACGAAGGAGCCCGAGGTCGGCGAGGTGTATGAGGGCAAGGTCACGCGCATCATGTCGATCGGCGCGTTCGTCGAGTACCTTCCTGGCAAGGAGGGTCTGGTGCGCATCTCGGAGATCTCGCCGGAGCGCGTCAACCGGATCGAAGACGTCGTGAAGGTCGGCGACAAGGTCACCGTGAAGATCGCCGAGGTCGACCGGCAGGGCCGCGTCAACCTCTCGATCCGCGCCGTCCAGGAGGACGGCAACGGATTCGAGGAGCGGCAGCGCGCCGAGCGCGCGCGCTTCAACGACCGCGAAGGCGGTGATCGGGGCGGCTTCCGCCGCGGACCCGGCGGTGGTGGTGGGGGAGGCTTCCGGCGGAGCGGTCCGCCTCGCGGATAGCGTCTGCTCTCACTAGTCCTTCCGGCCTATAACGAGGCTCGCCGCATGGCGGCGAGCCTCGCCGCATGCGCGGACTACCTGGGCGAGCGAGGACTGGCGGCGGAGGTCATCGTCGCGGACGATGGCTCGAGCGATGGCACCGGCGAGGCGTTCGCGGACGCGGTGGCGTCGCTGCCGCAGGCCGCGATCACGTATCGCTACCTGCCGCTGCCACACCGGGGGAAGGGCTCCGCGGTGCGCGCGGGCGTGGGCAGCGCGACGGGTGATCCGATCGTGTTCCTCGATGCCGACCTAACGATCCCGGTGGACATCATCGACAGGTTCATTCGCGCGATCGACGGGGGCGCCGACATCGCGATCGCGTCGCGCTACGTGACTGGCTCGGTCGTGCGCCGTCCGTGGTGGCGCCGTTTCATGGGGAGCGGCTACCGAGCCTGCGTGCGGGCCATAGTTCCCACCGGCGTGCAGGACACGCAATGCGGCGGCAAGGCGTACACCGCGGAGGCGGCGAAGGATCTCTTCCTTCGTCAGCGCCTGCACGGCTTCGCGTTCGACGCGGAGGTCCTCTTTCTCGCGCGGCGCGCGGGCTACCGCGTCCACGAGATCCCGTTCGCGCTCGTGCAGGATCACGAGACCAGCATCAACTTCGCCGCCCAGGCACCGCGCATGCTGCGCGACCTCGTCCGGATCCGCGTGAACGACGCGCTCGGCCGGTACCGTTGAGCGTCATCGTGACCGCCGACGACCTCGGCCTGAGCCTGGGCGTGACGCGCGGCATCTTGGAAGCGCACCGACGCGGCGTCGTGCGCTCGACCTCGCTCCTCGTGACGTTTCCCACCGCGCAGGAGGCGGCGGCGCTCGCGCTCGCGGAGCCCGACCTCGAGGTCGGCCTGCATCTCGATCTCGTCGGCGGCCGGCCGGCGAGCGATCCCGCCGCCGTACGCTCGCTGTGCGACGACGACGGCCGCTTCTACCCGCTGCCGGTCTTCACCCGCCGTCTTCTCACCGGACGCGTCCGCCCGGCCGAGCTCGCCGCGGAGCTGCGCGCTCAGTCGGCGCGCGCGCGTTCGTGGGGCGTGCCGGCGCTGGCGTGGGACTCGCACCGGCACGTCCACCTCATGCCGCCGGTCGCGCTCGTCGTCGGGCGGGTCGCGCGCGAGCTCGGCGTCCGCTGGCTGCGGCGTGGGCGCGGACCGCGGCTGCGTCCGCAGCTCAAGATGGCGTCACTCCATGCCGCGTCGCTCGTGTCGGAGCTCGCCTATCGCGGCATCCGTGGGCCGTCGTGGTACGTCGACCTGACCTCGCAGCGCCCGCGACTCGACGCCGCCGGTGTGGCGCTCCTCGCCGCGTACGGTGGCCTGGGGGAGCTGTCGGCGCATCCCGGCTACGTCGACGACGACCTGCGGGAACGCGACGCGCTGGTGCACGAGCGCGTCGACGACCTCGCGCTCCTCACCGACTCACTGCTGCGCACCGCGCTGGGCGGTGACGGCGTGGTCTGGCGGGTGCACTGATACCCGGCGCGACCGCGACCGGCGCGCTCGGCCGCGCGCTCCGCCGCTACACGCGCGCGCCGATCGCGGCGCGCCTGTTCGTGCACGGCCGCGCGTTCCTGTCGGACCTCGCGGTCGTCGAGCGGTACGTGCCGAAGAAGGGCTTCATCGTCGATCTCGGCTGCGGCCATGGCCTCTTCGCCTGCGTGCTGCGGGAGGCGTCGCCGACCCGGCGCGTGCTCGGCATCGACCTCGATCCGCGGAAGATCGACATCGCCCGGGGCGCGACGTTGGACACGCAGTGGCTGCGGTTCGAGGTCGGCGACATCGTCGCGGACACGCCGCCGCGGTGCGACGCCATCACGATCGTTGACGTGCTGTACCTACTGCCATTCGACCAGCAGGAGAGCGTGCTGCGCAACGCCGCCGCGGCCCTCGGCGAGGGCGGTCCGCTGGTGGTCAAGGCGCAGGAGCGCCGGCTCGACCCGCGCTACGCGCTCACCTACGGTCAGGAGCTCATCACCGTCAGCCTCGGCCTCACCAAGGGCGGGCGCGAGCGGTTCTTCTTCCCCTCACGCGCCGAAGGCGTCGCGATGTTCGAGCGCGCCGGCTTCGTCGTCGACGTCATCGAGATGCCGAGGCGCATCTACACCGACGTGCTCTACCTGGCCCGAAAGGCCCCGACGAAGCCGTGAGCGCGACATAATCATCGCGAATGCAAGACGACCTGCGCACGCTCGCCGACGAGATCCGCGCGTGCACGGCCTGTCCCCTTCATCGCAGCGCCCGTCAGGCCGTGCCGGGCGAGGGCAGCGCCGAGTCGGGGATCTTCTTCCTCGGCGAGGCGCCGGGATACAACGAGGACCTCCAGGGTCGCCCGTTCGTCGGCGCGGCGGGGCAGCTTCTCGACGAGCTGCTCTCGGACATCGGCCTCGACCGCGGCAAGGTGTTCATCACCAACGTCGTCCGGCACCGCCCACCGGAGAACCGCGATCCCCTGCCGGAGGAGGTCACCGCGTGCGACATCTGGCTCCGCCGCCACCTCGCGCTGCTGAAGCCGCGGGTGATCGTGACGCTCGGCCGGCACGCGATGGGGAAGTTCCTGCCCGGTGAATCGATCTCCCGCATCCACGGCCGTCCGCGAAAGGTCGACGGGCTCGTGATCTTCCCGGTGTTCCACCCCGCTGCGGCGCTCCATCAGCCCGCACTGCGCGGCGCGCTCGCCGGCGACTTCGCGGCGCTCGCGCTGCTGCTCGCGACGGAGCCCGTTCCGCAGGAGAAGGCGGCGGAGAAGAAGACCGCGGATCAGATGACGCTCTTTGGCAAATAAGCTCCGCGTGATCCCGCTCGGCGGGGTCGGCGAGATCGGCAAGAACATGCTCGCGATCGAGCAGGGCGACGACATCGTCGTCGTCGACGCCGGTCTCATGTTCCCGGACGAGGAGATGCTCGGCATCGATCTCGTCATCCCCGACATCTCGTACCTGCGTCAGAACATGGCGAAGGTGCGCGGCATCGTCCTCACGCACGCGCACGAAGACCATATGGGCGCGCTGCCATATGTGCTGCGCGACCTGCCCGACGTTCCGGTCTACGGCACGAAGCTCACGCTCGGCCTCATGCGTACCAAGCTGCGGGAGCACAAGCTCGCGGACAAGGTGAACGCGATAGAGATCACGCCCGGGACGCCGTTCAGGGTGGGCCCGTTCGCCTGCGACTCGTACTACGTGTGTCACAGCATCCCCGACGCCGTCGGGCTCACGATCGAGACGCGATACGGGACGATCGTGCACTCCGGCGACTGGAAGTTCGACCACACGCCGGTCGACGGGAAGCAGACCGACTTCGCGCGCCTGTCGCAGATCGCCGCGCACGGCGTGCTCCTCTTGCTGTCGGACTCGACGCGTGCCGAGGTCGCGGGCTACACGCAGTCGGAGCGCCACGTCGGCGATCTCCTCGACACGATCATGTCCCGCGCCCCCGGACGCGTGATCACGACGACGTTCGCGTCGAACATCTCGCGCATCAAACAGATCGTGGACGTCGCCGCCGCGTGGGGGAGACGGACCGCGATCATCGGCCGCTCCATGGAGAATTACACCCGCACCGCGCGCGAGCTCGGCTACCTCGTGTTCCCGGAGGGCTCTCTCATCCATCCGAAGGAGATCGACAAGCTCCCGGACCACGAGGTGTGCATCATCACCACCGGCAGCCAGGGCGAGCCGACGAGCGCGCTGTCGCGCATGGCCCTGGGCGACCACCGTCACGTCGTCGTGAAGGACGGCGACACCGTCGTCATGTCGGCGACGCCGATCCCCGGGAACGAGGAGCTCGTCAGCCGCACCGTCGACAACCTCTTCAAGCTCGGAGCCGAAGTCATCTACGACGCGGGCGTCCGCCCGCACGTCTCCGGTCACGCTAGCCAGGAGGAGCTCAAGCTGCTCCTCAACATCCTGCGACCGAAGTACTTCATCCCGGTCCACGGCGAGTACCGGATGCTCGTGCGCCATGCGCGCATCGCGATCGACCTCGG
>Ga0114129_10003936_pt1 | contig 20978 bp, 19 predicted proteins | sample RhiMetdeltSRZDD1_FD_80071 | JGI IMG/M metagenome (GOLD analysis project Ga0114129, IMG submission 80071) | Populus rhizosphere microbial communities from Tennessee, USA - Rhizosphere MetaG P. deltoides SRZDD1 (version 2) (version 2) | ecosystem: Host-associated > Plants > Roots > Rhizosphere >... | reverse complement strand
GACGAAGGCGCAGCTGCTGGACGCGCTCGAGACCCAGCGGCGCGACATCTTCGGCTATCTCGACTCCCTCAACGACGCCGACCTGAGGCGAAGGGCGAAGATCCCCCTGTTCAAGCAGTTCATGGGCACCGACGAGATCGCCCTGCCGGTCTATGTCGGCGCCATGTTCGACTACCACTGGAACGACCACGCCGGGCAGATCGCCAAGATCCGCAAGGCCAACGGCATGCCTCCCGCGTGACGCCGGAGGATCCACGAGCGGGCTGACCACCCGCAGTTCTTCGACTCGACCCGCCAGAGCAGCAGACACGGCTCGCGCACCACAATGCGCTTGCTGCTCCGGCCCCGACGAGAGGCGCAGCGCGCGCCCGAGCTCCGCCCGTTCGGGTTCCGCCCGCGCGCTCGTGATACGCTGCCGCCCCGATGCAGTCTCGTGGGCGACGGCCGGGATGGCTTGCCGATCCGATGGGGCGAGCGGTCCTTGCGCTCGGCATCACCCAGATCACGGCGTGGGGAACGAGCTACTACTGTCTCGGTGTGCTGGCGGGGCCGATCAGCCAGGACACCGGCTGGAGCCGGGGCTTCGTCTTCCTCGGCTTCACGGTTGCCCTGCTCGCCATGGGTCTCGTCTCGAGCGCGGTGGGCCGGACCATCGACCGGCACGGCGCGCGCATGGTGATGACGCTCGGGACCGTCCTCGTGTCCGCCGGCCTATTCGCCCTCGCCCACGTCCGCAGCGAGGCGGCGTACCTGGCGGTCTGGGTGTTCCTCGGCCTCGGTATGCGGATGTGCCTGTACGACGCCGCGTTCGCCGCGCTGGTGCAGGTCGCCCCCTCGCGAGGGCGGAAGGCGATCTCCTACCTCACCCTGTTCGGAGCATTCGCGTCGACGGTGTTCTGGGTGATCGGCCACGCCCTGAACGAGCAGGTGGGGTGGCGACAGACCCTCGTCCTGTTCGCGCTCATCAACCTGGTGGTGTGCTTGCCCCTGCACTGGCTCGGCCTCGCCCGGCGCGAGGCCGCCGCGGCCGCGCCGACGGACGCTCCCCCGGCAACCGCGGACGGCCCCCCGCTCGAAGGGCGCGCGCGCTCGGTCGCCATCGCGCTCTTCGCCCTCATCATGTCGCTCAACGGGTTCGTGTTCGGCGTCATCTCGGTGCAGCTCGTCCCGCTGATGGAGGCCGCGGGCCTGGCGACGGCGGCCGCGGTCTGGGTCGCCTCGATGAAGGGCGTCGCCCAGTTCGGTGGGCGGGTGGTCGAGATCGTGTTCGGCCGCAATCTGCGCGCGATCACCGTGGGCCGCTTCGCCATCGGCATCCTGCCCCCGTCGCTGCTCCTGCTGCTGTTCGGGACCGGGAGCCTGCCGATGGTGGTCGCGTTCACCCTGCTCATGGGCGCGTCTCAGGGCGTCATCACCATCGTCCGTGGCGCGGTGCCGCTCGCGCTGTTCGGCGCGAAAGGGTACGGCGCCGTGCTGGGCGCCATCGCCACGCCGGTTCTCGTCATCAGTGCCGCCTCGCCCACGGCCTTCGCGTGGATCGTGGACCGCTGGGGCTGGGGGACGGCGCGCGTGGTACTCCTGGTGAGCTGCTCTGCCGCGTGGCTCGCCATGGAGCTGATGTCGCGCTGGTACGAGCGCCAGCGTGCGGCCGTCGCCGGGGGCGCGCCCGACCACGCGGCTCGGTCGCGGCGCTCTCCGCGCGAAGGCCTCCGCGGCGGGTAGACCACCCCGTCGCCGGACACGAGGCTGGCTGCCCTAAAGGAAAAACGTCAAGTTCTTCGCGAGAAGGACGCTCTGGTCCAGGATGACCTTGCGACGGGCGATGCGCCAGCGGCCGTCCACCCGACGCAGGAGATCCTCCCGCTTCCCGACCAGCAGATCGGTCTCGGTCTCGACGCGGTTCCGGTAGACCAGGAAGCGGCTCTTGACCGCGATCTCGCTCGGCGGTGGGCCCTCGTCGAGGGCGCCGACGATCTGGACGTTCGACACCATGTGGCAGATGCGAGAGGCGGGCTCTTCCGCCCAGTGCACGCCGGTCCGGATCTGCCTGACCCGGCGCGTGAGGGTGTCCTTGCCCTCGTCGAACCAGTTCACGTCGAGTCCCGCGCGCGTGAACTCGAGATCGGGGTCCTGCGACGGAACGTTGCGCCGCATGGGTACCCAGTAGTGCACGTCCTCGGTGAGGAGATCGAGCCACTCCTCGAATCGGCGCTCGTCCAGCAGCTCGGCCTCCCGGTAGAGAAACTCCTGGATCTCCTCCTTCAAGAGCAGCCGGGTGATGTCGGACGAGCGGCCGGTCACCGCGGCACCGGCTCCGGCCAGCTCTTGGCCTCCATGAGCTGGCGCCAGCGCGTGTAGAAGCCGCGCTGATTGTTCTCGCTCGCGATACCCGTCACCACGCTGATCCGGCCCGGCAGCCTGAGCCCATGGTCCTCGAAGCTCTCGGTGGCCCGGCCGAGCCCCATCTCGTAGTTGTACGGGTGCTGTCGGGCGATGGTTCCCCGACTCGCGTTGTGCGCGTAGTTCCAGTTCTCCATGTCGTCCTGCTCGGTGAGCCCCGACGGCCCCGAGTAGCGGATGTAGTAGTGGCGGAGGAAGTCCTTGACCTCGGCCGGCGCGTCGGCGTCGACGAGGTACCAGCGCCACACCTCGGTCTGATGGGGCCCGCGCGGGTGCCACGCCGCGATGGTACGCGGCTGGCGAGCGAGCGGTGAGGCGTTGGGGAACACCGTGCCGGGTCCGCCGAACAGGCGCCACCCGGCGCCCCGGCGGCGCTTGCGCTCCACCTCGCACTGTCGGAAGTAGTCGGCGACCACGGGCGCGTCCTGATAGGCCGGGGCGATCGGCGCGTCGGGCGGCCGGAGAAAAGCGATCATCGAGTGCCCGAGGTCGGGAAAGCTGACATCGAGCCACTGCGCCTCGTTGCGCTCCCGATTGTCGCGGCGACCCTGTCCGCTCGGACCGATGCCGACCATGTCGACCGACCGATGGCTCACGCCGTGGTAGCGGTCACCCGAGAAATTCTCGGCGGGAAACTTCCAGTTACAGGGGACGAGCCACTTGTGGACGCCACCGATCACCTCGGCGCCGCCTTCGCGGCCGTCCCAGGCGTCGAGCAGCAGATCGAGATAGATCTTGTACCCGCCGAGGTAGTCGGCGAAGGACGGGGCGTCGGGGTCCCACGTCGCCCAGATCGTGCCTTTGTAGTTCGCAATCCGGGGCACCTCGACGAGGCCCCAGCGGGATCGGTCGAGCCGGGGGCCGTAGGCGTCCCGGGCGTGGGGCACGCCGACGAGCGCGCCGTCGGTGGCGTAGCTCCAGCCGTGATAAGGGCACAGGAACTCGACGGTGTTGCCCTGATCGTAACGGCAGACCTTCATGCCGCGATGCCGGCAGGAGTTGAGAAAGACGTGAAGCTGGCCCGCGGCGTCCCGACACAGGATGACCGACTCCTCGCCCATGGAGCTGGCGAAGAAATCGCCCGGCTTCGGGACCTGGCTGTCGTGTCCGATGAGGAGCCAGGCGCGCGCGAAGATGCGCTCCTGCTCCTGTCGGTAGATCTCATCGCTGACGAAGATCTCCCGGCTGATGATGCCCCGGTCCACGTCGACCAAGCCACTCACGCTCCCGAGCCTTCCGTCGAGCATCGCGTGTCCTCCGTTGCGTCAGGGCGTCGCGGCCCGCGCCTTCCGACCGACCGGCGTGTCCCGGAGGTGGAAGAAGTCCAGCACGTTGCCGCTCGCGATCCGGAACCCCTCGTCCGCCGGCACACCGGCGAACAGCCGCTCGGCGAAGGGCCGCGTGTTGGGCCAGTCGCACTCGATGTGCGGGAAGTCGGTGGCGAACATGATGTGGTCGACGCCCAGGTGGTGGCGCAGCTCGATGGCCACTCGCTCCACGTGCTGTACGCTGAAGAAGATGTGCCGGCGCACGTAGTCGCTGGGCCGCTGCTTTGGTGGCCGGAAGCCGAGCAGCCGCTCCGACCAGTGTCGGTGCCGCTCGTACCAGTAGTCGGCCTCCTCCATCCAGAACGGCACCCAGCCCAGCCGGGTCTCGGCGAAGAAGATCTGGAGATCCGGCAGGCGATCGAACACCCCGGACATCGTGAGCTGTGCCATGCTCAGCGCCGGCGCGATACCGAGGAACGGCAGCGCCACCCAGTCCACGATCCTGCGCGGGCCGACCTTCTTCAGCACCTCCGGGTCGGCGCCCGGGTACTCGAACGTCGGCTGAGAGGCGCGCGGGCCGAGCCGGTCGAAGCCCACGTGGACGGTCAGCGGCATCCGCATAGCGATCGCCTCCGCCCAGAACCGATCGTCCTCGGGCGTCGGGTACGAGCGGCCACTCGGGAACACGCCGAGGTTCACGCCCAGGAGACCGAGCTTCGCGCAATGGTGGAGCTCGGCGATGGCGTCGTCGACGCTGGTCCACGGGATGACGCCGAGGCCGATGAGCCGGTCCCGTGACACCGGGCAGTATTCCTCGCCGAGCCAGTCGTTGTAGGCACGCACCGTCGCGCGATAGAGATCGTCGTCGGCCATCCCGCGCCAGAGCCGCGGCCCCACCTGCATGTTCGGGAAGAGCACCTCGGCCAGCAGGCCATCCATGTCCTGCTCCTCCAGACGCTGCTCGGGCGGGCCGACTCCGGCGGTGTCGTCCACCGTGGCGCCGAACGGGTGCCACGTCTCGTTCGTCCGGCCGGCCCGGAGGTCGAGGAAGGGCGCCGGATAGGGCGCCTGCCCCTCGACGACGAGCGCGTCGCCGCCGTCCGGCAGCTTGACGGTCCGCGGCGCCCGCTCCCGGTACCTGGCCGGCATCCGCGGTGTCCAGCGCTCGGGCCGGACCTCGAGATGCCCGTCGCTGGAGATCAGCGGTGGTAGCGCGAGCGCGGCCATCAGCGGAAGAGTCCGAACGTCATGGCTGGTCTCCTTTGAAGAGGTAACGGACGCTCGCCGGTTCCTAGGCGGGACGCAGGGATTCCTTGAGGACCTCGTAGACGGCGGCCTTGATCTGCTCCCGTCTCGGCAGCGCGGCCTGTTCCAGCGGGGGGCTGTAGGGCACGGGAACGGGGGCGGCGCAGACGCGCCGGATGGGGGCCCTCAAGGCGCGGAACGTCTCCGGGTCCTCGACGATCAGCGCGGCGATCTCCGACGCGGCCGAGCACGTGGCGGGCGCCTCGTCCACGATGACCACCCGGCCCGTCTTCCTCGCCGAGGCCTGCAGCGTGTCCACGTCCAGGGGGACCAAGGTCCGCGGATCGACCACCTCGACGGCGATGCCCTCGCGCGCGAGCTCCTCGGCCACCGCGAGGGCCTCGTGCACGTAGTAGGCGAGCGCCACGATGGTCACGTCGGTGCCGGCGCGCTTCACCTCCGCGACACCGATCGGCACGAGATGCTCCCCGTCGGGCACGGGGCCGGACAGCGCAGCCAGGCGGCTGCACTCGAAGGAGACCACCGGGTTGTTGTCCCGGATGGCGCTCTTGAGCAGACCCTTGGCGTCGGCCGGGGTCGCCGGGAGGATGATCTTGAGCCCGGCGAGATGCATCCACATCGAGTACGGGCTCTGCGAGTGCTGCGCCGCGAGCCCGATGCCGCCGCCGGTCGAGCAGCGGTAGGTCACCGGGAAGTCGGCCTGCCCACCGAACATGTAGCGGATCTTGCTCGCCTGGTTGACGATCTGGTCCATCGCCACGAAGGAGAAGGTCACCATCCGCCAGTTCACGATCGGGCGGAAGCCGCAGCCCGCCGCCCCCAGCCCCATGCCGGTCAGCACCGCCTCGGAGATGGGCGCGAAGCGGACGCGCGCCGGGCCGAACTCCTTGAGCGGGTCGCCGGTGAAATCGGTGGCCATCATGATGACTCGCGGATCGCGGCGCATTTCCTCGGCCACCGCCTCCTCGAGCGCCTTCTGGAAGGTGATCTCGCGCATGCTCGGCTCCTCGTCGCCTCAGTCGGCGAACATGTCGACCAGCAGATCCTTCGGATCGGGAAACGGGCTCTGCTCGGCGAAGGCCACCGCGGCGGCGAGGTCAGCGCTGACTCGCTCTCGGATCGCGCCGATCTCGTCGGCCGAGAGCAGGCCCCGGTCGAGCACGTGCCGCTCGAGGCGCGCGATGGGATCGCGGGCCTTCCAGGCATCGATCTCGTCGGCCGGCCGGGTCTCCGGCGGCGGCGCCGCCCGCATGGCATGGAAGTGCCAGCGATACGTCTTGCACTCGAGCAGGGTCGGCCCGCCGCCCCCGCGGGCGCGCGCGACGGCCTCACGCGTCGCCGCGTCGACCTCGAGCACGTCGTTGCCGTCGACGATCACCCCGGGCATGGCGTAGGCTGCGGCGTGGGCGGCGATATCGACCAGCGGATGCTGGACGCCGACCGCGTTGTTGGCTGCGTACTGGTTGTTCTCGCAGACGAAAACGATGGGCAGCTTCCACACCGAGGCGATGTTGAGAGCCTCGTGGAACTCGCCCTCGGCCGCGGCGCCGTCCCCGAAGAAGCACACGGTCACGTCCCCCTGCCCCTCGAGCTGGGCGGCCAGCGCCGCCCCGCAGGCGATGGGCAGCCCACCGCCGACGATGCCGTTGGCCCCTAGCATCCCCACCGCGAAATCGGCGATGTGCATGGAGCCGCCCTTGCCCTTGCAGAAGCCGTCCACGCGGCCGAACAGCTCGGCCATCATGCGGCGGATGTCGGCGCCCTTCGCGATGCAATGCCCGTGGCCGCGGTGGTTGCTGGTCACGCGGTCTCTCACGGTCAGGCTCGCGCACACACCGACCGCAACCGCCTCCTGGCCCACGTAGGGGTGCACCGCCCCGTAGATCTTGCCGGCCACCCGGAGTGCGATGGCCCGCTCGTCGAACTCCCGGATCAGGATCATGGTGCGGAGCATCCGAGCCAGCTGCGGCGTGTCGAGCGTCATGGCGTGTCCCCTCTCCCGTACTGACCGGCTAACCGCGGAGCCGGGTCGCGATCCGCTCGACCGCCTCGGCGCTGTCGGCGTGGGAGCCGAAGGCGGTCACGCGGAAGTAGCCTTCACCACTCGGGCCGAAACCGGATCCGGGCACCCCCACCACGTGGGCCTCGGCCAGGAGCCGATCGAAGAAGTCCCACGACGACACGCCCGCCGGCGTGCGGATCCAGATGTACGGGGCGTTGCGGCCGCCGTAGACGGTGAGTCCGGCGCGTTGCAGGCCCTCCCGGAGGATACGTGCGTTTTCCATGTAGTGGTCGATCAGCCCCCGGACCTGCTTCTCGCCCTCCGGAGTGTAGACGGCCGCGGCCGCGCGCTGGATCACGTACGGCGGACCGTTCGACTTGGTCGACTGTCTCCGGAGCCAGAGCTGGTTCAGGCTCACCGCACCCCCGGCCCCGGTCCGGCCCTGCGCCTCGCGCGGCACGACGGTGTAGGCCATCCTCAGGCCGGTGAACCCCGCGTTCTTCGAGAAGCTGCGGGACTCGATGGCCACCTCGCGCGCCCCCTCGATCTCGTAGATCGAGTGCGGGAGCTCCGGGTCCCGGATATAGCTCTCGTACGCGGCGTCGTAGACGATCACCGCCTCGTGGGCGCGCGCGTAGTCCACCCAGCGCCGGAGCGCCGCACGCGTCATCACCGCGCCGGTGGGATTGTTCGGGTAGCACAGATAGATCAGGTCGACGTGCCGGTCGGGCAGGGCCGGCTGGAAATCGTTCTCGGCAGTGCACGGCAGGTACACGAAGCCCGGGTAGCGGCCGCTCTCGTCGGCGGGGCCGGATCGCCCCGCCATCACGTTGGCGTCCGCATACACCGGGTAGGCAGGGTCCATCAGGGCCACCACCGCGTCCTGCGCGAACAGCTCCTGGATGTTCGCGGCGTCGCTCTTCCCGCCGTCGCTGACGAAGACCTCGTCCAGGCCGAGCTGCACGCCGCGGGCGCCGAAGTCGTGGGCGACGATCTCCGCGCGGAGGAACTCGTAGCCTATGTAGGGCCCGTATCCCCTCAGCGTCTCGGCCCGAGCCTGCTCGCGGGCGGCGTCCTCCAGCGCCCGGACCACCACGCCCGGGAGCGGCAGGGTGACGTCGCCGATCCCGAGATCGATCAGGCGAACGCCGGGGTGCGCGTCGCGATGAGCCTGGGTTCGCCGCTTGACCTCGGCGAAGAGATAGCTCGCCCGCAGGTTGAGGAACGCCTTGTTGATCCTGGGCACGTTTCGCCTCCTTCCCCCGGTGCGCGGGCATTCTATTCGATCGCGGCGCGTGGCGCCACCGGCTTCACGCATTCCTTTCGAGCATCAAGGTGCTGAGCACATCACCGCGGCTGACTATACCGATCAAGAAAACCTTCCGACCCCGGCTTTCAACGACCGGAAGACTGCGGAGTCTCGACGAGAGCATGTGATCCACCGCGGCAGCTACCGAGTCATCTGGCGCAAGCGTCACGACACGACGCCTCATGATGTCGTCGACGTGTTCAGCCCATAGGACCCTCAGTTCCGGGAGAAGACGTTGCGGGCCATGACGGACGACTCGCAAGAGATCGAGCTTGGTGACGATGCCGAGCAGGGTGTGCGCCTCGTCCACGACCGGAAAGGCGTTGAACCCGTAGGAGATGAAAAGCTGTTGGAGGGTGCGCACAGATGTCTTGGGCCCGACCGTCCGTGGTCGGGGCGTCATGATATCCCGTATCCTCACCGGCGCGATGTGCCGAGTCATGAGCCCCTCCTATTCCCCCCGGTCTGAGAGCTCGGCGCGGATCCGTGCTCGTTCTTCGTCCAGCTGATCGGGAGTCGCTCCAAGCTGTCGCAGAATGCTGTCGGTCATCGCCAGCACGACTTCACCTTCTCCCGAGACGACCTCGTCGGCCCCTACCTTGAGCAGGGATGCTGACTGGCCCAAGTAGTCGGCTCGCGCCACGACGTGGATCTTGGGATTGATCCGCCGCGCTGCCCGAATGGCCTCGGCGGCCCCGGCCGATCCAGACGCACTCAGGATGATGGTTCGCGCACGGGCGACCCCGGCTTGCTCCAGGACGCTCGTTTGATTCGCGTCGCCGTATACGGCGCGCTGACCTCGGTCGCGCAGGCTGCGAAAGGTCTCGATATTCATCTCGATGATCGTTGGCTCGATTCCTCGCTCCCGCAACACCCGGGCGATCGTCTGGCCGATCGGACCATAGCCGACCACGACGGCTTGGTAGGCCGGTGTCGGGTGGGTCTCGGTGACGGCCGTCGAGGGCTCCCCATGCGCGCCGCGGTTGAGCAGGCGCCACAGCCTCGGATGGCGCACGAGGAATGCCTCTACAGAGCCGAGACTCCGATACAGCAGCGGGTTGAGCATGATGGACACGATGGCGGCGGCGACAATAGGATTGATCGCCGCATCCGGGAGGACTCCGAGGTCCCGGCCCAGGACGGCCGAGAGGAAGGAGAACTCACCGATCTGGGCGAGGGCGATGGCCACCCCCAGCCCTATGCGGGAGCTGTAGCCAAGCAGCGCCACGATGATCATCGCGGCGATCGGCTTGCCGATCATGACGATGGCGAGAGTGGCCAGGATCAGCAGGGGCGCGGCCATCACCTGCCGCGGGTCCAGCAACATTCCCACCGAAAGGAAGAACATCACCGCGAAGGCGTCCCGCATCGGTAGTGCCTCCGCCCCCGCCCGAGCACTGAACTCGGACTGTCCGACGACCATGCCGGCCAGGAACGCGCCCAATGCCATGGACACGCCAAAGAAGTACGTGGACCCGACTGCGATCCCGAGGGTGATCGCGAGCACGCTCAACGTGAAGAGCTCCCGCGATCGGGTATCGGCGATCATGTTCAGTACCCAGGGAATGACGCGGCCGCCCACCACCAACGTGAATGCGACAAAGGCCGCCAGCTTCAGGGTGGCCGACGCAAATGCGAGCGGGAGGCTCGTGGCTTGATCCGAGGAAGCCACGGAGATCACGGGGAGGAGCACTAGGACGAATACGGTGAAGACATCCTCCATCACCAGCCAGCCGATCGCGATTCGCCCCGTGGGACTCTGCAGGTCGTCGTTATCGACGAGCACACGCGTGAGCACGACGGTGCTCGCGACCGAGAGGGCCAGCCCGAAGACGATTCCCGCCGACCAGTCCCAACCGAAGGCGGTCGCGACCGCCGCGCCGAGCAGGGTCGCGATCGTGCTCTGGCAGATGGCGCCGGCGATCGCGACCGTTCGTACCGCGAGCAGGTCCTTCAGGTGAAAGTGCAGGCCGACGCCGAACATCAGCAGGATCACACCCACTTCCGCCAATTGATCGGCAAGGTGCTTGTCGGCCACGAAGCCGGGTGTGTACGGCCCGACGAGCACGCCGGCAAGCAGGTACCCTACGATCGGGGACCACCCGAGGCGGTGCGTGACGTAGCCGAAGGTCAGCGCTCCGATGAATCCGGCGGCCAACGTCAGGATCAGAGGAAGATTGTCCATCCCTGTTTACCTCGGCTTTCGTCCCGGAATATGAAGACGACATCCACGCCTTGTAGCCGCGATGAACTCCAGACGACGGACTTCTGCCGCTGGGCTATACCGGAGCAGACGTGATCAGAAGCTAGGCGGGGAGCGGAGGATCTTCTACGGTCGGCGCTTCTGATTCGTCCTGCGGATTCCGGAAGGGGACGAAGGCGCGAGGAGACGTAGCCTCTCGGCGCAGCACAGCCCCCTGTCCCACCGTGGTTTGCGGAGCGAGATGCGCGCGCGCCGGAAACCGATGCTGGGGCGCAGGCAGCTGTCCAGCCGAGGCCGTCTGAACCGAAACGCTCCGGGCCATCTCGAGAGACTGGCCGGGCTCGAACTGGAAGACTCCCGGCAATTGCGGCATCGAGAGGTCGCAAAGGAACAGCAGGGACAACGCCCAGAGCAACCCTCCTCGATTCATGGGTCGATGGTAACAAGCTGACCGCACGCCCACAACTGCACCTCGGGCACCACTCCCCGGCCGTTCACGCTCACGGTCTATGGGCACCTGATTCCCCGCGAAGAGGCGCGAGCTGCCGTGTGCTCCGAACGGCCCTTCTCGTCACCTGGTGATGCCGCATCCGTTCGTTTCTGAAAGGAACCCCGTCGCGACAATCCTGGGCAACGGCAGCTAGATGCTGAACAGAGCCAGCGTGCGCCTCAGAATCTCACCATGATGCGTCCGACGACGAAGGGGCCGCCGTCGACATCGATCCGGTTCTCGTTGCGGTCACTGTAGCTATCTCCTTCGAAATAGAACCGGTCGAAGGCGTATCCGCCCGACACCTCGAATCCCACATGCCGCAGATCGAACCGTACTCCGCCCGTCAGACGCTTCTCGTAGTAGAAGAGCCGATGATCCTTCTCGTGACGGCCGGCGCGGAGATACCAGTCGTTGTCCCAGTCGAACCCGGCATAGACGCGCAAGGGCTGAAACAGCTGATACGTCACCCGGGCCCGCACCGTGCGGACCGGCAGATACGTGAGCTGGACGGTAAGCCTGTCAGTGGGTCGCCACTCCATCGAGTTGAACGGAAATCCGACGACCAACGTGAACCGATCCGAAGGCGAGTACACGTAGTCGATCCCTGGAATCGGCAGGCCGCCCAGGAAATCAGAATAGTTGGTGTAGTTCAGGGTGAAGAGCCAAGCATTGCGCTCGCCGTGCGGGACTCGGAGGAAGGCGGTGCCGCGGAGGGTGATCTCGTCCAGGCTGGCAAAGGGCTGATCGCTGGCCGAGCCAACCGCGACGTTCACTCCCGCAATCCAGCCATTGTCGAACTTGTGGCGATACGTCGGCCCGAACCTGATATCCCACAGTTCTCCGGGAAGGCGCACTCCGGTCGCCGGCAGGACGGCCTCGGTATCGAGGTCCTGGAAGCGCGCGCTTCCAGAGATTGACAGTTCGTCGCTCGAGTTCTGCCAGAGCGGCCCGGTCAGAGAGAGGCGAGACTCGAGGATGCCGAGCGTGGTCCCCTGACCCTTCACCCGCTCGTCGGGGTAGTAGGTCTCGCGAACATCGCCGCGGAACATCGCTTGCCCCAGCGTGGGGCTGAGCCACTCTGCCTGCGCGAATACAGCCACCGGGAGGGTAAGCACGGATACCGCCCCGAGGGCCAGCGCAAGGAGACGCTCCACATGTCCCATGTGGTCGCGCCTATCTTGCCTGATCACCGGGGATGGGTCAAAGAGAGAGGCCAGGAACTAGAGGGTGTGACGAGTTCTAGGAAGAAGGTGGCGGAGGGGATCAAGAAGAGCACGGACTTCCAGGGATAGCTCATGTCCTAGGTCCAGCTCAGCTCTTTCACCCGTCAGCTCTTTCACCCGATAGTGGTGCTGCTTCACCTTCAGCCACTTTGACGTGCGCCCGCCCATATGGGCCAGTGCGGAGCCGTGCGCTAGCCACTGACCCTCCAGCCCCGCCATGAAGCGCAGCCTACGATCCTTGCGCTGGCGGCTGACGAGGTAACGTGGGCATCAGCCTTGGCGTCCGGAGCGACCTTCCCGCAAATCTCTGCAGCGCAAGCGTGGTACTAGCCGAAATGTTCCGCCCCTGGTAGGAAGTTCCTACTCTTGCCTTGGGCCGCTTACCTCGACGTTGCCGCAATTCCCGCTTCCTGGGCCACGCGCATCAGTGGCACGCCCATTGCTCCTAGCTACTGATGTTACGACGCGGAGGAAGAGACATGAACCGGACGATCACCGTTGCGATGCGCGTTCTGGTCATTCTCGGATACCTGGTTGGTGCTGCCGACTCCGAGGCCATGGACGGCGAAGCGGCGGCCAGAGTCTCCCTTGTAATCGCCGGGATAATCGTGGCCGCCTTCCTGTTCTATGTGGCGCTCACGGATGCCACGGTGGCGCTCTTGTCCAAAAGGCGGTGGCTGCGGCTTCCGTGGCGTCGGTCGCTCTCTTCGGTGAGGGGTGAGAGGGCAGCACTACGCATGGCTCTCGATCTTCGGCCCGCCGTCGGTGGGGACCACGTAGCTGCCGCCGCCCAGGCCGCGGGGGCGGACCCGGCCCCGCCACGCCCATGATCGGCGGCGGGGGTCCACCGTGAACGTGAGGGCGTTGGACGCGCCGACGTTCGTGGATTGTCCACAACCCCACCCTTGGACCCGACCGTGAAGCTGAGGTAATGAGTCCAGTCGCCCCGGCGAACTGGCCGCGCCTCTCGGTCACTTCCCCGTCCTATGGTCTGCGAGCCGAACGCTTTCCACATCGGTAACCTAAGTAGAAGGCGGCGCTGTGGTCGACCTCAGCCCTCCGTGTTGTTCACGTAACGCCTTGAGTCTATGCACCAGGTCGGGATAAGACGACCGCCCGATGATTGAGTTGAACTGAGTGCGGTAGTTGCTTACGAGGCTGACGCCGCCGACGTCCAGATCATACACTCGCCAGGCTCCGCCCTCGGTCATTCGAGCCCGGTAGTTCACTGGGATCACGGTGCCATTGTTTGTGGTGATCCGTGTTCGGACAACTGCGTGATCGCGTTCGGTCGTGTCGCCCAGGTATGCGAATCGCTCAGCATCGGCGAGTTGGATCTTGGATAGGTAGGCCCGCTCAAAGACCTCCGCGAACAACCGCACAAACTCGGCGCGCTCAGGGGGTGTCCGTTCGCGCCAGTGCTGCCCGAGTGCCCCTTCGGCCATCGCGTTCCAGTTGAACATCCGATCTGCGAGCTTCTGGACTGCCTCTCGACTCTCGGCGGTTGATCCAGTCTTGGCAACAAGCTGATACATCTGGTCGATATGCGTTCGAATGTGATCGGTTGCCTCGCCGGCAACGACCGGACATCCCAGGTTGGGAAGGACTACGAACATGGTCGCGACCGCAACGCCGAGAACACACCCACGAAGTCTCATGGCAGTTGTCCTCTTTACCGCAACGGGCTCGGATGATACGCCGCCGTAGACTGAACCGAATTCGCGTGGCGCCCTTCGCCGCCCTCTTGACACGATCTCCTCACGGCGATTCATGCCTCACCGCGGGATCGGGCTCACGGGCCGGGTGGTCCGGAGCCACGGAACCCTGGGTGGCGGCCGGCAGCTCACGTTTCGAACTCCGCGTCGGTTCGTAGCCCGGCGCGATCGGCTCCAAGAAGGCGTTCTGCAACAGGCGGCCCACCGTCTCCCATCGTGCCACCTTCGGACCATCCACTCGCCCGGAAATCGGGACCACGGTCGCGACCTCGCCCCGCAGGCGGTTCTTCAAGACCTTCGCGCCGATCCCAACCAAGCCCTCGTAAAGCCGGTGGCGGAGCCCCTTCTCGGCCACCGCCTCGCCGTCGGTGCCCACCTCGACCCCTCGGAACAGCGGTTTGACGTAGCCGTCGATGGCGCCGCCTTTCATTTGCAGCTCCGAGTACACGGAAAACTCGCCCGCGGTGATCTCGAATCCGCCGTACGCCCGGACGAGGTCCTTCAATCGGACCAGGTCTGCGCCTTCGATCTGCGCCGTGACATCCATATCGGCACTCCCCGCCTGCGGCTGCAGGCTCACCGTCAGGCGGGTCTCCCCGCGACCCATGAGCTGGCCGGTGAGTCTCGCGACAGCCGGGCCGTCCCGCCGCTGGTTGCCGAGATGCTCGACCGTGAGATCGGTATCGGTCAGCTGCAGCCGGTAGGCCGGCTTCGCGGCCTGGTTCATGAACCCGAAGGTGCTCTTCACAACCTCGAGGCGTTCGATGCGGAACTCGGTGCTCGTCCTCGTCGCCTGCTTCGCCGCTTCCGCGGTCTGCTGCGCCCGGGCCTTCTCCACCTCGGCCGTATGGGGCAGGTGCAGGTACTCCAGAGCGACCCCGTGCACGAGCACTCGTTCGAGGATCAACCGCGTGATCTTCGGCGCGTACTCGATGTTCCCGGCGAGCGACAGGCTGCCGTTACGGACGGCCAGGTTGTAGCGATTGGTGATCGGCTTGAAGTAGTCGAGGGCGACCTGGTCCAGCCGGAGCGCGGCCTGTACCCCCACATGAGGCTCGGCGAGGAAGTCCGCGCGGCCGTCGAGCCATGCTGAGCCCGCGTCGAACACCACCGCCTCAAGGTGGATCGGAGAGGGATACACCTGCTCCTTCGAGGCGATGTTGCGAATGTTCTCGGCGCTCAGATTGACGCGGCTGACGCGGAGCGGCCTGAATGGGCCCTGGTCGACATAGGTGAGGTCTCCCTCGAGCACCCGCAACTGATTGATCTTGAGGTCGAACGTCAGGGCCTCCAGGGCTTGCTGCCAGCCCCGGTCCTTTAGCGCCGTCTTCTCGGTGGCTTCGGTGCGGACCTGCTTGAGATTGAGATACACCGTCGGGTGATCGAAGGTGATGTCGGCGACGACCCGGCGATGGAGCAGCGCCCGCCAATCGATGCGGGTGACGAGCCGGGCGACCTGGGCGACCGGCGGGTCGGGATTCACATCCTGGGCGATCGTCGCGCCGCGCAGCTCCAGCGACGCAGTCCAGGGATGCACATGCAGCGCGGCGATCCGGACGGTATACCCCGTCAAGCGACGATTGACCTCCGCCTCCATGTAGCGGCGCAGCGGCTCATTCGCGAACCGGGCGGCGCCGTAGACCAGGACCATGAGCAGGGCGAGCCCACCCAGCAGCCAGACCCAACGGCGGCGAATCGGGAGCGCCATTCGACGAGCCTCCTCCGGCCGACTACTTGGCCTTGGCCATCAAGTATCCGCACACCACCCGCGGCCCCGCGCCAATGCACGCGTCACAATGCCCCCGCCCGCCGCGCCCGCGAGGAGTGGGGGGCACTCCTCGCGGGCGGTGAGCGGGACGACGCTACTTGAAGGGCTCCTTGACCACCACCTTGACCCCGGCGATGACGCCACTGACGGCTCGTTGGACCTGCTCGACGGCCTCGTGGCTAATCTCGCCGGCCCCCTTGAGGGCCCCCGTCGCGGCGGCCGACGCGGCTTCCTCAGCCCCGAGCCCCACGCTCTTGGCGCCGGCGATCGCACCTTCGACGGCGTTCCGCGCCACGAGCCCAACGTCCCCGCCGACCTCGGCGGCGCTCTTGACGAGCACGCGGGCGCTCGTGCCGACCGTGCCAGCGGCCTCGGCGCCGACTTCTTTGGTGCCTTTGAGGACGCCGATGACCCCGCCCTTGGCCGTCGCGCCCAGGTCGCCACCGACCTGGGCGGTGCCCACGATGGCACCACGTAAGACGTCGGAGACCGTCGAGGTGAGCGCCGTGCCGACCGCACCCGTGCCCTTGATGGTGCTGACTAGCGTGCCGCTGACCGTGTCGACAACCGTGGTCACAATCTCACCGGTGCCCTTGATCGACCCGACCAAGGTGTCCTTGACCGATTCCATGATCCCTTTGTGAACCGGAGTACTCATCTGAGACCTCCTTCCGGTGACGAACGCCATCTGTTCGCTCCTTGGGGCAGTGGCACAGCAGGCCCGCTCGGCGCTAGGACATCCTCCATATCGCCCGCTCAGGAAGGGGCGTCTGGCTCTCGGGTGGTTTCGGGCCCGCGAGCCCCCGGATGCACGCCGACAACGCAGTACCGGTCGCGGGCGCGAGAGCCTTGGCGACTAGCATTCGCAACTGTGGAACTTCGACCGGCTTCTCCAGGTAGCCGTACGGCCCCTCCCCGGCCGCCGGCAGGAGTGGCCCCACCGCCCCCTGCCCAGTGAGAATGATCACAGGGGTCTCGGGACAGTCTCTTCGCAAGACCTCCCAGACCTCGAGTCCATTCAAGCGGGGCATCGTGAAATCGGTAATGACGAGTGACGGATGGAGGGCGAGGGTTTTCTCCAAGGCCATTTGGCCATCGGTGGCAGTCTCGACCCGGCACCCCCAACGCGTGAGGAGGACCTCCAACCCGTTTAGCGATGGCCGGTCATCATCGGCGATGAGCACGTGCGGACCCATGCCGCCCGGAGTGACCGCGGAGGCGGCCCCTCGAGTCCCAGCAGCCACGCGCGGGCCTATCAGCGGGTCGACCACGAGCCGCACGGCGGTCTGGGCACCTATGCACCACCGTGACACCTCCCTCTTCACGAGCCGCACGACGTCGTCACGAAGGTCCGCTGTGGGCACACGGCCCGTGATCTCGACGACGGCGGACGACCAGAAAGCACGCGGCAAGTGCACCGTCAGAGCGATCGGCAGCGCCGTCAGCAACTCGTCCGTCAGCAGGGCATCGCGCGTCCGGAGCTGCAGAAGGAGTTCGTTGACTTCTTGGTTGCGCCTCATCTGGCGAAGCCTGAGCACACCCCCGGCTATCGCGACCATGGTCAGCAAGGCGATCACAACGCTCAGCATGGTTGTCCCGACCCGCGGGGACCCATGTCTCGGGCCCGGCCGGGAGAGCGGTTGGGGAAGCGGAAAGTGGCGTCGACAATCCACGGCCAAGCGACGCCCTGCGTCGATTCCATGGCCCCACCTCCGCCCTCGGAGTGTGCATCGCAGGTGCCAGACACCGCGGTCGCCCCGGCAGCGTTGCTCAGAGATCGTGGCGACGGCAGGCGGTGAGTCTGAACTTCTCGAACTATTTGAACGAACGGATCCTGCTTCGAAATCGACGGCGCGACGCTGACGCGGGATCAGTCGAGCTTTTCGGATCCTCTGGATGAACCTTCTTACACATCGCCATTACACATCACCAGAAGGAACTTCATACTAGCCGCCCACGCACCCTTGATGGTGTGGGGAACGAAGCTCAAAGGGGGAGGGCTTGTTTCTAGTCCGAGACGGGCAGGTGGACCCCCGAGGGTCCAGGAGTTGAACGATTTCATCTACGGATGGGCTAGGAGCAGACGTCTGATGAAAATCGTATCCGAAGAGCCCTTCGTTCTCCGAGAACTTGGTAGATGCAGACCTTTGTCATTCCATCTTGGTATTCGCCCTGAAGCCTTGACCTTGGCCGAACCCCAGTGCGCTGTCTTCTGGTTTGGTAGCGAGGTACTCGCTCATGATCCCGCCCCACGTCCGGCGCTCCACGCGCTCGAAGCCGCTCGCCTGCAGCACATCCAGGATCGTCGCGGGCGGCACGCACTGGTCAATCGTGTCCCAGTAGTACCGGAGCAGCCGGGCCGGTTTGCTGCTCCCGGTGGTGATCCGCACGAGCAGCGGCAGGACTTTCTGGAGGTAGATCCGAGCCAGCCAGCGGCCGAGGCCCGATCGCGGCCGGGTGATCTCCAGCAGGAGCACGCGACCGCCCGGCTTGAGCACGCGCCGGTATTCGGCGAATGCGGCCTCGAGATCGGAGACGTGACGAAGCGCGAAGCCCATGCTGACGAAGTCGAAGCGCTCGGCGGCGAAGGGCAGCGCCTCGCCAATGCCCTGCACGAGTGGCCCGGTCGCCGACTTCCTCGCTTCCTCGAGCATGCCGTGACTCGGATCGACGCCGATCACCACCCCGGAGGGGCGGACGATGCGCGCCGCTTCGCGCGCCACCTGTCCGGTGCCGGTGGCGACGTCTAGCACCGTCATGCCGCGACGCAGGCCGGCGCGCTCGAGAGTCCAGCGCCGGTAGTATTGCCCGGAGCCCAGCGCCAGGAACACCCCCACCCGATCGTAGTAGCGCGCGGACTCGTCGAACAGCGCGATGACGAAGAGCCGGTGGTCCCGTTCACGATCATAGTGCTTCTTGATGACGGGATGGGGTCGGGTGCGGGGACCCACTGGCACGGCTCCGGCTACGACTTCTTGCGCGGGGCACGCCCCAGTAGAAGACGGTGTGCTCGCGGTCGGGCAGGTTCTCCTCCCCCGCACCAAGCGGCACCAGATGGCAACCCGCTGCTCCAACTCGTGCCGCTGGCTGCGGCCGCGCCTGCAACCCGAAAGGAGCGTGTCCGCTCGCTCTCGCGCCAGCCGGTCGCGATGGGGGCGGCGATGAGACTCAGCTCGCGCATTCGGCAAGGTCGCGATGCATTCCCTAGCTGATCCAGATCATGCCAGCTGGTCACGTAGCCATAGGCCAATCGGCACCCGTAGTCGCTCAGGTATTCGCTCGTGGGGTCCATGGTTCCCGAGGTGGAGCCCAGGAAGGCGACCCCGGTGCATTTCCCCGCCTGCGCCTCGACGCCGACCGGCGCGGCAAGCAGGCCGCCAGCCAGGGTCACGAGGAATATTCGGCGATCCATCCCTGGGAAGTTACATCAGGGCGGGGAGCGTGTGGAGGACGATTTCTGGGACTCCCAGCTCCGCTCGCCTCGCGGTAGCGCAGCATCTGCACCTGCCGGAGCGAGTCCAGGAGGCAGGGGTAGCGAATCCGAAACGACGCCGCGCGTGGCACCGCTTCTGACAAATCGAGGCAGCGGGGCCCCGCGTCGTCACGTCCCTTCTGGGCTCTTCCTTCCAATACTTACGTAAATGGTCCTTTGCAGGTCGAACTACAGGTGACGGTCTTGGTGGCATCTCGGTTGCAGTCGCTCTCCCGGAGACGGCAGGCACTAGCGTCAAGGGGGCCGTAGTGAATGGTGTAGACGCCCGGCGGATTGTAATCGTGGATGACGACGACTGCGTCCGGGAGGGTATGGAGATGACGCTCGAGGTGGTAGGGTACCAGATCCGGGCGACCCGCAGCGGGCCCGAATGTCTGCGATGGCTCGAGGACGAGCCGTGCGATCTGCTGATCGTTGACTTCAGCATGCCTGAGATGGATGGGCCCGAGCTCTATCGCCACGTCCACGCCCGGTGGCCCACGCGCGCGCCCCGGATGCTCTTCGTGTCGGGCTATGGCGAGATCCCCCGGCACGAGAGCGATCCGGGCGTGCTCGCCGTACCGCTGCTCGTCAAGCCCTTTTCCCTCGGAGACCTGATCGCCGCGGTCACGCGAGCCCTCGAGACGCCAGAGCCTTGTCGGATCTTGATCGATACGGGCACATGAGACAACTAGCCGGGGGCGCACCGCGCACGCGCCGGGCCAGCCCGCGGGCTCGCGTATCGTGGACCGCCTGGGTCCGCGCCGGCCAGGAACGAAAACGCTTTCATGCGGTTGATATCAGCTCGCGTGGCGCTAAGCTCCGGCCGAGAGGGGGATATGCGGTTGGCGCGGCAATCGATCTCGAGTTCATCAAGCCAGGCCGGCGCTCTCTCCATGCCTCCGGCGTCGTCTGGCGTGCGGACTCCGATGGGATCGCCGTGTTGTTCCTCGGCACCGTCCCGCCAGGTCTCGATGAGATTGGGCATCGAGGCTGACGCCCGACTCGGCGCGTGACGACTGGCGAGGGCCGATGGCAGAGACCATTCTGGTAGTCGATGACGACGAAGGCGTCCGCGCGGTCGCGCAGCAGGCCCTTCTGGCACAGGGATACACCGTCCTCGAGACTGGCGATCCGCAGCAGGCGATCCACATCGCCAAGCACCAACGCATTGATCTGCTGCTGACGGATGTGATCATGCCGATTACGAAGGGCACCGAGCTCGCGGACCGGGTCCAGGCCGTGACCCCGTCAACCAAGGTCCTTCTGATGTCCGGTTACCAGACCTCGGACATCGCCTCGTCTGGGCGGCCGTTTATGGCGAAGCCGTTCAGCATCGACGGGCTGGTGCGTCGCGTGCGGGAAACGCTCGACCGGCCATGATCCTTCGCTCGGCCTACGACGCTTAGCCACTCGCACAGGCGCCGTGGCCTGCGAAGCCAGGACGCCTATTTGTACCGGGAAGAACCTTCCTCGGCTGCTAGGAAATAGCTCCCCCACATCTGAGTTGCCGCGCACTCCGCGTCGCCAAAACCCCGTTTTCGCTGAACTACGTGTCCGGCACAGGAGGTGCATTCCGGCCACGGACAGGAGGTGACTAGCCACGTCGGTCACCATTGTTATAGCGGACGACTACCCGGACTACCGCCTGCTCGTCCGGCTCCTACTTACATCGTTGTCCGATACGATTTCCATCGTAGGCGAGGCGGCGGATGGGGTGGAGGCTCTCGCCCTCGTTCGGCGCGAACGCCCTGACATCGTGATCGCCGATTTGCTCATGCCCCGCCTCGACGGACTGGAATTGACGAGGCGCATCAAGCACGAACGGCCGGAGACTAAGGTCATCCTCATCACCTCCT
>Ga0114129_10003935_pt1 | contig 20978 bp, 19 predicted proteins | sample RhiMetdeltSRZDD1_FD_80071 | JGI IMG/M metagenome (GOLD analysis project Ga0114129, IMG submission 80071) | Populus rhizosphere microbial communities from Tennessee, USA - Rhizosphere MetaG P. deltoides SRZDD1 (version 2) (version 2) | ecosystem: Host-associated > Plants > Roots > Rhizosphere >... | reverse complement strand
GCTGAAGCAGGCGCAGGCACGGCTCGACACCGCCAAAGCCAATGTCACCCGGCTCGCGCCGCTGGTCGAGCGCGGCGTCACCTCGCAACGCGATCTCGAGGAGGCGCGGCGCGCGGAAGCGGAGGCCGAAGCAGACTTGGCTCAGGCTCAGAGCGCCGTCGCGGCGGCTACCGCGCTGGCATCACGCACCGTCGTACACGCTCCGTTCAATGGCGTCGTCGCAAAGCGCTGGCACAACCCGGGGGATCTGGTTGAACCGTCGTCGTCCGATCCCGTGATCCGGGTGATCGATCCGAGTCAGCTGCAGATTCTTGCCGCGGTGCCCGTCGCGGATCTGACGCACGTGGTGCCCGGCCGAAAAGGGCGCGCGACCGGTCCGGGCGGCGGTGAGCCGCAGTCCGTCACGGTGCTGACGAGACCTGCGCAGATCGATCCGAAAACGACGCTGGCAGATGTCCGGCTCGCGTTTGCCGGCCGGACGACGCTTCCGGCGGGCGCCGCCGTCACCATCGAGATCGTCACGGAGACCCGCGCGAACGCGCTGGTCGTGCCCACGGCCGCCATCGTCCGCGAAGGCGACGAGGCCTTCGTGATGGTCGCGGGATCCGACAACAAGGCGCACAAGAAAATCGTCAAGACCGGACTCGAGTCGCGCGAGCGCGTCGAGATCCTGTCCGGACTCACAGCGGGTGATCAGGTCATCGTGCACGGACAGGACGATCTGCCCGACAACGCCGCCATCACGGTCACGAAATGAATCCGGTCCGTCTGGCCGCGCGTCATTCGCGCGTCGTGCTGCTGGCGACCGTCCTTGTCGCGGCGGCCGGCGCGATCACGAGCACGTCGCTCCCGAGCGACATCTATCCGCCGCTGCAATTCCCTCGCATCGTCATCATCGCGCGCAGCGGGATCACACCCGCGCGGTCGATGATGCTCACGGTCACGCGGCCGATCGAGCAGGCGGTAATGGAAGTCCCTGGCATTCGACGGGTCCGGTCGCGTACCTTTCGCGGCGCCTCGGAAATCTCGGCGCAGTTCGACCCCGTGACGGACATGGTCGTCGCGCTGCAGATGGTTCAGAACCGGATTGCCGAGACACGGCCGGATCTGCCGGAAGACATCGATCTCATCGTCGAACGGATGACACCGACAACGTTCCCCGTCTTCACGTTCGACGTGACCGGCGGGCTCTCATCGGCCGACCTGCGCGACTACGCCTTCTACCTGATCCGGCCGGCGCTCGCGCGCGTGGCCGGCGTCGGACGCATCGAAGTGCTCTCGAGCGACACGCGCGAAATCGAAGTCATCACCGATCCGCGCAAGCTCGTTTCCGCGGGATTGACGGTCGACGATGTGGCCGCCGCGCTCAAGGCGGAGAACACGCTCGCGCCGGTCGGCCGTTTCACCGAGGCCGGAACGCAGCATCTTGTGCTCGGATCCGGTCTCTGGGACTCGGTCGACCAAATCGGCGAGACGCCGGTCGTCGTCCAGCGCGGCTCGCCCGTACGCGTCCGCGATCTGGCGACGGTTGTGGCAGGCGCACCGGATCGGACGTTGCTCGTCGTCGGCCAGGCGGGCGACGCCGCCACCGTCAGTGTTTCTCAACAGCTTGGCGCCAACATCCTCACTGTGCGGGCAGGACTCGAGGAGGCGCTCGGCGAACTGCGCCATTCGCTGCCTGCGGGCCTCACCCTGACGAAGACCTACGACCTGGCCGAATTCGTCGAAAACGCGATCGCGAACGTGCGCGATGCGATTCTGATCGGCGGTCTGCTGGCGGTGCTGGTGCTGCTGGCGTTTCTCCGGAACTGGCGGCTCACGCTGGTCGCGGCGTCGACGCTGCCGCTGACCGTGCTCGCCACGTTCTTCTTCATGGGCCTGTTCGGCGAGTCCATCAACCTGATGTCGATGGGCGGCCTCGCCGTCGCCATCGGCCTCGTCATCGACGACGCGGTGGTTGTCGTCGAGAACATTCATCGCCGCCTGAGCGAAGGCGGCGACCAGGTGGTCGAGGAGGCGACGCTCGAGCTCGTCGGGCCGGTCGTCGGGTCGACGCTGACGACGGTCGTCGTCTTCGCGCCGCTCAGTCTGCTGTCCGGTGTCGTCGGCCAGTTCTTTCGCGCGTTGTCGCTGACATTGTCGATTGCAGTGCTCATCTCGCTGGTGCTGGCGCTCACCCTCATTCCCCTGCTCGCGCGGACGCTGCTGCGGTCGCGCCGCGCGCGCACGGCCGCATCACTCGAGCACCACGGCAGGCTCGAGCGCTGGTATGTCGGCAGCCTTCCGCGATGGATCCGCCAACCGGCGCTCGCGCTCCTGGCGCTCGTCGTGCTTGCCGTCCTCGCGGTCGTGACCTACCGCATCGTCGGCACCGGATTTCTTCCCGCGGCGGACGAAGGCGGGTTCGTGATCGACTATCTGACCCCGGCCGGGAGCGCGCTCGAGGAAACGGACGCGAGGCTGCGCAAGATCGAGGACATCCTCCGGCACACGGACGCGATCGCGACATTCTCGCGGCGCACCGGATCCGAGCTCGGCTTGTTCGCGACGCAACAGAACAATGGGGACATCCTCGTGCGCCTCAAGCCGCGAGGTCAGCGCGATCTGAGCGCGGAGGAAGTAATCGAATCGCTGAGAGACAAACTCGAAGCGGCGGTGCCCGACACCGAGATCGAGTTCGTGCAGCTCCTGCAGGACATGCTCGGCGATCTCGAGGGCAATCCGGATCCCATCGAAGTGAAGATCTTCGGCGACGATCCCGATCGACTGAGCGAGATCGCCGGCGAGATCGAGCCGGCGCTGGAAAAGATTCAAGGCATCGTCGACGTCGTCGGCCCGTCGCGCGGCAATCCCGAAGTGACATGGCGGGTAGATCCGGTCCAGGCGGGACGGATTGGGCTGACCGTCGAGCAGGTCACCACCCAGCTCGCCGCGGCGTGGTCCGGCACGATTGCGACCAATCTGAGGCTGCTCGATCGATCGATTCCGGTGCGCGTGCGGTATCCCGACGCCGATCGGTTCGACAAGTCGAGATTGGGGACCACGATGGTCCGCGGCGCCGACGGCGTCCTGACGCCGGCATCGACGCTCGCAACCGTCACCGAGGAAAACGGTCAGGAAGCGCTGCTGCGCGAGAATCTGCGACAAATGGCGCTCATCACGGCGCGTCTCGAGCAACGCGACCTCGGCAGCGCCGTGGGCGAGATCAGGGCGGCGCTGTCACACATCAAGCTGCCGGTCGGCTACTCCTTCGAGGTAGGAGGACAGTTCGCCTCGCAGCGCCAGGCGTTTCGCGAGCTGTTGATCGTCTTCGGCATCGCGAGCGCGCTGGTCTTTCTGATTCTGGTGGTCCAGTTCCGCACGTACACCGCGGCCATGCTCATCATCGCGGCTGCCCCGCTCTCACTCGGAGGGGCGTTCGCCCTGCTCATTGCGACCGGCACCGACCTCAACGTCTCGTCCGCGATGGGACTCATCCTGCTGGTCGGTCTCGTCGTGAAAAACGGGATCGTCCTGCTGGACTTCGCCGAGCGGCGGCACGTCGAAGGCGTGAGCATCGAGGACGCGATGTTCGCGGCCGCCCGCGTGCGCCTCCGGCCCATTCTCATGACGACGCTCTGCACGTTGTTCGGGCTGCTGCCGCTCGCATTCGGCCTTGGCGCCGGCGCGGAACTGCAGAAACCGCTGGCGCTCGCCGTGATCGGCGGCCTGACGCTCTCGACCCTCGTGACGTTGTATCTCGTGCCGTCGGCGTACGTTGCCCTGACGCGGCGCCGTTCGCGGATTTAGGAACCAATCCGCGCTACGCACGTGGGGCGGACTGGTTTCTAAGTCCGCCGACGAGGAGCGTGGTTACTTCTTGCCCAGACCCAGCGCGGCTGTGTCGATCTGGTAGATGTTCCCCCAGCCGTTCAGCACGGACCCGAGCCCAGCGCGCAGATCGCGATAGGTCCAGGGTTTGTCAGGGACGGTCTCGCCGAAGCCTCTGAAGCTCGTGAAGAAGAAATACTTGCCATCGGGCGAGCCGCCGGGACAGTACTCGCGCGCCGGCGAATTGATGCCGGCGCCGAGATGCCGGGCGGGTAACCACACGCCGTTCGCCTGCTCGCTGACGTAGAGATCGCCGTTCCCGAGATCGTCGGGCCGGCCGAAACCAGCGAAGACGACGAAGCTCTGGTCCGGAGCGATGTAGCTGTCGACCTCCGTCGCCGGCGAGTTCACGCCGGCGCCGAGATTCTCCGGCGTTGCAAACGCGCCGTCCTTCCACCGGGCGCGATAGATGTCGCTGCGGCCGAGCGAGTCGGGGCGCGTCGCGCTGAAGTACAGGGTGCCATCGCTGGCGATCGTCGGATAAAACTCGTCCTGTGAGGAGTTAATCACCGCGCCCGCGTTCTTCGCTTCGCTCCACCCCGTGGGGGTCTTCTCCGCGAACCAGATATCGAAGTCCTTCTTCGCCGAGCCCGTCAGCGGCCGATTCGAGGCGAAGAACAACTTCGTTCCATCGCGCGTGATGAACGGGTCGTAGTCGGTGAACCGGCCCGAGAACGACACGACTTCCGGCTCGCTCCATTTCCCATTTTGAAAGTGAGCCGAGACAATGACGCCAAGCCGATTGGGAAAGTGGTTCTTGGTGAAGTAGATCGTCGTGCCGTCGGCGGTGAAGCTCGCGTCCATCTCGTCGTCCGGCGTCGAGATCGCCCCTTCGGCAAAGAGCTTCGGCTGCTGAACCGGCTGCTCGGCGGCCCACGCTGGCTGTCCGGAGAGCAGCACCGCATCACCTGCGGTCGGCGGCAGGCAGACGGCAAGGGACAGAATCACGGCGGCGGCGTTGGAAGTGAGGCGCATGACCGTGTATGCCGGTGCGGTCGCGCTTTATTCCCTGGAATACGAAGGCGGACTTCGGGCATGTATTGGCAGGAGCCGCCAGCGGCACGTCAATGGCCTCACGCCTGCGCGAGGAATTCGATCGATCGGCGTTGATCTTCCTGAAGGAGCTGGTGCGTGTCGCGAGCCGGCTGTGCGGGAGCCGGGACGCCGCCGACGACCTCGTGCAGGAAACCTACCTTCAGGCGTGGCGATCGTTCCACCGGTTCGAGCCGGGTACGAACTGCCGCGCCTGGCTCTACAAGATCCTGCTGTTCAGCCACGCCCGGCAGCAACGACGACAGACGCGTCGCCCGATCATGGTCGCCCTCGACGCCGCCGCTGAGGCGTCGTTCACTGCCGATGCGCCGACGCCGGACACGCTGACGGCGGCGTCGGTCAAAGCGGCATTCGACAGCCTGCCGCAGGTCTATCGCGTGGCCGTCATGCTCGTCGACGTCGAAGAATTCAGCTATCGAGAGGCCGCAGACGCGCTCGACGTGCCGATTGGGACCGTCATGTCGCGACTGAACCGCGGCCGTCGCCTTCTCCGCGTCGAGCTGGCGAAACAGGCGGCGGCCTTCGGGATCACAGCGCACGGGGTCGCAGTGGGAGAGGCGGGGATCGATCGTGAATCGTGAGTGTCACCACATCCGTGACGTGCTGGACTCGTATCTCAGCGGCGAGCTGCTGATCGAGACCAACCATCTCGTCCTGCATCACCTGGAGACCTGCAGCAGCTGCCGGACCGAGGCAGCACGACGCCAGCGGACGCGAGCGCTTCTTGCGCAGAGTCTCGACGCGCCGGCCGATGTCGAGCCACTGCGACGCCGGATCACCGACGCGCTCGACCGGCAGCAGCGCCGCGGATCCCGGGCCGCGAGGTATTGGGCCACCGCCGCCGTCGTCGCCGCCGGACTGGTGATGAGCTTCTGGTTTTCCCGGCGTGTGGATGCCGCCGCCTATAGCGATTCGGTCACCGAACACGTCCAGTGCGGCCTGACCGTCTCCGCGTCGGCGACGTACAACCCGAGGCGGATCGCGGCGCGGCTGCAGCCCCCCTTCACGCCGATGGCGGAAGCGGTTGTGCGCACGTCCGGCAAGTACGAGCTGGTCGACGCGCACACGTGTCCGCTCAACGGACGGCAGTATGCCCATCTCGTCTATCGCGGCGATGGCCATGTCGTTTCGGTGTTTGCCGAGCCGGCCTTGCGCGGCGTCTTACCTGCTGCGCCATCGAGAACCCTTCTCGAGGGCACGTCGATCGATGTCTACGCCAGTCTTCTCGACGGTTACCGGGTGACGGCGACGAGCACGCACGACCACCACATTTTCGTGGTGACGGACGACGCGGACAGTTCGGCCGCTGGTGTGCCTGCCGATCTCTTGAAATCCGCCGTCGCGTTTGTTCGCAAGTTGGAAAAGTAGATTTCTTTGGTTCGGCAAGACGCTGCGAGGTGATACGTGATAGAAGACTTGAAGAGCCTTCATGTCGATCCTCTCGGACGAGGCCGTCCGCTCGGTCATCACCCGTCTCCTCCATGCCGTCGACGCGAGGCAGTGGTCCGTGCTGCCCGCCCTGTTCACGGATGACGTGACCACCGATTTCACCTCGCTGTTCGGCGGCGAGGCCGAGTGGCAGCGCGCCGATGCGCTCATCGACAACTGGCAGCGCCTGCTCACGCCGCTCGACGCAACCCAGCACCTGCTCGGGCCGATCGATGTGCGCGTCCAGGGTCCGCTCGCGCTGGCCGAATGTCACGTGCGTGCGTATCACGTGGCCGAGGCTGCGGCCGGCGGGAAGGAATGGATGGTCAGCGGTCACTACGTCTTCGAGCTGCTGGACGACGGCGGCGTCTGGAAGGTGGCGAAGCTGACGCTGCAGACCTTCTATCAGACCGGCAATCGTCAGCTTCTGAGTCAGTTGGCCGGCGCCGGATAACGCGGGCGTGGCCTTCAGTGCGCATGAATGGCGGCCCGAGTAGCGTCGGCATTCCCTACCATCCGCGGCTGTCGGGTCAACCTCGCGAACGTCAGCAGATGCAGCAAGATGCACAGCGGAACGAAGAAGGTCGGAATCAGGCTGACCGGGAAGGTGACCATCAGCTCCGTCGTGATGCCTCCCCGTCCGAGCACACCCACCGGCGAGTTCGAGTACAGGACGCCGACGGTGAGCGCGGACACGAGATCGATCAGCCCAAACGTGTTCCAGGCCAGGAGCCACGCCCGCGAAGCCGTCCCGCGACGCAGACCCGGTAGCAGCGCGAGCGCACCGGCCGCGGCCGCGACATCACCGAGCCCCTCAGGAAACGCGAATCCGGCCGGCAGCCGGCCGAGAGTCCAGGCAAGGATGAATCCGAAACCGACGAACCGCCAGACGTGCAGACCGACCAGCCACGTCAGGCTGAACCCGTCCGTCCACGCGCGCAGCGAGGCACTGAGGCCGTACGCCACGACGCCAATCGCGATCGGCACGGCGATGAAAACCAGCAGGATCAGCGGCGGCCGGTTGGGTTCGGTCACGAGCCCGGTCGCGCCGGCGACGATGGCGGCTACGAGCCAGACGAGGAGCGTCAACACGCTCGCGCGACGAACCACCGACGATTGAGCGTTGGAAACTTGAGTCATACGTCCCTCCTTCGTGGACTGTCGTGGAGTCATGTGTATATGCACATTTAGCGGCCAAGAGCATTGTGTTTTTTGCCTTCTGTCTTTTGCTTTGTGCCTTCTGCTTTGCCTCAGCCGCCCCTGACCGTTCGGCCCAGATCGTTCAACGCGAGGCGCCAGGCCGGATCCGCGATCTGCGCTTGAACGTCGTCCTGAACGCGCCGCCACGCGGGATACGCCCGCGCCAGCAACGCGCGGCCTTTGGCTGTGGCCCGGAGCTCGTCGTGCCGATGGCCCACCGCCCGGCGCACATCCACAAGGTGTCGCCGAATCAGCGGTCGCACGTTGCGCAAGAGCGTCGTCCGCTCCATGCCGAGGCTGTCGGCCAGCGCCGCGACCGGCACGCCATCGCCCGTCGCCGCGGCCGTCAGGATCGGGAGCTGGGTGGCGCGGAGACCAAACGGCCGGAGCGCCGCGTCGTAGCGCTGCGTCACGATTCGCGTCGTCCTTCTCAGCGCCAGACAGACGCAGGTTTGGAACTCCCGTAACTGGGCGCCGGTGGGGGTGGGACTGACTGGGCTCATATGTGTGAATATACACAGATAGGGACGAATGGGCCATCGTCGAAGTTCGGAATCCCGTCTTTGCACCAGAAATCGGCGAAAGCAACCGTTGCGCCATACTATGCTCGGCATCGCCTACACCATGACGAGACGTCGACCCACTTTATTCCGCGGAACGCAAGCTGCGGCGCTTTTCATCCTGCTCATGGCCGCCCCGGCACGAACGGCCCCTCCCCCGCCGGCCGCCGGCGACGTCATCGTCAATGAGTACGCCTCCGACAACGACGCCCATGGCAACGATTTCTTCGAGCTGTTGGTCCTCGGCGACAACGTCGACTTGCGCGGCCTGCGCGTCACCGACAACGAGCTGATCAAGGGTGCGCTGAACAACGGCGAGTCGGTATTCGTGTTCGGCAACGACGCCTTTCTTTCAGCCGTGCCCCGCGGCACGCTCGTCACCGTCTGGACGACGGTCTCCGGCGTCGCCGCCGATACCGTCGTCAACCCGGCCGCGGGTGACTGGAGAATGGTGCTTCTGCCCGGCCATGGCGTCAGCATCGGCATCGACGGCCTTGGCGGCACGCTGAATGCCGGGCTCTCCAACAACGGCGACTCCCTCTACGTGTATCTGCCGGGCCCGGACGGCACCAGCGCCGGCAGCGACAACGTCTATCTCGATTTCATTTCCTGGGAAAACGATGACGATGCGGCTGCGCCGGCCGGGGTGGCAGATCTCAATCTGGCGAGCGTGGCGGACAACGCGTATTACACGGGGAACACCGCGGCGGGCAACGACCTGCCGGGAGGTTGGGTGCGCTACGACGCAGGACCGAACGCGAAACCTACGCCTGGCGAACCCAACCCCACGCAGAATCTGAGCGATCTCAGAAAAAAATAATCAAGACCGCGCGAGCGCGCGCTGAATCCGCGCCAGATGATGATAGCTGTGGCGAACGGCGTGATCCTCGAGCACGAACTGGCACGTGAGCGGGGCGCCTGAGTAGAGCGACACGCTCGCGGCCCGATCCAGATCGGCATCGGTGAGCGCGCGAATGGCTTCCGCGGCGGCTGCGCTGTTGCGTCGCAGCAAATCGAGCGTCTCTTCCTTCGTCGCCGCATCGTTGTCCCTGGCGTGCGCCGCATTCATGTCGTCGATGGTCTGCGGGACGACGCCCGTGACCGGCTTGCCATCAGCGATCGTTTGCGCGAGCTGAATCTCGACCGGGTAGACGCTCGCCACGTGGTGCACGACGACGCCGATTTTCCGTCCGTCCCTGGGGAGGCGGGTTTGCCACTCGGCCTCCGTCAAGCCGATCGCAAAGCTCGCGAGCGCCTGGGCCCCACGCTCGAGGGCGTCCGATTCATTTGACCGTTCGTCCGAACCTTCCGGCGATCATGAGAGACTACCGGTCGCGGAGCGATGGAGGATCTATGTCACGCAAATGGATCGCGGTGAGCCTATTCCTGATCTATTTCCTGACGACGAGCCCGGCGGCGTCTCCCGATCGTCGTGATTCATCGCTGCCGCAGCCGCAGCCTGGGATTGAAGGCTGCAAGGAACTGCCGGCGCACGCCGCGTTGAAGAAGGCGCTCGCCGCCGCGCAGGCGGAGCAGAACGGCGGACTCGGATTTCACATGTGGGGCACCGTCGTCGATCGCGACGGGGTGGTTTGCGACGTCGCATTCACGGGCGCCGGGCGCGGCGATCAATGGCCCGGCAGCCGCGTCATCTCCGCGCAGAAGGCCAACACGGCAAACGCATTCAGCCTGCCGAAGTTCGCCCTCTCGACTGCTAATCTCTTCTCCGCCGTACAGCCGGGTCAGTCGCTGTTCGGGTTGCAGGAATCGAACCCTGTCGATCACGGCGTCGCGTATGGCGGGCCCCCGGCGCAGTACGGCGCGCCCACCGATCCGATGAAGGGCAAGCGCATCGGCGGCGTGAACGTGTTCGGCGGAGGACTCGGGCTCTACACCGCCGCCGGACGGCTCGTCGGCGGACTCGGCGTGAGCGGCGACACGTCGTGCGCCGACCACATCATCGCGTGGAAGACGCGGCACACGCTGAATCTCGACAACGTGCCGGCCGGTGTCGCCGGCGCCGGCAAGGACAACATCATTCACGACGTGACGGTGGATCCGGCGACGGGTCATACGACGAGCAAAGGCGGCTTCGGCCATCCGACGTGCAGCGCGGAGTCGACGAAGATCGCCAACGCGCTGCCGACGTCCCATCCGACGGGACCGCAATAAGAAACTTCAAACTTCAAACTTCAAACTTCAAACTTCAAACTTCAAACTTCAAACTTCAAACTTCAAACCCGGGGCGTCGAAATCTAGCTGGAGTGAGGCGATGCGTTGGATCTCGTCGATGATCGTTGCGATTCTCGCAACTGCAAGCGCGGCGCAGGTACAAGATCGGGCGGCGGGCACGACGTTCGACGAGACGGTTCCGCCGGGCGCCAATTTCGACAAAGCGGAGTTTCGATTCTGGCTGCCGGCGGAGACAACGGCTGTTCGGGCGGTCCTGGTGCTGGTGCCGGGATCGAACGGTGACGGCCGGCCGATGGCCGCTGACGCGTTCTGGCAGGCGTTCGCGGCGAAGCAGCAGCTCGCGATCGTCGCCTGCCGCTTTACGGACAAGCCGCACGACCAGTCGTTCATCGAGGATTACGTCAACGTCTCGCACGGCAGCGGCCAGGCGTTGGTCGACGTCATCGGTACGTTTGCCGAGCGCAGCAAACATCCTGAAATCGCGCGGGCGCCGCTGCTCCTCTGGGGCATGTCGGCCGGCGGGCAGTTCAACTACGAGTTCGTCGCGTGGAAGCCGGAGCGCGTCGCCGCGTTCATCGTGAACAAAGGCGGGATCTACTACAGCGCGCTCCTGTCGAAAGCGGCGCGCGAGGTTCCGGGGTTCCTCTTCGTCGGCGAGAAGGACCTGCAGTCGCGCATCGACACGATTACCGGGCTCTTCGCCGTGAACCGCCGCGGCGGCGCCGTGTGGGCGCTCGTCGTCGAGCCCGGAGCCGCACACGTCGTCGGCCAGTCGCGCGATCTCGGCGCCTTGCTCTTCGAAGAGGTGCTGGGCATGCGACTCGGTCAGGCAGGCGCGAATGGCGCGGCAACGCCTCTCGTCTCGATCGCTGCAGTCCCGGGCTTCGTGGGCGATTTAAAAACCGGAACGTTTCAGCCCGCCTCGAGTCCCGGCACGCCATCTGCGCCCAACGCCTGGCTGCCGACTGAACGGCTCGCGAAGGCCTGGCAGGCAGTGGTAGCCGGCCGCTAGAGAGCGCGGCCGGATGTAACTTAGAACTCAAAACTTAGAACTTGGAACTCAAGAGCATTTCCGACGTTCACGGTTTCAGTTCTGAGTTCTAAGTTCTGAGTTCTAAGTTGGCAATCGTCAGTTTGCCTCCAAGTGGCTCTTCAAGCGCGCCAGGGCATCGTCCCACTCGCGGGCGATGAGATCGAGCGCGCGGCGGCCCTCGGCTAACCGCGCGGGATTGAGCGCCCACACGTGTTCGCGGCCCTCCCGCGTGCCGTCGACGATGCCCGCGTCGGCGAGGACGAAGAGGTGCTTTGTGACACCCTGGCGTGTCATCGCCGGAAAGCGCTCGGCGAGCGTCGAGATCGACGCGGGTCCGCGATCCGACAGCTGCTGCAGCAGCGCGAGTCGAGTCGGATCGCCGAGCGCGGCGAAGAGCAGCGCCGCACGCGCCAGACGCCGGTCAGCGCGCTTTTTCGGCATATCGCTGCAACCAGACGAGCACCTCGGCCCAGCCTTGACTGTTGTCCTGGTGCACCTTCGCTCGCCGCGCGAGCGAGATCGCGTCGAATCCTGTTTCTGACAGCGAGACCTCGGTGCCGCCGGCGGCCGGCGCCAGCGTGAACGTCACCGTCGTCATCGGCTCGCGCGAGTAGTCGACCTTCGGGTCCACTTCACCCGGATGCCATTGCCACGACACGCGTGTGGGCGGAACGATCGCCACGAACTTCACGCGGAAGCGCACGCCGGCGTGGTCGGGATGGAGCGACGTCATCCACACCTCACTCCCTTCGGCAATGGCGCCTTCGATGCGGACCTGGAACCAGGCCGAGAGCTCCTCGGCGCTCGTCAGGGCGCGGAACACCCGGTCGACGGGGGCGTTGATCTTGATCGTGCGATCGATCCGGCTGAGCAGGTCGACGGTCATCATGCAACCTCCTGGTTGCATGCTAGCCGGGCGCCGCGAAATATGCAACCTGAGAGTTGCATATGCATCGCGGTCCACGGATGGGTCGCGTTCGCTTCCCAAGAGCCAAGAAAACATGAAGGACATGAAGAAGCATGAAGGGCATGAAGGCTGCGCTGACCTGGCGGCCGCCTGCGGCGGCGAGGCGGTGAGAGCGTGACCCGCGACCCGACAAGACCGGAGCCAAAAGCGAAGCGAAGTCTTTACAAGTCTTGTCGGTCGCGGGTCTCGCCCTCACCGCGCCCGGCGAAGCCGGGCTCGCCAGGTCAGCGGGTGTCTCAGATTCCTCACTTGTCGGGCTTTCCTTCATGGCCTTCATGTCCTTCATGACCTTCATGTCTGCTTTTGCTCTTGGGAAGCGAACGCGGCCGAAGAGATTCAGTTCTCCTGAGACTCCGACCTTCCGGACGGCACACGCCAGGCCGTGGGGCGGACGACAACGTTCGTGAGGCGAGGATGCGCGGCCGTGAACTTCCGTGGAAAAATATCCAGGCCCGTCCGTGACCCCTGGTACGGGTTGTGCCGGGTAAGACGTGCGGCGTGGTGTGTAGCTGGACCGTGAGTGGAATCCGTGGGAGGACCAACATGAACTCGCGCCGATGGAAAGTCGCCGTTGTGATGGCCGCGCTTGCGGCCGGCATCGGCGCGTGCGGCCCCAAGCCGCTCGAACGTCCGCTGCCGCTCGGCCCTCCGAAGACCGGACCGGGGACCATCGCCGAGGCGCGCAAATATCTGCAGGGCCGGTGGACGTTCGTCTCGATGGAGATCTACCCGTCGGGCCAGCCGCCGATCAAAGTCAAGGGCACGGGTACGCTGATCTACGACGAGTTCGCGAACATGGACGTCGAGATTCACGTCGATCCGGAGACCGTGAAACAGGTCGAGAAGATCGGTATTCCGGTGCCGGGCGGCGTCATCCAGACGAAGGGTCAGACGCTCATCGACATGTCCGGACACACACTCCGATATGTGCGTGAAGGTGAAGATGTGATTCGTCCGCTCACGCACGCGCTGGACATCGGCCGCCCGCGCTATTGGGAAGCCGAAGCCACCCAGCTCACACTGCGGACCAAGGACGACAAGGGCACGGTGCTTTCGGTCTCGGTGTGGCGCAAGGAGTCTGGCGCTCCGTCCTTCTGACGGCTCACGTCATGGCCTTCCGACGCGCGGCCGCCGGGGTCGTGCGCGCCGCCGGATGCATGCTTGCGATCGTCGCGATTCCGGCGCCGGCGCTCGCGCAGCACGGCAAGGTCGACAAGATCGAGCTGAACAACGGCGACATCCTGACGGGCGAGGTCCAGAAGCTCGCGCGCGGCAAACTTACAGTGAAGACCGACGGCCTCGGCACGATCTCAATTGAATGGGACAAGATCGTGCGGCTGACCAGTCCTGCCCGCTACGAGGTGGAGATGTCGTCCGGCCTCCGGTACCTGGGCGCTATCGCCTCGACGTCGGCCGGTCAGATGGACGTCGGCGACATGAAGGCGCTGCCGCTCAAGGAGGTCGTCCGGTTCGTGCCGCTCGACGCCAACTTCTGGCGGGGGCTCGACGGGTCGATCTCAGCCGGGTTGTCATTCACCCAGGCGAACCAACGTACGCAATGGACGTTCGACTCGTACGTGACCTCGCGATCGCCATCGGTCGTCACTCAGATTTCGTTCGATTCTCTCGTGACCACCGAAGAATCTGCCGACACCGAAAACAGGCAGACTCTCACCGTTCAGGTCCAGCGCTCACTGAAGAACCGCTGGTTCGTCGCGGCGGTCGGCCAGGCGAGCAAAAACGACGAACTGGGTCTCGACTACCGCTCCGTCACCGGTGGTGGACTCGGACGATGGCTGGTTCAGTCGAACCACACGCTGCTGTCAGTCGTCGGCGGAATCGCGTACACGCGCGAGCGCTACACCGACCAGCCTGGCGAGAATCGGGCGGAAGCACTCGGCGGCATTCATTGGGACTGGTTCACGTTCAGCGGTCACGAGCTCGATCTCGCGTGGGGCGGCGTGGCCTTCCTCGATCTGCAACGCGCGGAGCGCGTGCGCGCCGAGCTGAACGGCTCCGTGTCCCACACGATCGTGAAGGACTTCAAGTGGTCCGTCAGCATGTTCGAGAGCTTCGACTCGGCGCCGCCGCCGGACCAGAAGAAGAACGACTTCGGCGTCACGTTCTCCATCGGCTGGAGCTTCTAGGCGCTATCGATGAAGTCCGCCGTCGCCTATTTCTTGGTTTTAGTCGGATACTTCGTGAATAACTCCGCGACGGCGCTGTTGATGGTGGTCTCGGACTTCGCGGGATCCGTGTCGATCGGCTTGTCCAGACGCAGGCGCAGCAACTCCTTCTTGGTTCCCGGATTGAACAGGCCGACCGAGAGCGTGCCGACGGTGATCTGGGCGCGCCCGCCCTGGGCGTCAGGCTTGGACTTCATGTCCGAGTCGGAGCGGCGAAGCGCGAAATACGTCACCAGCGCGTCACCAGGTCCGGACGTGGATTTGCTCAGCCCGACCGCTTGAAGCTCGCGATCCACGGCGGCCACGATTTGCGCATCGATCGTCTTGTTGGGCGCCGGCTGGCCGTTGAACCAGGAATAGGTCTTGAGCTTCGTGAAGTCGACGGTCTTGTCCGCCGTCACGGTGACGCCATATTTCAGCTGCGACTGAGCAGCGGGTCCAGCGGCGACAGCCAGACAGAGGATTCCACCGACGACCACTCGCTTCATACACATTCCTCCACGCAAGGTATATACGTCGTGCTCAGCGATCTTCTTTCCCTGGCAGCGCGAACGCCACGAGATGGTCGCCGAGCGGCGGTCCGCCCGGCAGGCCGTGGCCTCCGGCACTGACGACCACGTATTGTCGCCCGTCGCGGCCGAGATAGGTCATCGGCGTCGATCGCGCGCTCGTCGGCAATACTCCCCTCCACAATCGCTGCCCCGTCCGGACGTCGAACGCGTAGATCGCCGCCTCGAGCGTCCCGGCGGTGAAGATCAGTCCGCCGGCCGTCACGATCGGTCCGCCGAGGGCGACCGATCCCCACTGCGCCGCGCCCGGCACGGCCTCGGAACCCGGAAACTGACCGAGCGGCACCTGCCACGCGATCTCTCCGGTATCGGTTCGCACCGCGGTGAGCGTACCCCAGGGCGGCGGCGTGCACGGCAGGCGCGTCTTCGGACCGAGGAGAAACCGCCGCACCATCGCGTAGGGCGTGCCCCGCTGCGGAGCGTACTCGAAATCGCCGCCGAGCCGGCCCGCTTTCCGTTCGGCCTCGACGCTGTCTCGCGCCACGAGCCTGACTTCCGCCGCGAGATTGTTCACCGGGACGACGAGAAGACGATTGACGCGGTCGAACGCCATGCCGCCCCAGGCCACGCCGCCGATGTTGCCGGGAACGATCAGCGTTCCGGCGAGCGATGGCGGCGTGAAGAACCCGTCGGCGCGCAGCGCGCTCATCGTGTTGCGGCACCACGCGCGATCCTCGTCCGTCAGTCCCCAGGCCTCGTCGGCTTTGAGCGACGTCCGTGCCAGCGAGGGCGGCGCGGTCGGAAACGGCTGCGTCGGCGACGCCTGTTCGCCCGCGACGTCGCTCTTCGGAACAACGCGCTCCTCGACGGGAAGCAGCGGCGTGCCCGTCTCTCGATTGAGCACGAAAAGATGTCCGGTCTTCGACGCGACGCCGACCGCGGCAAGCGTTCTTCCCTCTCTTCGCCAATCGAACAGGATGGGCGGCGAGGCGACATCGTAGTCCCACAGATCGTGATGGACGGTCTGGAAGTGCCACACGCGCACGCCTGTGTCGGCGCGGAGCGCGACGACGGAGTTGGCAAACAGGTTGGCGCCGAGCCGTTCACCGCCGAAGTAGTCGGGGCTCGGGCTCCCGGTGGGTACGAAGACGAGATTCCGCGCCGGATCGGCGACGATCACCGACCAGGCATTGGCGGCGCCCGTGCGGCTCGCGCTCTTGTTTCCCCACGTGTCGGCGCCGACGGCCGCCGGATCCTGCGGAATCGGATCCCAGGTCCACTTCAGCGCTCCGCTGATCGCATCGAATCCGCGGACTTCGCCGCTCGGCGCCGCGGTCGTCCCATTGTCCGCGACGCCCGACCCGACGACGATGGTGTTGCCGATCACGGCGGGCGGCGACGTGACCTCGTAGTCAGAGAATCTCTCGGGCGCGATGCGCAGTCCTTTCCGCAGATCGACGCTGCCGTGATCGCCGAACGCGGAAATCGGCTCTCCAGTGGCGGCATCGAGCGCGATGAGACGCGCGTCGACGGTCGCGACGACGATGCGGCGCTCCGCGCCGCGCTGCCACGCGGACACGCCGCGGCTGGCAAAGTCGCCGTAGCCTCCGTCGCGCGGCACCTTCCCGTCGAAGGCCCACGTCTCTTTTCCGGTCACAGGATCGAGCGCAATGACGCGGCCGAGCGGTGTGCTCAGGTACAACGTGCCGTCGATGTACACCGGCGTCGCCTCGAACGCCGTCGGCCGGCCGTCCTGGGGCTGGTACGCGTCACCCGTGCGGAACGTCCACGCAACCTGGAGCGTGGCGACGTTCTCGCGACGGATCGCGTCGAGCGGCGAGAACCGTTCGCCGCCGGGGTCGCGCCCGTACGTCTGCCAGTCGCCTTCCTGCGCGCTGTTCAGCAGGCCGACGATCACGACCACGGCGCCAACGAGAAATCCGGCCTTCCGCATGGCAATCCCGCAAGATAGCACGCATGCAGCGCGGAAGTATGATGACGCGGGCGTGACTCGACGCGTTGTCGGCTACGGCGTCATCCTGTGCGCGCTCCCCTACCTCGCGCTCAAACTCAACTGGCTCGCCGGCGGAAACCTCGGCATCGCCGATCCAGTTCTCATGCACGAGCCGACGATGATCGCGTTGAACGTCGTCACGGCGTTCATGGACGTCGTGGCGATAGCGATCGCGCTCGCGTTCACCCACGACTGGGGTCTTCGCATTCCGGCGTGGCTGGTGCTTCCACCGATGTGGGTAGCCAGCGGTCTTCTTGTCCGATTCGTGGTGACGGTGCCACTCGTCGCCATCTCGATGGCGTTCGCGCGCGAGTCAATCCGCGTGCCGCCGGGCGGACCGGTGCAGCCGTGGGTCTACGCGGTCGTGTACAGCGGCTTCACCGGCATGGGGATCGGCCTCATGCTCGCGTTCGTTCTGTACGCGCGCGCACGGTGGCGTCCAGTCTTCGACGCTTCTCCACTTCCGGTCGCGCGCCCCGACGCCGACCGCGGCGTGACCGTGGCGCTGGCCACCGCGGGCGCGCTCATGGCGCTCGCCGGGAGCGCGCTACCGCTCGCCTGGGCGTTTGGCTCGACGATCGGCATCCGCGCCGATCTGGTCACCGGACGCACATTCGCGTCCTCTCTGGCGAATGCAGCCGACGCGTTGATGTGCCTGGGCGCGGCGGCCGGAATCCTGACGATGATCCGCGGTGCACGCTCCCGCATTCCCTCCTGGCTGGCGGTGACCGTCACCTGGATCTGCAGCGCTTCACTGTTCTCGTGGGGACTGTGGCATTTGATCAATCTCCTCGGCAACACGGCGCTCGTGCGCGATCGTCTTCAGGGAATGCCCCTGGTCAATCTGATGGGCCTGGTGCGATTTGTTGCGGGGTTGCTGATTGGAATCGCGAGCCTCATCGTGATGGCAAGGAACGCTGACAAGAGCTGAGAAGTACGCTGGAGAAGTGACAAGAAGTACGGTGGAGAAAAACCGAGAAGTACGGGTGACAAGAACCGCGAAGTACGTCGTCAAGGACGCGAAGTACAGGATCATCCGCTGACGGAGGCCGGGCACGGCCTCCGTCCTAAAGTGTGCGGAAGTCCGGGAATCCTAGAGAGCCTACTTGCAGGCTGCGTTAGGCGCTGGAGCAAGTGCCAGTCGGTCTCCTGTGTTCCACACAGCGAGCCAACATCCGGCGCTGGAGTCATCGTAGAGGAACTGCACCCACACACTGGAGTCGCTCCCGAGATTTCCAGCGGGGATCGCCTTCAACCTTGCTGGCTGAGTTTGCTGCGCTCGAACAGGCTGAGGCGTACCGAACGCGGTAGCGCCAACAAACACACCAACCAGAATCCAAAGAGCTGGCTTCAGAGATTTCATTGGAATCGCTCCTGGCGGGCTGGCAAGAACCAGATTGCCGCTCCTCGCGCTGCGAAGTCAAGACAAAGCGATCTTGGATCTTGCTGAAAACGGAGGCGCGGTGAGCAGCTCTAGCAAGTGCTGAAACGGAACCTGCTAGAGCGTTGAACTACGAAGCCCACGAAGGACACGAAGGATCTTGAAGGAAAACCTTCGTGCCCTTCGTGCACTTCGTGGTGATCGCTCTTGGACACGATTCTTTACGAGAATCGAGCACCCGCCCTCTAGAATTCTTCGGCGTGGTTTTGTGCTTCAGCGTCAGTTGAGTGTTTACGCCGACGCGCGCGCGAGCGCGTCGATGAGCGTCTGCGCGTCGAACGGCTTGTGCAGGAAGGCGGTCGCGCCGAGCCGAAGTGCCTCGGCCTCGATCTGCGCGTCGTGCGAGCCGCTCATCGCGATCACCGGCATCCGCCAGTCGACGCTCGCCATGCGGCTCTGCAGGTCGGGCCCGCTCATGCCGACGAGCTGCACGTCGACGATCAGGCAGCCTTTCGCGGTGCGATCGACCTCGCCGAGAAACGCCTCGGCCGACGCGAAGGTCTGCACCCGCAAGTCGATCGACCCCAGTAATCTCGCGAGCGATCGCCTGACGCTCACGTCATCGTCGATGACGTACACAGTCGATGTCGCGATGCCGGCGGCCTCGGCCGCCGGCGGCGGCACCTGCACGAGCGCGTTGGCCAGCGAGCGGGCGCGCTGCTGAAGGAAGGCCACCCACTCCAAGCGGCTTCGATCGTCGGGGGCATCCGTGAACCCTTCCGTTGGAATGATGTGGGTGTGCTGCCGGCACACGGCCCGAAATTGACTCGCCCGCACGTCGTCGTCGAAATCGTCGAGCGAGTACGCGCACAGCACCGCGAAGTCCGGCCCCGCGAACAACGTATTCCAGAGCTCTTCGAGCCGGACGGCGGCCGCGTGGTTTCCGGTCTTGCAGAGCTTGCCGGCCATTTCGCCATAGATCCAGATTGTGCCGGTCCCGCCGCTACGCCGAACGTCCGCGATCAGATTCGCAAAACTCTGCTCGAGACGCACCGGATCCAGCTGAAGACCGTCCATGAACCCGCTGAGCCCGACGTCGACGTCGATGAACCGCATGCGACCCACGACGTCGGCGGTCAGATCGAACTCGGATCCCAGCCGTTCCGCGACGGCCGTGAACATTTCGGGGCTGGCGATCATGATCGCCGGTTCGTCATGGCGCAGGGCCTTGGCCATGAACGACGCGACGGCCCGTTGCAGGGATCGCTCGACCTCGTAGAACTGGACGACGTGATCTCCCGGAACGGTGTTCACCGCGACCGTCATCGCGGCTCCTGGCGCCGCGCGCGGGACGGCGATTGCACGCCGGCCGTGATCGCGCCGTGCAACGGAAAGCTGGCTGAAAACGTGAGGCCAGCTCCTGGATTGCGCGCCGCATCGAGCAGACCGCCGTGCGCCCCGACAATGGCCCGGCAGATCGAAAGTCCGAGGCCGAGACCGTCGGGCTTGGTCGTGTAGAACGGCTCGAAGATACGTGCGAGCGCTTCGTCCGGAAGGCCGGGTCCGAGATCGCTGACTTCGATCACGGCGGTCGAATCCCGGCGCATGGTCCGCAGACGCACGCGCCGATCGGCAGCCTCACGCTCCTGAACCGCATCGAAAGCGTTCAGCAACAGATTGATCACCACTTGCTGAATCTGAATGCGATCGCCGAGGACGGGATCGAGATCGGAGGCGAGCTCCACGTCGAGCAGGATTCTCCGGCCGAGCGCGTTGCTCTGAAGCAGCTTCAACACTTCGCGGACGGTGCCGTTCACCTCGACCGCCTCGTAGAGCGTTCCGCTCTTCTTCAGCAGCATCCGCATGCGCCGGACGACCTCGCCCGCGCGCTTGTTGGCGCTCACGATTTCGTCGAGCGTTTCCCGAAGGTCACCGAGACGCGGCGGGTCGGCGGCCATGAACCGCAGCGCCGCCTCGGCGTTGGCCATGACGGCGGTCAGCGGCTGATTGAGCTCGTGGGCCAGCGATCCCGTGAGCGCGTCGAGCATCGTGACCCGGCCGAGATGCGCGAGTTCCTCGCGCAGTTTCGCGGCCTGAATTTCGGAGTGCTTGCGCTCCGTGATGTCCAGGCCCACGGCGAGGACACAAGGCTCGCCGCCAAACCGGATGATGTCGGCCGAGTAGACGCATGTGGCCGGAGCGCCGCTCTTGGTGCGAAACCTGACTTCGAGATTGTTCAGCTGGCCGCCGTCGAGCATCCGGGTGGTGAGTGCCGCGAGATCGTCCGGATCGATCCAGAGCCCGAATTCCTCGACGGTGCGGCCGATCACTTCGTCGCGACGGAACCCGGTCTGGTGCTCGAAGCTCTGGTTGACGTCCTGGAACCGTCCATCCGAGAGCCGCGTGATCGTCATCGCGCACGGATTCGAGTGAAAGGCGGTCGCGAAATTGGCGTCGGATTGCCGGAGCGCACGCTCGCGCAGCTCGTCCGCCTTGACGCGCTCGGATTCGGTTATCCGTGCGTGCGCCCAGCGCAGCTCGTCGGCCATGACGTTGATGCCGAAGCCGATCGCGTCCAGTTCGT
>Ga0114129_10003934_pt1 | contig 20979 bp, 19 predicted proteins | sample RhiMetdeltSRZDD1_FD_80071 | JGI IMG/M metagenome (GOLD analysis project Ga0114129, IMG submission 80071) | Populus rhizosphere microbial communities from Tennessee, USA - Rhizosphere MetaG P. deltoides SRZDD1 (version 2) (version 2) | ecosystem: Host-associated > Plants > Roots > Rhizosphere >... | reverse complement strand
GTTGACCTTTATAATCAGGGTCGCCTTGCGCGTACGATTGCTTACTGACAATTTCCCCGCCGAGCTTTGTGAAGCTCAATTCAAAAAACTCACTTAACCCGCGACTGTACGGATTGTTAAAATCGACCATGATTGCGGTCTTCTTAGCCTTCAAGGTTTCGGCAGCAAACTTCGCCATCACCTCTCCCTGAAAAGCATCGATGAAACAAACACGAAAGATGTAGTCACCGGTGCGCGTGACCGCCGGATCAGTGGATGAAGGACAAATGAAAGGGATTTTGAGCGTTTGTGCCCTCGGTGCGGCTGCAAGACTGTTGCCTGATGCACCTCCCGCGATAATCGCAACCACTTTGTCCTGATTTATCAATTTACTAGCGAGAGTCGCTGCTCGTTCAGGGCTGCCTTTGTCGTCTTCGATCGACACGTCAATCTGCCGGTCGCTTATGCCGCCGAGACTGTTGATTTCCGACGCGGCCATGAGGACGCCGTTCTTTGCTGACTCACCGAAGTTGAAAGTTTGACCGGAAAGATCGCCGTAATAACCTATTCTAATTGCACTTCGATCAGGGCTGACTGTAGTTTGTTGCTGTCGTTTGCAAGCAGCAATGAAAAGCACACTGAAGTATAAAACAAGAATGACGATCGCAATTATGTGCTTCTCGAAATACCGGCTGTCACTTTGCCGACGATCCTTTGCAGTTTGATTGAAGAATTGGTTGAGTTTACTCACCGAGGTAGGCTTCTTTGATCTTGGGATCGGCCGCAAGCTCTTTCGAAGAACCCTCCATGACAATGCGTCCAGTCTCGAGTACATAGGCACGATCGGAGTGACCGAGAGCGGCATGGGCGTTCTGCTCGACCAGAAGAATGGTTGTTCCCTTGCTGCGAATTTCATCAATCGCTTCAAAGATTGTATGGACCACTAATGGCGCAAGTCCGAGCGAGGGTTCGTCGAGTAGCAGCAAACGAGGTCGGGACATGAGGGCGCGACCGATCGCTAGCATCTGCTGTTCACCGCCTGATAATGTCCCCGCTTTTTGTGACTCTCGTTCCTTTAGACGGGGAAACATCTGAAAAGCGCGGTCCATATCCTCTGCGACGGCGCGCCTGTCTTTAATCAGATATGCTCCCATTTGCAGGTTCTCGCGCACTGACAAGTTCGAGAAAACACCGCGCCCTTCCGGCGACATAGAGATGCCGCGAGAGACGAGCTTATGGGTTGCGCAGCCACTGATGTCCTTGCCCTCGAAACTAATTCGTCCATCACGTGGTTCAAGCAAACCGGTGATGGTGCGCAGTGTCGTTGTCTTGCCCGCGCCATTCGCACCAATGAGCGTGACGACTTCGCCTTTTTCAACGTGCATTGAGAGTCCAGTCAGAGCCTCTATTGCTCCGTAATTAACAGAAACATTTTCTAGCGCGAGCATGATATTAGCAGCGACTACAATTTACCTTATTTGACATTGGACATTGGACATTTGAGATTTGTCATTTGCGAAGACTTTGTTCGCCTTTATTCGTTTGATTTCGGGGATTCTGTTTCTGGCGTATATCAACGATCCACGAAATCACATCTCGAAATGACACTAAAAAACGAAATCAGAAATCAGAAATCGAAAACGCTAGTCGCCCAGATACGCTTCAATGACTTTCGGATCGTTCTTAATTTGTTCCGGGACGCCGAGCGCAATTGATTTTCCGTAGTCGACCACCTGAATTCGCTCGCATACTCCCATTACAACTTTCATGTTGTGTTCGACCAACAGGATCGTCAGTTTGAACTTGTCGCGTATCTGTTGAATCAAGCGCATGAGGTCTTCCTGCTCCGAAGGATTCATTCCCGCTGCCGGTTCATCGAGCAGGAGCAGGGAAGGCCGCGTTGCGAGAGCGCGCACGATCTCCAGCCGCCGCTGGTTACCGTACGGCAAACTCGTACCGCCTTCATCTTTGAAACGCGCCAGATCAAATATTTCGAGCAGTTCCATTGAAAACTCACGATGGTCGCGCTCGTCTCGCTCGAAACGCGGTAACCGCAGCACGGCATCGAGCAGGTTTTGGCACGCATGCCGGTGGCATGCAGTCATCACATTCTCCAGCACAGACATGGAAGGGAAGAGCCGTATATTCTGAAAAGTTCGCGACACACCGCGGCGTGAGATCTCATAAGATCTGAGACCGTCAATACGTTGCCGTTGAAAATAGATTTCGCCGGACGTCGGCTTATACACGCCCGTCAGCAGATTGAAGATAGTTGTTTTACCTGCGCCGTTTGGGCCAATCAGTCCGTAGATTTCCTCGCGTCGCACGCTCATGTCGAGCTCATTGACGGCAATCAATCCGCCAAAGCGAATCGTACACTTGACCGTGCGAAGGGGATATTCGCCGTCTGTGATCGTCTGTTTTCCTCGTTCATGCAAACGCGCTTGTTCCGCGATAATCGATTCTTCCTTCGTCGCGTTAACGGCGTCGCGATCGCCCTTCTTGTCCGGCACAGCGCTCATCGGTTCTCAACCTCCTTACCGGATGCGGACGACTGCGTGGCAATTGGGACACCTTTTGTATCGCCGACGGGTTTGTCACCTTCCGGACGCTTTTGCGGTCGCTTCAACCACGAAAGACCGAACTCACTAGTGCCAAGGATCCCCTGGGGTCTGGTAAGCATTATGATGATTAGGAGGGCTGAATAAACTACCAGCCGATATTGCGAGAGGTCTCCCGGCAGCCGCCGCAGAAATTCCGGTAGCACAGTGATTACCAAAGCGCCCAGGACTGAGCCCGTCAGCGATCCCATCCCGCCAAGCACGATCATGATGATGATTTCGAATGAACGAATAAACTGAAAATCGTTTGTACTGAGAAATGATGTGTAGTGACCAAACAAAACGCCCGCCATCCCTGCCATGGCAGAACTAATTACAAAAGCGAGCACTTTGTAACGGGTGGTATTGATTCCCATTGCCTCTGCGGCAAGTTCGTCTTCGCGGATAGAAACCAGCGCGCGCCCGACATCCGAGTGCACGATGTTATACACAGTGATGATTGAGATGATCGCGAATGCCCCAACCCAAATGAAGTTTGTATAACCGGGAACAGTGAACCCAGTGGCGCCTCCGACCTTATCGATGTTCAGGATTACGATCCTGATGATTTCTGCAAATCCAAGCGTAACAATCGCGAGGTAATCACCGCGCAGTCTCAAAGACGGAATGCCAACCATCAGTCCAGCTACCGCCGAAGCGAAACCGCCAACGATGATTGCTAGCAGAAAGATGAGTGCGTGTGCGAGTCCGGCTCCGACTACTCCAGCAAGAGCATGTTCCCAATTTTGTGCGTGATACACGGTGAGGTAAGCAGAGGTGTATGCCCCGACCGCCATGAAGCCTGCATGTCCGATTGAGAATTGACCAGTAAAGCCTGTGATTAGATTTAGTGAGACGGCAAGGGTAACGTTGATTCCGGCGAGCATGATGACGCGCCCATAATACGGAGGAACGCCGAAACCAAACAGTCCCTGATCGCTCATGTACTCATTGACAGCGACCAGTAATAGGATGATGACGACCGCGGCTGCGAGCCGTTTAAGTAGCTTTGGGAGCATTAATATTGCCGATTTCCGATTGTCGATTGCTGCCGCTTGAAAACATTTTCAGATGAATCGCCGACATTTCAGGAACCATTTAGCCTCGTCACCAGACCAATGGACATTCGGCATCGGCAATCGAAAATGTTCTAGACCTTTTCTTGTACCGTCGCGCCCAGCAAACCAGTTGGCCGAAACAACAGCACTAGAATAAGAATGGCGAACGCCACGGCGTCGCGAAACGTTGTGGGCACACCTACATTCTGTCCATATCCGACTACGAACGTTTCTGCAATGCCGATCAGAAGACCACCCAACACAGCCCCTGGAATGTTGCCAATACCGCCAAGCACGGCTGCAACAAAAGCTTTAAGGCCAGTTATGATTCCCATCAACGGGTCAATCTGCGGGTTGTATTGAGCTGTCAAAACGCCACCAGCAGCGGCAAGCGCTGACCCCAGCGCAAAAGTAAAAGAGATAATCGCGTCGGTGTTGATGCCCATCAGCTTCGCTGAGTTCAGGTTGAAGGAGACGGCCCGCATGGCAGTTCCGATCTTCGTCTTGAAGATGATCCATTGCAGCAATAGCATCAGCAACACCGACACGCCAAAAATCAGCAATTGTGACTTCGAGATGGCCGCATTTCCAAATAAGGTATAACTTCGTTCTTGTAGTAATTGAGGGAACGCGCGCGGGGCGGCGCCGAGACGGGCGACAAAGAGGTTTTCGATTAGCAACGATACACCGATCGCCGTGATCAGTGTCGTCATACGAGCGTACCTTCGCACCGGACGGTAAGCGAAACGTTCGATTGCCATTCCTACGATGGCAGAAACAATCATCGATCCAATCAGGACAATGACCAGACCGAACAATGTTGGCCCTGATGCAAAACCGAGCTGGAACGCGAGAAAGTAACCGACGAAAGCGCCCACCATGTAGATATCGCCGTGGGCAAAATTGATGAGGCGCAGAATGCCATAGACCATCGTATAGCCGAGGGCTATCAGGGCGTAGATCGCACCAATGGTCAGACCGTTAATAAGCTGCTGAACAAAAGTATCCATAACGACTGTTACGGATTAGCGCTCTTGCTCGCTGGCTGTGTGGCTGCGCTGGAAGTGTCTGAGCCGTTAGACGGGGCACTGGATGTGTTTGGTCTCATGCCTTCAGGATAAATAGTTTCCTGATAAATGTACTTACGATCTTGTAGTTTCAATACCACTGCGGGTTTGATTGCGTTTCGCTGGGCATCGATGCTGATCGTCCCCGTGACGCCACCAAAATTCTTCGTTTGGGCAATAGCATCCCGCAGCTTCGGCCCCTCCGTTGTCCCTGCGCGTTTTATCGAGTCAGCCAGAACTCTCATCGCGTCGTAACCCAAAGCAGCAAGCGCATCGGGCACGCGGTCATATCGCCCTTTGTAGTCAGCCACAAATTTTTGAATCGAAGGAGACGGATCGTCTACCGAGTAATGGTTTGAGATAAAGTCGCCGTTAAGTGAATCACCACCAAGGTCCCAGAGCTGTGTCGCATCCCAGCCGTCACCGCCGAGCAGCGGCACATTGATTCCTAACTGTTTGGCTTGTTTAGCAATCACGCCAACTTCGCCGTAGTAACCCGGCACATAAATAACGTCAGGACTGTCTGACCGGATCGCGGTTAACTGTCCTTTGTAGTCTCGATCGCCTTGAGTGTAAGACTGTTTATTGACGATCTGACCGCCGAATTTCTTGAATGCTGCCTCGAAGAAGTCTGTCAGTCCGCGGCTGTAAGGCGAATTGAAGTCGAGCATGATTGCTGCTTTTTTAGCCTTCAGCGTATTGAACGCGAACTTTGCCATCACTTCGCCCTGAAACGGATCGATGAAGCAGACGCGGAAAATGTAGTCTCCAACCTGCGTTACAGCGGGATTCGTCGAGGATGGGGAAATCATCGGGATGTGAGCAGCTTGTGCCTTTGGAGCAGCTGCAAGACTGTTACCTGATGCAACTTCGCCTAACAGCGCCACTATGCGATCCTGATCGATCAGTTTCGTCGCAACTGTCGCGGCTTTTTCCGGACGACCTTCATCGTCTTCGGAGATAATTTGCACCTGACGGCCATTGATGCCGCCCGCCTTGTTGATTTCGTCAGCAGCCATCAAAACACCGTTTTTGGTGGACTGACCGAAATTTGAAGTGCGGCCAGTCAGATCGCCGTAGTACCCCACGACAATCGTACCTGAGGTGCTGCCGGCGGCGGATCCGCCTCTGCGCTCGCAGGCAAGGGCGAATACTAAGGTGGTAAGCAGTAAAAGCGCGACTAGGATGCGTTTCATTTCTGTCCTCACAAAGGGCTATTGAATTTACGAACGGAGTTGGAGCCGGCAGCCGATTCGTCTCGACTCTCACCAGGAAGACGTAGGCTCCTTCGAATCAGCTTGTAATCGATCTGAATAATAGCGTTCAGTCTCTTCCGACGCAAATTAGCACTGTTTCAGGGCAGGTTGTTTATCTCTTCCAGGCTATTGCACGGTTAAGGAATGAACTATACAGTTTGACTAAAGTTACGGGATTTCCGCCACTTAATGCACTTGCCAGCTAAGATCAGATGACTGATAACAACGAATCCCGCGGAGTCGCGCCCAAACTCGGTGACATGTCGAGCGAGGAGTTTCGCCGTATTGGATATGAACTGATCGACTGGATCAGCAACTACTTCGAACATATAGAAGAGATGCCCGTGTTATCGCAGATCGAACCCGGCGATCTCAAAGCGCAATTGCCTCAGTCACCACCGGAAAAAGGCGAACCGATGCAGGCGATTATTGCGGACCTGGATCGTTTCGTCGTTCCGGCGCTCACGCATTGGAGTCACCCTTCATTCTTTGCCTACTTTGCTACTTCAACTTCAGCGCCCGGAATTTTTGGAGAGCTGTTGACTGCCGCTTTCGACGCGAAAGCAATGCTTTGGCGAACATCTCCCGCCTCAACAGAACTCGAGGACGTTGCGCTTGATTGGTTGCGACAGATGATGGGACTCGACGCTGGGTTGAGCGGAATCATTTATGACACCGCTTCCGTATCCAGCATGCACGCGATCGCCGCTGCACGTGAAGGCGTCGAGCAACGCATTCGCGAAGAGGGAATGAGCGGCCGGCCGGATCTTCCGTTACTGCGAGTTTACGCTTCGGACCAGGCCCACTCGTCGATCGACAAGGGCATCATCACACTTGGGTTAGGCCAACGCGCGCTGCGCAAGATTCCATCGGATAGCGAGTTTCGAATGGACGCGAGCGCACTCGCTGCGGCGGTTGATGAGGATAAACGTAAAGGCATTTTGCCGTTTTGCGTAGTGGCGACTGTCGGGACCACCTCTACGTCGAGTATCGATCCAGTTCGTCAGATCGTCGATGTTTGTGAGAAGCATGCACTGTGGCTGCACGTAGACGCTGCTTATGCAGGTTCGGCTGCCGTCGTTCCCGAGCTGCGACACATTCTTGACGGTTGCGAGCGCGCAGACTCGGTTGCTGTCAATCCACACAAATGGCTCTTTACTCCGTTCGATTTGTCGGTGCTCTACTGCCGCCATATGGACCTGCTGCGACGCGCGTTTTCGCTGGTGCCGGAATATCTTCGCACGCCTGAGCAAGAGAAAGTGCGGAGTGGGTCCGACTATGGTGTTCAACTTGGACGTCGTTTTCGCGCACTCAAGCTTTGGATGATCATTCGTTATTTCGGCCATGAAGGTCTGGCAGCGCGAATTAGAGAACATTGTCGCCTCGCACAGTTATTTGCTTCGTGGGTTGACGAATCGGCATCGTGGGAGTTGATGGCGCCAGTACCCTTAGGACTTGTTTGTTTTCGCGCTTGTCCGAAGCTCGATTCTCAAGATCAGAAACTGCGGCAAAAAAGGCTGGATGTTTTGAACGAAGAAATTATGCATGGCGTAAATGCAACCGGGAGAGCCTTGCTTTCACATACTCGTTTGAACGATAAACTCACGCTTCGTTTGTCTATCGGAAATATCAGGACCACAGAAAAACACGTCCAGCAGGTTTGGGACTTACTAAATCACCAGCTCGAAACCATTCGGGCGCATCAGTGAGGATCCATTATGAGGGCGCTTAATCTCGTCTACATCGGCGCAATTCTCTTCTTTTCGACCGCGTCACTGCTTGCCCAAGCGGGCTTTGAGATGAAGCGCTTTAACACTGAGGGAGTTGCATTTGACTACCCGACTAAGTGGACACTGAAGAATGAAAGCAGTTCTGGCGCGCAGGAAGTGATTTTGAGCAGGTCCGAAAGCGATGCGCAGCTGAAGGTAACGGTTTACCGAAGTAGATTATCGACGCCGGAAAAAATCGCGGAGGCTCGTAAACGGTTCGTCGATCCCTACATCGATTTGAATGTGCGAACCTTTCAGCAGATGGGAGCGAATCCGCGCCGTTCGCCGGCGACAACAACTGTATCCGGCGTGAATGCCGATGGAGTGAAAATCGCAGCTGTCCTCAGTGGTGAGCCTGGAGCCGTTTTGATTTACTGGGTCGTAGTCGGAGAGCGGCTGGTCGTACTTACTTTTTTTGGACCTGATGCGGCACTCAAACAAGCGGCGCCGTTATTGGACACGGTGCGGGACTCAATGCTGATCGTGCCGCCGCCAAGTGCAAAGCCGGTTTCAAAATAGAGCTATAATCAGCCAAGCTGTGTATGAATCGTTCCTTCCTCTCACAAGGAGTTTCCTCACATGACAGAAAATGAAATCGCTACGATTGTTGTAAATGCGGCATTCAAGATCCATAGCCGCTTTGGCCCTGGTTTGTTGGAATCCGTTTACGAAACAATACTCGGTTACGAGCTCCGAAAACGAGGCCTGTTTGTTCGGCATCAGCTGCCGTTACCAGTTGTGTACGAAGAAATGCGAATGAACATTGGTTTTCGGCCAGACTTGGTGATAAACAAGAAAGTAATCGTGGAGGTTAAATCAGTCGAGAGGATACCCTCTCTGGGAATTGGAGCGAAGCAAGGTTGGAAATACACAAAGCCCAAAGTTGCTTTTAATGCTACTTCCGTTGGAAATGTTACTGTCATCGGATGCGATTTGTTCGTGAGAGTTTAATCAAAGCCACAGCTGAGGAGGTTTTTGCTTTTCACACGCAGCCCGATGCATTGATTAAGCTGATCCCGCCGTGGGAGCACGCTCGAGTTATTCAGCAAGCTGATATTTCAGTTGTGGGTTCTCGCACGATTGTGGCGATGAAAGTTTTCGGACTTTTCACAACTACGTGGATTGCTCAACACACGGTATATGAACCACCACGCGCCTTTGAAGATATCCAACTGAAGGGTCCGTTTCGTCGTTGGCGTCACCGGCACGTCGTCACACCGCATGCTCAAGGAGCGGTCCTTCGGGATGAGATAGACTATGAGCCGCCATTCGGACCCTTCGGAAGGTTGTTGGCCCCACATTTAATTCAGAAGCGGTTGATCAAGCTATTCGAGTATCGCCACGAAGTCACGCGCCAATTTTGTGAAGGAAAGGATCGCGTTACTCCCAATTAAGATGCTTACGCACATTGTCATTTGGAAATATCGCTCGGACGTTGAACAGGAGGTACGTGAAGAACATGTCCGGCTACTTGCCGGCCTATCCTCAATAATTAACGAGGTGCAAAGCCTGTCCGTCGGCTTTGATGTCTTAGGATTACCGCGTTCCTATGACACGGGCCTGGTCGCATTTTTTCAAAATCGCGCAGGTTTGGATGCGTATACGATTCATCCATCTCATGTGAAAGTAGCGGAGTTCGGTCGCAGTATCAGTGAACATGTGGCGTCCGTAGACTTTGAATCGTAAAAGATTGGCTTCTTCATCTGCTCAAAAAGGCTCGAGGGCATGAAATACTTCAAAAGATTTCTGCTATTCCTGTTTCTTCTGCTCGTGCTTTCGCAGATCCCATTTGCGTATCGACGATACAAGCTGGGCCGCCTCAGTAAAACGATTCAAGAGCTGAATGCGCAACGAGTACCGCCGGCAGCTGACTCAACCTACAAAGAATACAAAGGCGTCGTTCATGTTCACTCGTTTCTTGGTGGACACAGCTCGGGCACTTTCGAGGACATCATCGACGGAGCGAAAGCAAATGGACTTCAGTTCGTAGTTATGACTGAACACCCGGCTAAAGAATTCGATACGTCATCAATGACGTTGAAGGGTACTTACGCCGGTATTTTGTTTGTGAATGGAAATGAAATCCGCACCAGAGAAGGAGACCGGTTGCTTGTAGCGCCCGGCGATGAATCAACCGGTCGATCTGAAGACTACGAAACGCGGACCATCATCGCTCGCAGAGGATCCGAAAACGCGATGACGATAGTTGCCTATCCCACAGAATTCAATAGCTGGCAAACAAAAGGCTACGACGCAGTAGAAATTTTCAACGTCTATACGAACGCGCGAACGATAAATCCACTTGTAGCGGTGTTCGATGCGTTATGGTCCTCTCGATCTTATCCAGCGCTGCTTTTCGCGAACTTTTACAGCAGACCGACTGAGGCAATAGCAAAATGGGATGAAGCAACTAAAACTGGAAGGGTTGCCGGCTTAGGGGGCAACGATGCTCACGCGAATATCGGTCTCAGTTTGACGGATGCGTCGGGGAAAACAGTACTCGGCGTAAAGCTCGACTCGTACGAAACAAGTTTTCGTCTCGTGCGGGTACATGTGCTCATACCGCAAGACAGAAAATTGGACCAATCGACACTTTTGAGCGCGATTAAGTTGGGCCACTGCTTTACCGGCTTTGATTTTCTGAGTGATGGAGATGGGTTTAACTTTAATGCCCGCTCAGGCTCAACGCGGGTCATACAGGGAGACGAAATAACGCTCGCCAATGAGGTTCACCTGGGTGTTTCGAGCCCAATCCCGGCGCGGATTGTGCTTTTCAAAAACGGCAGCGAGGTTCAGGAAGCTTCAGAAAAGAGCAGCCATGAGTTCCTCGTAAAAGAGCGCGGAACGTATCGAGTCGAACTCTATCTGCCTCAGCTCGGCCATCCGGGTGGCGACCAGCCCTGGATAATTTCAAATCCGATTTACGTTAAATAGGACGTTTGAAGACCAAACGAAATCGCCCCGCCCGGGCTGCCCTGCTATGAGCCCGGAGGGGCGAAAATCCGCGCCGGAAAGCTCCGGCTAATCATTGGGGAAGCGGTGCGTACGTCACCGTAATTTGCCGTAGGAAGCCTTAGTGTTTGACTCCACGCTCACGCCCACTCGAGTATGATGAGTGACGCGAGTACAGCCTTCCACACACTGTTTCAAGTAGAATCAGTCTAGGCCCCGAGTAGGTGGGTGTCAAGATTCAGGTTGACCGAATTTGAACCGTACGAGTCCCCTCCAATTGCTTTCATTTCCGCCGCTGTTCAACCTCTTGTAATTCCATTTCGTATAATGCCCTGACAGCAGGTAACCAGATGAAGATAACAATCACAACCCCTGTAAATTTCGATTTTAAGCGCACCGTCATCAGCCACGGTTGGTATGGGCTATTGCCGTTCGAACTGGATCGACAAAAATGGACACTTATTCGCGTTATTGACCTTGGGCAAAAAGCCCCAGTGACGATTTCGCTGAAGATGAACAAGCGCACGCTAGGTGTTGAGACTTCACGACCCCTGGGTAAACAGGCGGTGCAAACTGTGCTTAAAGATGTTCAGCACATGTTGCGGCTAGATGATGACCTCGGCCCTTTTTATGAATCCATGAGTGGACACGAGGAGTTCGGCTGGATTTCAAGGCAGGGCGCGGGTCGCATGCTCCGATCGCCCACTGTTTTTGAAGACCTTGTGAAAATGATCTGCACTACCAATTGCTCGTGGGCTTTGACCGAGAAAATGGTAACCGGTCTCGTGCAAAACCTGGGGCGTGAATCAAACGACGGGCGCAGAACTTTCCCGAACGCGGAAACCATGGCCGCGATACCTCTTAAATTCTTTGTCGACGAAGTTCGGGCTGGTTACAGGGCGCCTTACTTAAAGGAACTTGCTGAAAAGGTTGCGGGTGGATCGCTGGATGTTGAAAGCTGGTTAAGCAGCGAGCTTCCAACCGCGGACCTGATCAAGAAGATGAAACAAGTAAAAGGAGTTGGTGATTACGCAGCAGAGAATCTCTTAAGACTACTGGGACGATACGATGGTCTGGCACTCGATTCGTGGACCAGGGCAAAATTCTTCCAGGTAAGAAACAACGGTCGTAAAGCTACGGACAAGAAGATTGCGCGATATTACGCACGCTTTGGAGAGTGGCAAGGACTGGCTCTATGGTGCGACATGACGAGAGACTGGCTCGATAGTGAAGCGTGAGTGGTATTCAACCGTCCATGGAACGCGCATAAGTGGCACAGACTTCAGTCTGTGCCACTTATTCTCATTCTATGGACGGTTGAGTAAAAGCGTTAATTATTTTTTCGTATAAACCAGCGTGGCGTCCTGGGCGCCGCGCGGACTCTCGCTGTGACGCACGTTGGTCAGCACTTTGCCGCCCTCACTGAGCGTCAACTTCTCCGTCGTGGTGAAAGAAAACTGTTCACCGTTCGGTCCAGTGCCGCTGCGCTTTGCCGTCAACTCGAGTGTGTTTCCGTCACTTGACCAGTTAGCCTTCAGGTTGGCTTTACCCGGCATTCGACCTTGCATGTCTACCGTCGACTCCGTTCCATCCAGATTGTATGTGATCGGTTGTGAAGGGAATTGACTGCCGGCAACTTTGGTTTCTAAAGTGATTTGCTTTGGGTCCTGCTTGATGTCGAGAACAATGCTCTCTGCGTTCTCCCACTGGCGCGGAAGGTTCTGTGTCTTCGTTTTGTCCAAGGTCCATGTACCGGCAAAGTTCGGTGGTGCGGCCGCGCTTACCGCCGAGGCCAGTAATAGAGCACTCAGACTAAGAATCCAGAATATACGTCTCATCTCTTTCTCCTTATCCTTGGTATTGTTTGTGCGACTAGTCGCGGGAAATTGTCTTATATATGACGCCGTTCTTCATCACAAAGACAGTTTTTTCCATGTTGTGAATATCTTTGAGGGGATCACCTGACACTGCCACAATGTCCGCCCATTTGCCAACTGTGAGTGAGCCGAGATGTTTGTCCCAGCCCAATAGCCGGGCGCCGCTGAGTGTGCCGGCCACAATAGCATCCATTCGACTGAGACCGCCCCAATCCACCAGGAGGAAAAATTCTCGTGCGTTTGTGCCGTGCGGGATGACACCTGCGTCCGTCCCCAGCGCTATTTGAATTTTATTAGCAACCGCTATCTTGATTGCATTTCGTGCTGCAGCAGCGGCTGCCAGAGCCTTTTCCGCGCGCAGCCCCTTGAGAATCCCAGTCTTCGCGGCCCTTTCCACGGTTTCGGCCGCCATCAGAGTCGGCACCAGGAAAGTTCCTCGCTGAACCATGAGGCGCGCGCCTTCTTCATCGAGGAATGAACCGTGTTCTATAGACGTTACGCCCGCACGGACCGCAAGTTTGATCCCCTCTGTGCCGTGTGCGTGAGCAGCTACTTTGCGATCGAGCTTATTTGCTTCTTCGACTAGTGCTTTTAGTTCCTCAAAGCTGTATTGAGTAGCGCCCACAGCATCACCTTCAGACAGCACACCACCAGTTGCGCACGTCTTGATTACATCGGCTCCATATTTCACCTGATAACGAACTGCTGCACGAACCTGGTCTGGACCATCTGCAATGCCGTTGGCTATTGAACCGTCGAGCAATCCGGGTCTGTAGCCATTGTCGTCACAATGGCCTCCGGTTATGCGATCGCATGCCCCGCTGTTTGAATTCGTGGACCAATGATCCAACCGTCGTTGATTGCTTTCCTGAGCGCCATATCGTCGAACCGGCCAGTGGCGCCCACGTTGCGAACCGTCGTGAAACCAGCTAACAAAGTGTCGCGTGCGTGGGCGACACCGAGGATTGCACCGAATGATTCATAGTCTTTAACTGAGGCGGTAGAACCTTCCGGATCGCCGAGTACGCGGCCAATCAGATGCGTGTGAGCATCAATGAAGCCAGGCAGAAGAGTGACGTCGCCGAGGTCGATCACCTTCGACCCTGCCGGCACCTTTAACTTGTCCGCAGTGCCGACCGCGCTGATCTGGTTATCAGTCACGACTACAGCTGCATTCAGGATGGGTGCCGCTCCAGTGCCGTCAATGAGTCGGGCTGCACGGAGCAGTACAATGCCACTCCCACTGGTCGCTTGTGGTCCTATGGTGGCAGTTGGAGTTTGAGAAAGAGAGTACGCGCAGAGAGTGGCAACGACTAGTGCCGCTGTCATAAGCGGCTTCGTTCGTATCATGGAGGAGCTTCCTTTGATTTATTTTGGAACGTGGGTAATAGCCAGTTGTCTACGCACGCTGTTCAGAAATGTTTCATTTTACATGATTTTGCTACTTTTGATTTGAGCCTCAGAAGCCGAGCCAACCTTGGCATGAGTTCAGATCTCTAAGATGATGCCATTCGGCTATCGGCCGAACGGTAATAGGTCATTTAGAACACAACGGAGGAAGGTAATGAATAGTTTTCTGAAACGCTCGATGCTCGTGTTGGCGATTTGCATTGTATCGGGCTTGGTTGCAATCGCTGACACTGAAAAAGCGCGGAATGTGAGCATCACGATTCCGGAAAAAGTGACGATCAAGGGTACGGTACTTAAACCCGGCACTTATAAAGTGCGGTTTGATGAGCAGACCGGTGAACTCACCGTTAAGAAGGATGGAAAGGAAGTGGCCAAAACCGCTGCTCGACTTGAGAAAAGGACAGAAAAGGCAAGACAGACGGCCGTCGTCACCCAAGTAAAAGGCGACACAAAGGAGCTCGTCAGCATCTCTATTGCCGGCGAGGACGAGAACATTGTGCTGAGCCAGGATTAAGCAACCAACTTGCTTCATCGTGAAAGGTGCGTCCCATCAAGGGGCGCACCTTTTTGTTTCTACACGTCGAGAGAGCTAATATCCCTCGAAAACATACATCACCCGAGGAGCAATCATGAGATACCGACAATTTGGCAGGAAAGGCTGGCAGGTCAGTGAAATCGGCTATGGTATGTGGGGCATGGGCAGCTGGTCCGAATCCGATGATCAGGAATCGTTGCGATCGCTGCAAGCGTCTGTTGACTCCGGCTGCAACTTCTTTGACACGGCATATGCGTATGGCCAGGGGCACAGCGAGAATCTGCTGGGCCAAATTGTTCGCGCGAACAAGAACCACCGTCTGTACACAGCCACAAAGATTCCACCCAAGAACGAACAATGGCCGGCTCGCCCCGATGCTCGTGTTGATGAAACATATCCGCCTGATCACATTGAGGAGTTTGTTCGTCGCAGTCTCGAAAGTGCCCGAATTGAAAGTTTCGATTTGGTTCAGTTACATGTTTGGCAGGATCACTGGATCGAAGATCATCGCTGGACGAGGAAACTGGATGATCTGCGGCGACAGGGGCTATTGAATGCGATTGGCATCAGCCTCAATCGTTGGGAGCCTTGGAACGGCGTCCGTGCGGTAAGGAGTGGACTAATAGATTCCGTTCAGGTGATTTACAACATCTTCGATCAGAACCCGGAGGACGAGTTGTTTCCGGCGTGTGCGGAAATGAATGTTGCCGTCATCGCGCGTGTCCCGTTTGATGAAGGCACGCTCACGGGGAATCTGACAAAAGAAAGTAAATGGCCGGAAGGTGATTGGCGCAATACTTATTTCGTACCTGAGAATTTGATTCCGAGTGTCGAGCGAGCGGACGCCTTGAAACGTTTACTACGCGAGTGGAACAGCTCGCATTCTTCTGAGCGTGAGATTTCAATGCCGGAACTTGCGTTGCGTTTCATTCTCGGCAATCCACAAGTCAGCACCATCATTCCGGGAATGCGCAAGTTGAGTAACGTTCGATCGAATGTCGCTGCGAGTGATGCAGGACCACTGCCGCGGGAGTTAAACGACCGCCTCAAGACACATCGCTGGATACGCAAGCCCGCATCGTGGTCGCAGTGATGATCTAGCTGCTGGTTGACATTCCTAATACACGAACTAGAAACGCCCAACGATCTGCGAGTTCCTCAATTATCTTCGACGTTGGTTTGCCTGCTCCGTGCCCTGCCTTCGTCTCAATGCGGATCAAAATCGGCGCCGGTCCAGCCTGAGCCGCCTGTAACGCTGCTGCAAACTTGAAACTATGACCCGGCCATACACGGTCGTCATGATCGGCCGTCGTGATTAACGTTGGTGGATAAACCGTTCCGGGTTTTATGTTGTGTAAAGGTGAATAACCATAGAGAGCTTTGAAATCGTCTGCGTTTTCAGAAGAGCCATAGTCCGATACCCACGCCCAGCCGATGGTGAACTTTTGGAAGCGCAGCATGTCCATAACTCCGACAGCCGGCAGCGCAGCTCCGAAGAGATCCGGTCGTTGTGTCATAGCTGCGCCAACTAGCAGTCCACCATTGCTCCCACCACCGATCGCGAGTTTAGGCGTCGATGTGTACTTGTTTACAATCAACCATTCCGCAGCGGCAATGAAGTCGTCAAAAACATTTTGCTTTTTGAGTTTCATCCCCGCCTGATGCCAGGCCTCTCCATATTCGCCCCCGCCGCGTAGATTGGGTTGAGCATATACGCCACCCATTTCCATCCACACAAGATTCCCAACTGAAAATGCGGGCGTCAACGATATGTTGAATCCCCCATAGCCATACAGGTATGTCGGATTGTTCCCGTCTAGTTTTAATCCTTTCTTGTAAGTGATAAACATTGGCACTTTGGTGCCGTCTTTGCTCGCATAAAAGACTTGCTTTGTTTCGTAGTCTGCAGGATTGAAATCGACGGTTGGTTGTCGAAAGATGGTGCTCTTGCCGGTGACCATATCATAGCGATAGATCGTCGTCGGCACTGTAAAGCTCGTGAATGCATAGAAAGTTTCCTTGTCAGTTGCCTTTCCCGCGAATCCAGTAGCAGTACCGAGACCGGGAAATTCCACTTCGCGCACAAACCTTCCAGTGCGATCGTAGATCTTCATCTGACTATGAGCGTCTTTCAGGTAGTCAGCCACGAACATGTGATTGACAAACGTCACTCCCTGAAGGGTCTCGGCAGCTTCGGGAACTACCACCTGCCAGTTTTTCCGTTCAGGCTTCGTAATATCAATGGCGATGATTTTGCCGCGTGCTGCGTCAAGGTCTGTGCGGAACCAAAAGATTGGGCCCTCGTTCCCAACGAGCGTGTAGGACGCGTCGTAATCATCCAGTAGCTTAACAACGGGAGAATTATTGGCCTTCAGATCCTTGTAATAAATGCGACTCTTAACATCAGTTCCTTGACTGATCGTTATCACCAGGTAATTGCCATCTTCAGTTACTCGACCATCAAAGAACCAGTCCTTCTGATCGGGGCGATCATAAATGAGCGCATCCTGTGACTGTGAATCTGCAAGCCGGTGGTAATAGAGCTTTTGAAAATAGTTAGTGCTCTTTAATGTGTCGCTTTTAGGTTCGTCATACCGGCTATAGAAAAAACCTTTATTATCGGGCGTCCACGAGGCGCCTGAAAACTTTACCCACTTGATGTCGTCGGCCAGGTCCTTGCCAGTTTCAACATCGCGGACCTTCCACTCTTGCCAGTCCGAACCCGAAGCGGAAAGACTGTAGGCCATGAGCTTACCGTTGTGATTGACCTCGAGCCCGGACAACGCAACCGTACCGTCAGACGAAAGTGTATTTGGATCAAGTAGAACCTGCGGCTTTCCATTCAAAGAAGTTACGGTGTAAATGACGCTTTGATTTTGCAGGCCGCTGTTGCGGGAATAGAAATAACGTGAGCCCTCCTTGAATGGCACACCAAATTTTTCGTAGTTCCAGAGTTTGGTAAGCCGCTCCTTGATCGGGTTTCTTGCCAGTATTTCATTGAGAAAACCAAATGACAGCGTGTTCTGTTCCTCTACCCACCGCGCTGTTTCGGGAGAATCCAAATCTTCAAGCCAGCGATAGGGATCGGCGACCGTTATTCCGTGGTAATCATCTGTTTGATCGCTCTTTCTGCTGTTCGGGTACTTAAGTGGCTTGATCATGTTCTGGGGATTCAGGGAAGTTGAGTTTTGAGCCGAAACGGGTCGGTCATCCGGCAAAATCATCAAAATCAAAAATGCGGCGACCAGCAGAGCGAGGCTAACGGCCCGACCAAATTTGCCTGCAAACATGAGCGCTGTCCTTTCAATTGTTTGAGGAGATCTGATGCAGTCAAGTGATGAACGACTGCGAAGTATACAAGCGAACCTGAAACCCGGCAAAAAGGCCTACAATTCGTGCTGAAAGATGTTGACAACCGACGGGGCAATGCGCGAATCTAATCCACACTCACCCTGCCCCTCGGTGAGTACCAGGAATTCCGGCTCTCCTGAAGGAAAACATGAAAATATATTCCCCTCTTGCCTTAGTGTTCTCCCTAGCGATCCCTTTCTCTTCTGCCAATGCTCAAACGCAACTGGCAACTGGGCGTGAGACGAGGCCTCGTACCGTTTTTCAACGCCCGCAATCGCAGGAGGTGGCTAAGCCGGCGAAACTACCCGAGAACCAGCCGGTGATTACTACTTCAGACGCAGGTACAAAGACTGCCCTGCCTGGATCAACCACATCAACCACAGCGCCGTCTGCGCCAGCATCAACAACCGCGCCGTCCGCCCCTGCATCAACCACACGGCCGTCCGCAACGGCTGAAAAGCCGCCCCAGGATGCTTTCTCCCTTCTGTCGCCGCAGAGTATCCACGCCAGAATTTCTGAAGCTGAGCGGCTGCTAAAGACTCGGTTGCAGCCGACTGCACTGACATCGCCATCCACCGATTTTGTAACCATCGCAGCGCTTGACGGCAGCACGTCGCGCATTCAGCTGTTTACAGTTTCGAAGCAGACATTCTTAACGAAAGATTCGCAACTCACTGTAAGCAGTTCACAAGGTTTTCCCGTGAATCTACACGTCGTGCGAGCCAACGGTGTTAATACAGCGCTCACACTGACCGATAACACCGGGCGCGTTCTCGTTCCGCTGGTGGTTGAATTCCCCATTGAAAAGGGCGGCCTATTCCGAGAGATGGCTTATTACACTTCAGCGCATCCGGCCCTGCTTTCCAATGATTTGATGCGATCGGGCCAGGCGTACGTGCGGAGCATGCTGGATCTGGCTGCGAAACGCTTGCGTGAGAGAGGAGCATTCATCTCACCACAGATCGTCGACGTTGCCGAACGCCTTTGCATAGTCGAGCACGTGGATCACGAGCGTTTCCGCGCCGAAAACCGAATGGCGCTCTTCAGCGAAGTCTATTCTCTGTACGCGTTGAACGAAGTCGATACGTATCGCTATTCCGTAAGTTTTGCAGGTGCCGGCGGAATGGTGCAGATGATTCCATGGGCTTACAACTTAATGCGCCAGCGACATCCTGGGGCAGGGTTGACGCCCGACTTCGTTACCGGAATGCGTAACCATGCGAACGCACTGCAAGCGATGCTTTTGTACATGCAGGATACCTGGAATGACCTCAATGCGAATGCCGACGTTAGGGCGGCGCTCGAATCCAAGACAGCCACACAAGCGGAACTGCTCGCTGCGGGCTACAACTCAAATGCTGCGAAACTACCGCTTTACCTGCGGCGCGGCGGTGAGTCCTGGCGTTCGCTGATTCCTCGCGAAACTCAGTTGTATTTGCAGATCTACAAATCTTTTGAGAGTCTTATACCGCTAAAACAAAAAGCTGCGGATTTAGCTGCGGCAGCGAAATCATAACCGACACTTTAGCGCGCTGAGCTGGTGGTTCTGATCGAGTTGGATCAGACGCAGTGCGGATCTGCGCGCCTTCTCTTTGGAGTGCGCCGACTTGTCGGCGCTTTTAGTCAAACGTAGCGCCTTTCGTGGAAAGCGGCAACAAGTTGCCGCACTCCAAGGAGCTGACAGCTACTCGAAAGGAACAATGATCATGAATAAAACGCGCGGCAAACTGTTCTTCAGGCTTGCCATCACGGCGATCGCGATGCAGATCGTCCTTGCTTGCTGGATTGTGACTGCGACAGCTCGTGGTGGTACTCAAACGGCCAGCACCGCTCCTCAGCAGCCCGCGGCGGCATTAAAAACAGTTGAACAGGTGCAGAAGAATATCCAGGTGCTGAAAGGGCTTCCGCAAACCCAACTTTTGCCTGTCATGAACTTCATGAGCGCATCCCTGGGTGTACGCTGCAATTTTTGTCATGTGAATAAAGATGGTAACTGGGATTTCGCTTCAGACGAGAAGGGCGAAAAGAAGGCCGCGCGAGAGATGATCACAATGGTGCTCGGCATCAACAAGAACACCTTCCGCGGTAATACAGACGTAAGTTGTTACACCTGCCACCGTGGTCGCTCAACGCCGCAAGGCGTGCCGCAACTTCCGTTGCCGCAGCCGACTCCGCGAGCCACGCCGGCAGAACAGGCCGCCGCGAAAGAAACTTTACCCACGGCGGAGCAGGTGCTCGGAAAGTATCTCGACGCGGTGGGCGGTACTGCGGCAATAGAAAAACTAAAAACGCGAACGATGAAAGGCACCTGGACTGGCGCAAATGGAACAACACTCAACTATGAATTGTTCCAGATCGCGCCGAACAAGGTTCTTGCAGTGATCACGACGCCACAGGGTTTAGTCGAACGCGCTTTCAATGGTTCGGTAGGTTGGGAGCGTAGTCCGAGAGGTGTACGCGATATGGTCGAAGAAGAAATGGCTTACTACAAGCGATACCTGGATCTTTTCAAGGACATCAAATTGAAGGACCAATTTAGCCGTATCACGGTTGCAGGGAAGGATAAGATTGATGGTCGGGATGTATATGTTCTGCGCGGCACGACGACCGATAACCGTCGCGAGAGACTCTATTTCGATGTTGAGACTGGATTATTGGTGAGGCGATTATCACTCACGTCCACATCAATCGGTAATATCCCCGAACAAGTTGATTTCGAAGATTATCGCGATGTTGATGGGATGAAGGTGCCGTTTACAATCCGCGTTTCAGCAATAGATCCGGTTTACACATCCACACGGAAATTCACCGAGGTTAAATTGAACGTGCCGATTGATGAGTCACGGTTTAATAAACCGTCAGCGATAACAAAGTAACAGCAGCTCGCATTGTTATTGACAACCCTGAAGCGAACGAAATCCACCAACCGCCGAGGCTGTGAAAAAAACAACTTCTCATTCTCCCCAGGCTTCAGCCTGGGGTCAGCGGCCGCCTGAGAGACTTGGAAAACCGTTTCAACGGTTTCCCTACTTGTGCAAATCGCTAGCTATTTAGTGGCCTTCACGGAAAACCGTTGAAACGGTTCCCCGAATTAAAAAACACGCTCTCACCCCAGGCTGAAGCCT
>Ga0114129_10003933_pt1 | contig 20982 bp, 18 predicted proteins | sample RhiMetdeltSRZDD1_FD_80071 | JGI IMG/M metagenome (GOLD analysis project Ga0114129, IMG submission 80071) | Populus rhizosphere microbial communities from Tennessee, USA - Rhizosphere MetaG P. deltoides SRZDD1 (version 2) (version 2) | ecosystem: Host-associated > Plants > Roots > Rhizosphere >... | reverse complement strand
TGTTGCTCGATGCAAACGAGCGACGTCTTTCCCTCAAGGATGCGTGACATGAAACTTGGACGGGTTAAACGAGGAACGAAAGACTATTTGACATTAGAGACTGGACATTTGATTTGTAATTTTAGAGCGCCAATGAGGAACCAAGACGATTTGATATTGGAGATTGGACATTGGACATTTGTCACTTAGAAGCGATTTCGTGTGTTTTCGTGGATCGTTATGGCGGGACGGAAAAACGGTTCCCCGAAATGACAAAAAGAACAGACGAAAAGGCTTTTAAATGACAAATGACAAATGTCCAATCTCCAACGTCAAATCGTCTTTTCTTCTTTCTGGGTGCCATTCACCTTTTAAAGCATCCATTGTCGTCGGTTCTCGTAGTACGAAGGCGATCGGTCGGGATACCTTTTCTTGTAGCGGTGATACCGGTCCAGCAAAGTTTTGTAACGCGTGTCCGACGAATGAAGGGGCGTGTGCGGCAAAGCCCTAAGATAATCTTCGATCCGCCGCATGCTTCTAGAAGAGAAGCGCCAATCGTAGTTTCCTAAATCATAAAGGTTGGCCTGAGCGTATCCCACGATTCTGCCTGAGAAATCTACGTATGGGTCGAAATAGCTCCAGGTTAGATCTCTAAGACTGCGAAACACGGGTCGTCTGCCGTGTAGACCAATGTCTCGCGAACGACCGATGGAGCCCCAGCGGCCATCCTGTTTGAAAACAAAGACCACATGGTCCAACAGGTCTTTCGACGCCACATCCAGCAGCAGCGGCGGATATCCATGTTGCTCCAGAATGACCGCCGCTCCTATTGCTGCCTCGAGACAGTGCACTTCGTTCCGCCTGATAACCTCTCGAAAGGAGCGAAGTGTTCCTCCGTTGCTTTCCCAGTTGTAAGGCATTGAACTGAAGAAACGTTGAACCTTGGCTGGTGTGTTTAACAGCTGAATGAGATTCCATTCGCGCCTGGTGAAGGAGTCTTTGAGAAGTGGGGCCGCCATTCGTAAAAAGGAATACCAGACAGACGGGACAAAGGCAAAACATTGGTCGACCAAAGACTCCCAACTTTCACTTTTGGTCAGCCCACTGCTTCGCGGCCTTGCTTCCGAGGGGTTCGCTGTTGTAAGAGATTACACACCTGAACTTGCCGCGCTAACAGAACCGTGTCACGCGAACAATGAATCCGGGGTTTTCTAGAACCGAGGTTGATCTCAATACATCAAGCAGGTGGCCCAAGGAATGGAACCAGATCTTTCAGCTTCGCAAATGAGTCGCTCCGAACAGGAAACCGAGAACGAAGGTAGCCGTTTGATTGAGCAGATCGAAAGCGCACTCGCAATTGTCGCCGTCCGGTCAGGAGAAGATTTTGAGGCGCTCGACGCTGCCGCGGACCGCATTGAGCGCGCAGCGCGCGACCTGACCGATGCGCTTCGAGAACTTTCGCGCGAACGCCGCGAGACGGCGGGGCGGGGTTAACCCTTTGCGTTGACTTACAATCCCATAACTGATCCATTGGAGGAATAGATGACTTCAATTCGCCGGGAACGAGAAACTGTGCACCTGGGCCGTAAAAACACTGATTATGATTTAAACAATTACGGGATCACTGCACCCGCTTCCGTTTACTGGAATCTCAACACTCCGGAGCTTTACGAAGAGATTGCCCGGCGCGAAGAAGGAGTCCTCTCAAACCATGGGGCGATACTTGTTGATACCGGCGAGCACACGGGCAGAGCGGCCAAAGACAAAGCGATTGTTCGGGAACCGCAAAACGAAGATAAGGTCTTTTGGGGAGACGTCAACAAGGACTTTCCGCAGGATAAGTTTAATAGCTTAAAAGATCGAATGATGGCCCACGCTCGGGGTCGCGAGCTCTTTGTGCAGGATACCTACGTAGGCGCTCATCCAAAATATCGCCTGCCTGTCCGTGTGATTACCGAGCTGGCGTGGCACTCGTTGTTTGCGCGGACGATGTTCATAAACGACTCGACAGTCACAACACCGCATCGGCCACAATTTACCGTCATCAATTTCCCGAGTTTTCAGGCGGATCCAGAACGAGACGGCACGCGTTCCCGCACCTTCATTTTGTTGGATTTTAGCCAGCGACTGGTTTTGATCGGCGGCACATCGTACGCCGGCGAAACTAAGAAAAGCGTTTTCACATTGATGAACTATTTATTGCCGCAACAGGGCGTAATGAGCATGCATTGCTCCGCCAACGTTGGTGCGGAAGGCGATGTTGCGATCTTTTTTGGCTTGTCCGGTACGGGTAAGACAACCTTATCGGCCGATCCGGAAAGGCGATTGGTAGGTGATGACGAACATGGTTGGTCAGATGATGGCGTCTTCAACTTCGAAGGCGGCTGTTATGCAAAGGTGATCAAGTTGTCGGCCGAGGCTGAGCCTGACATCTACCGTACGACTAAAATGTTCGGCACGATTTTGGAAAATGTAGTTTTCGATCCTCAAACCCGAAGCATCGATTTGGACGATGCAACAAAAACTGAAAACACCAGGGCGTCTTATCCGCTGACGAGTATTCCCAACATCGTTCCTTCCGGTCACGCTGGTCACCCCCGCAACATCATCATGCTTACAGCTGACGCGTTCGGTGTTCTGCCACCTGTATCGCGTCTGTCGCCGGCACAGGCGATGTACCACTTCCTATCAGGCTACACGGCGAAAGTTGCCGGCACGGAAAAAGGAATTAAGGAACCGGAGGCGACTTTCTCGACTTGCTTCGGCGCGCCATTCATGGTGTTGCATCCGGGTGTGTATGCAGATCTTCTGGGCAAGAAAATGGAACAACACAAAGCCGCCTGCTGGTTAGTGAATACCGGCTGGAGTGGTGGTCCTTATGGTGTCGGCGCTCGCATGAAGATCCAACACACGCGAGCGATGATTCGCGCGATACTCAATGGGACGCTGGCCAACGTACCCACAAACACGGACCCGATATTTGGGGTTCAAGTGCCGTCAAGTTGTCCTGATGTTCCTGCCGAGGTGTTGCAACCACGGAATACCTGGGCTGACAAGGACGCATACGACAAGCAGGCACGTGATCTGGCGCGGCGATTCAATGAGAACTTTAAAAAATATGAAAGCGGTGTCTCTGAGGCAGTTCGGGCGGTTGCGCCAAAGATTTGATCGTGTGTCGCGTGGAATTACTGCTGTGAAACTCAGCCCGGCGGCCACTTCATAGGACGGCCGGCAAGAACGTGAACGTGCAGATGAAACACAGATTGGCCTGCGCCAGGTCCAGTGTTGATAACGGTCCGGTAGCTATTGTCTGAATGACCTGCTTCATTTGCTACTCGCGCGCCCATTCTCAACAAATGCCCAAGTAGTGCCTCATCCCGCTGCGAGGCGTCATCCAGAGATTCGATGTGCTCCCGGGGAATCACCAGGATGTGCGTCGGAGCCTGAGGGTTCACATCCTGAATTGCGACGCACCGCTCATCCTGGTGAACTACAGTAGCCGGTACATCGCCGGCGATTATCTTGCAAAATAGGCAATCATTCGAAGACATGAATTTGATTTAACCATAAGTACGAAATGACACGAAACGAAAACATAAGCACGAAATCACACGAAACGAAAACATAAACTACACGAAATGTTAAATAGGCCCTACCGGTCCAATAGGTCCTATATGGCGAGCACTTTACGCAGTCGCCAAGGGTGCAGTGACGTGTTCTCGTATTCGTTCGATGTTTGCACCCACCTCGCGAAGTTTGGCTTCGATCTTCTCGTAACCGCGATCGATGTGATACACACGATCGATGACCGTCTCTCCTTTAGCCACCAGTCCCGCCAACACGAGTGAGGCGGACGCTCGCAGGTCGGACGCCTGAACCGGCGCGCCTGTCAATGTCGTCGGACCGTCAACTGTCGCGGTCCGTCCCTCAACATGGATGCGTGCGCTCATGCGTTGCAGCTCCGAAGCGTGCATAAACCTATTTTCAAAAATAGTCTCGTTGATGATAGAGCATCCTCTGGCTTGGGTCATGAGCACCATGTATTGCGCCTGCATATCTGTTGGGAAACCCGGATAGGGTTCAGTGGTTACATCGCAGGCCCTTAAGCCGTTACAGCAGCGCACTTGAAGCGTGCTGGGATTGAGTTCGTTGATTTCAACGCCGATTTCTCGGAGCTTTGTGATGACTGTTGACAGATGCTCCGGCATACAGTCCTTTACTTCCAACTCACCACCAGTCAGGGCGGCGGCCGCGATGAACGTTCCAGTCTCAACCCGGTCAGGGATAATTGTGTGTTCCGCTCCGCCGAGATTCTCGACTCCGTGAATTTGTATGGTGGATGTGCCTGCACCAAGAACCCGGGCTCCCATTTTGTTCAGAAGTTCAGCAAGATCTACCACCTCGGGCTCGCGGGCAGCGTTGTGAAGGGTCGTGCGGCCTTTAGCCAGCGTCGCAGCGAGCATTAAGTTCTCTGTTCCCGTAACAGTAACTTTGCTGAAGTTAACTTCCGCTCCACGAAGGCCGCCTTTGGGAGCTCGCGCCACAACGTTTCCCGCTTCGAGCTTCACCAGCGCTCCAAATCTCTCGAAGCCTGCAAGATGGAGATCGATTGGTCGCGTTCCAATCGCACAACCTCCGGGCAGGGAGACTTTGGCTTTCCCGAAACGCGCGAGCAACGGACCAAGCGCGAGGACCGAGGCGCGCATAGTTTTAACAAGGTCATAAGGAGCTTCGAAAACCTCAACATTTGCTGCGCTGATTTTGTGAGTTCTAAGTTCCGGGGTGAGCACAGTAGCGCCCAGGTCCTCAAGAAGACGTCGCTGTGTGATGATGTCACGAACGTACGGTAGATTGTGCAGGATTACGTTCTCGGGCGTCAGAAGAGCCGCGGCCATGCACGGCAGTGCCGAATTCTTTGCACCGCTGATTGTGACGCGTCCGTGTAACGGGTTTCCGCCTGAGATTAGGAACTTCTCCACGTCAGACAGCTTAAAGTAAAACCATGAACGGATAAAGGGGTAGGGCCACTGGCTGGTCCCGTGGAACCTGACATTTGCAACTCGGGAACAAAAAGAAGCCGCCGGTGAACGCGAAAAGATTTAGCCTCAGATTAACGCGGAGATCAAGACGAATGACGGGCTTACGTAGCCCGGAAATCATGGTCTAGAACCGTGCATTCTATCGCGTTATCAGCGTTAATCTGCGGGCCAAATCTTTCGCGTTCATCTGCGGCTAATTACTGGTGGCGCAAAGTAAGTCGTTGTTATTGTGACTCGTTCGCGGTTACGCGTCTGATTTTAACGCCGCCATTGGTAGTCATGGCGCGAACAGTAGCGCCCCCCGAACCAAGATTTACGGCAAGCTCCCTGCTGATTCGTCCCTGCACAGTGACGGGGAATTCAATATTCAACCCGCCATTTACAGTTCCAGTAACCAGGTGCGCCGAATAATTATCGGGAATGCTCATGATGATTCCGCCGTTGGTCGTGCTTACGTCCAGCTCTTCTCCGTCCCACCGGTCCCCATCAAGATCTATGACTAACCCGCCGTTCGTGGTACTGCCGTGAACTGTTCCACCAACCTTTCGTAATATGACGCCGCCGTTTAAAGCAGTGAAATCGATGCGCCCGCGCACTTCGTTAATGGCGATGCCTCCATTGTGTGTTTCCAGCGAAAGGTCTGACCGCCTGGGTGCAAAAATTTCATAGCTGACGTCCCATTGATAATCTTTCCGGCGGGCTGGTCCATCGGCGTAGATCTTTGACGAGCTGGTTTCGATTCGAATCTGTTTCGCCAAATCGTCTGCTTCGCTCTGTGTCATCGCTGCTGTTTGAATGCGAGCACGAATCAATACGTCACCGCGGTCCCATCCCTTAATCGATATGCCCCCATTTTGTTTTCCGTCCACAGCAATTGCACCGGACGAAGCCAGCGTTTGCTCTCGCATTTCACAGTGCCCGACCAGCCGGTCGTTGTACCAATTGTCGCGGCATCCAAGCGAGGCTTTTTTGTCTTTTTCAGTTTGCGCTGACACCATTACGCCGGTTACGGCTAACAGGAAAAATGTCAGTGTGGTGCGCGCTAAGGTGGTTTTCATGGTGGTCTCTCCTCAGGTGTTGCGTTTGCAGGTTTTCGGTGTTCTGAAGCGTAAACACCACGGCCGGGACGGTTTGTGACGAGAATTTTCGTCTTTGGAGTGCTGCGACAAGTCGTAGCACTCCAAAGAGAGTTAAGCGCGTTTCTTTTGCAAAACCACTATGCGAGGAATCCCCTGCAAATCCGGGTACATGTCCAGCAGGCGCCAAACATCGGTTTGAATCATTTCCCCCACCGCGTCGCCCTGATCAAACCCCATTTCAAACAGTAGGTGTCCTTCAGGTTTCAAGTATGCAGGGCTTTGAGCGAGTAGGGTGCGAATGACTCTTAATCCGTCACCTCCCGGGGTTAAAGCCAAACGAGGTTCGTGATCTTTGACCTCTCTTTGCAGGCCAGAGAATGCCGCAGCTGATACGTAAGGCGGATTGGAAACGATCATGTCAAACAGCGGGTGCGTCTCGTCCAAAGCCGAAAAGCAATCCGAAACAAAGAATCGGCAACGTTCGCTGACGCCATGACGCGCGGCATTCACTTTTGCGATCTGGACAGCCGGCGAAGAAATGTCCAATGCGACCGCTTTGGTTTCCCGTCTGGCATTGAGTAGAGATACACTGATGCAACCAGATCCCGTTCCGACATCGCAGATTAGCTTTGACTGTTGAGGATGATCATTCAGCAGATTTAATGCACGCTCGACCAAAAGTTCTGTTTCTGGCCGCGGAATAAGCACATCCGGAGTCACTTTGAACCGGAGGCCAAAGAAATCCTGCACGCCGGTGATGTATTGAAGTGGCTCGCCCGTAGCGCGGCGCTGCACGTATTCATCGAACTTCTGAATGTTGTGATATGCAATCGCTTCGTCTGAATAACTGATCAGATAAGTGCGATCACGGTTCAAAACATGTGACAAAAGAGACCCAGCCTCACGACGCGCTTCAGGCACGCCTGATTGCGACAGCACCGTTGTGGCCGACGCAATCAACTCAGCAATTGATGACGAGTTATCTGACAAGTGAGTTGCGGGTTACCTTTCAATTGGCGATCGTCGGTTGCGATTTTTGATTGATAGCATTGGATTTTCCTCTTGTAGCTACCGCGACGTTTGCACCTGGAAGCGAAGATTAGAGATTTTTAATTTGCGGAACTATTCGCGCATTGCAAATTTCTACTCAATACAACGGCAACGAGTCTCTCGTTCCTCCCGTGTACGTTAAGGGCCTCCGGTGACACCGCGTCACCGGGGGCCCTGACGTTAAAGGCAGGAGGTTTAACAAGGTTTGACGCACGAAAGGGCCCCATCTTGAACGCGCTTGTTAAAAGCCTCCTATTGTTCGGTCTTAACTGGCTCGATGCACAGCTAACGATTCTGTGGGTGCGGTTGAACGTCGCCACGGAAGGCAATAACCTAATGGCGCACCTGTTAAGTCTCGGCGAGAATCAGTTCCTCCTATTCAAACTCGGCATTGGCGGCTTTGCTGCGTTTGTTCTGTATCGCGCTGGTCATCTACCGTTGGCGAAGCGGGGAATGCGCCTGGTGCTAGCAATCTATCTTGGCCTGATGCTGATGCATGCGGCCATTGGGTTTTATGCCTTGGGCTGGGAGGCACCATCCACGGTGTTCGCATATTTCGCCAGTCTGCCTCATACAATCCTCGCTCTCTTCCGGTAATTTCGGTCTTCCCGCGTCTCCCGCGCCCGCAGGTCTCCATTTTCACCGTCTCTCCATCTCTCCGTCTCTCCGCGTCCCCGTGTCCCATCTCCCCGCGTTCCCGCACCTGGCGGGTTGCAGAGCGGCTACAATCGGCCTAAATTACCGCTTGCCGGGTTCCCATAGTACCGCTGGCGCAACCGCTTGCCATCGAGCCGGCATCTTATTGCTGCCCATTTTTATTGACGATCTTTAGGATCGTCTTAGCTGGCGAAACGCCATTGAGAGAAAAACCATGTATAAATTATCAGCACGTCAAATCTTAGTAATCGCACTTATTTCAGGAATTTTTGCGGCGGGAACTGTCGCGATCCTTGATCGCCTTTCGAACCGCCTGCAGCCGTCTACAGCGGCATTCTCGGGAAACTCATCTTCAAAGATTTCCGATCCCGCTACAGTCACAGATGAGCAAAACAATATCGAAATCTACCGCGCGCTTTCTCCGGGTGTTGTAAATATTCACTCGACGTCATATGCCCGCGACTTCTTCGGATTCGTTGAACCGCAGGAAGGAGCCGGCTCCGGCTCGATAATCGATCAGGAAGGTAACATTCTTACGAACTACCACGTAATTGAAGGCGCGCAAAAACTCTCCGTTAGCTTCGGCAGCGAGAAGAACTATGCCGCTAAAGTGGTCGGCGGAGATCCGGATACGGATCTTGCAGTGATAAAACTGATCGAATTACCGCGCGAGCAATTGACCACGGTTCCCATGGGTGACTCTGAAAAGCTGTCAGTCGGTCAGAAGGTTTTAGCGATCGGAAATCCTTTCGGTTTGGATCGAACGTTGACTACCGGCGTAATCAGCGGACTACAACGTCCAATACGCGCGCGGAATGGCCGGCTGATCGAAGGAGCAATTCAAACTGACGCTTCGATCAATCCTGGTAATTCAGGTGGTCCATTGCTCGATTCGCATGGCCGCATGATCGGCATCAACTCGCAAATACTTTCTCCGTCAGGGACGTCTGCGGGTGTTGGATTTGCAGTTCCAGTGAACATCGCGAAGCGCATAGTCCCGCAGTTGATGCGTTCAGGAGAAGTTAAACGCGCGAAGTTAGGGATCAGCACCCGTAATGTCGAGTCTTTGAAGAATCAGGTAAATCTTCCAGTGCCAGATGGCGTTCTTATTTGGCAAGTACAGCCTGGTGGCGCTGCCGCGAGCGCAGGATTGCGCGGCCTGCAACAGACGGAAGACGGCGATGTCGAGTTGGGAGACATCATCGTCGGCATCGATTCAGAAAAGGTGGCGAATTCGGACGATTTGGCTCGAGTACTGGACAAACATCAGGTGGGTGATTCGGTCAATGTTCAAATCGTTCGAAATGGCACGCGCATGAGCGTTCCGGTGCGACTTGCCGAACTGCCCGGCTCACGACCCCAAACTCGCAGAATTTGATGCATCTTGATATCAGGTGACATATTGATCCTGAAGTCAAGGTTGGTAGAACAGTTGGGAAGGGAGCAGTCGCTACACACCAGGTCCGGTAGGTTCAACGCGCCCCCGCTCGAGTTTGAATGCCAGTGCTTTTGGGTTCATGAGAGCTGGGGCTGCTGCATTTGCTGATTGGTTCGATGTTGAAGCTTTTGAGACTCGCGTTGAATCTGGCGCACCTTGTGTGTAGCGACGCCCCCTTCCCGACTTGTTCTATCTAATCTTGACCGTGTAGCCTCCCAAACTTGTTCTGATAATCACGACAGCTCCGCTTGATCACCTCTAACGCTTCGGTTCTGTCATACACTTCAACAATTTCCACTCGGCGAGGTGCATCACTTGGCAGCTGCTTGTAGCTCAGGAAATAGTGTTTGAGTCGATCGATAAGTCCTTTGGGACAATCGCTGATATCCTTCATGTGCCCGTAGGCGAGGTCCTGATCCAACACCGCCAGGACCTTGTCGTCAGCCTGGTCGCCATCAATCATCCGAAGGCCGCCGATCGCTTTTGCGCGCACAAAAAAACCTCCGTGGGCAAAAGCTTTCTCAGAAAGCACGCAAATGTCCATTGGGTCACCATCGCCTCGGAGGTTTTCCAATCCTGCTTTCTCCGCTGATCTCCTGGCAGTTTCGTCGCCGCAGTAAGTCTGTGGAATGAAGCCATAGAGCGACGGGCACATTGAAGAGAACCTTTGCGGCCGATCAACCTGTAAATGGCCAGATACTTTGTCCAGTTCATATTTCACTGCGTCCGTGGGAACGATTTCAATGTAAGCGGTAACGATGTCGGGAACATCCGGACCGGGCGATACTCCATGCCAGGGATGGGCCTGGAACATGAATTTAAATGCGTCGACAGGTGGCCCTTTTGGTTCGTCCATGACTTGGCTCCTTATTTCAGTGTGAATTCTGCTCGGTGCTAGAATCCTAACGTCGCTTAAGGCTGCATTCAACTATCCTCAATTGAAATCACACGATGGTTGCGACCACTGAAACAGTAAATCAACGACTCGCTTCACGCGCGATCTCCATGCGCTGGATCATCAGCAGCCGTGATGATCTTGTCTGGTTTATTGGGTCAGTTGCTTCGAGCTATGCACTGTTCGTGCTGTATATCACCGGGATCTTGCCTTTGCTGCCAATGATTGCAATCTGGGCGATCCTCATAGATGCACCACACGTGTTTGGCACTTTTTCCCGAACTTATTTTGATCGAACCGAGCGCCACAATCGAGCGCGGCTGCTTTGGGGTTCGCTCCTCTTCTTTCTAGTCGGGCCGGTCATGGTTCTGGCAGGCGCAGGATTTGTCTTCTTTTTCGTTGCTGCGTTGTGGGCTTACTACCATCTGGTCAAGCAACATTATGGATTCATGGTGTTGTACAAAAAGAAGAATGACGATCTCGCCCCGATTGATAATGCCCTGGATCGTTTGCTGCTGCTGTTTGCCTTTAACTACCCGTTTGTGGCTTTCATAGTCAGCGATCGCGACGCTATGGCGCATGTTCCTCCCGTTCTGTTGGGTGGCCTGAATATTGTAGCGTCGATTTTGCTGGCCGGAACGATTGTACTGGGGATCCTATGGCTGGGAAGGCAAATACAACGCGCCGTTGTTGGTGAACGGCTCGACGGTCCGAAGTACTTGTTGCTTGCAGCCGCGCTTCCGTTGCACTGGATCGTCTTGCTTACGCCAATGCCACAGAAGCCGATCGCAATCGTGGCGATCCTTACGATTTATCACAACCTGCAATATCACCGCCTGATTTGGTTTCACAATCAAAAATATCGGCGGCCAGGTCAGCCCGTCGGTTCTGAGAGCAACTCATCACGTTACGGTGCGGCAGAATTAATCAGCCGCCGCTTGTTGTACTACATCGCATTTGGCGTGTTGTTCGGATTGCTGTATCAGGGTCCACGTCAGATGCTTGGCTACCTAAGCTTGAGGAGTGGCAACGGTCTCGTGACCCAGCAGTCGATACTAATCCAACTCGGAGTGTCGTTCCTTTGGGGCTACGCTTTCATTCACTACTATTTGGATTCCAAAATTTGGCGCATCCGTCGTGATCCCTCGGTCGGCAAAGCGCTGAATATGTGACACCTGGTTTTTGTAGCAACATCGAAATCTTTTCTCCAACAGATTCTTCACGCAAAGACGCGAAGGAGCAAAGACGCATCATCATCAAAGATCACGCCGAATTCATGATGATTTCCTTTGCGGCTTTGCTCCTTTGCGTCTTGGCGTGAAAATCCTTGATCCGACGTCATAGCCGCGAAACAACATGGCGGACTACGAATTTGTAACCATCTGGAAATTCAAAGCGCCACAAGAAAAAGTGTGGGACCTGGTGTTCCATTCTGAAGATTGGCCGGCATGGTGGCGAGGCGTCGAAGGCGTTGAACGTCTAAAAGAAGGGGACGAAAATCACGTCGGCGCGATCCATCGCTATACATGGAAGAGTAAGTTGCCCTACACGTTGGTTTTCGAAATGGAAACGACCCGAGTTGAACCCATGAACATCATCGAAGGACGCGCCGTTGGGGAATTACAAGGCAGTGGCCGGTGGCGATTCTCGAGCCATGGTGAGATAACAACGGCTCGTTACGACTGGAACGTGCAAACGACAAAACCCTGGATGAATCTTCTGGCCCCGATCGCGCGCCCGTTCTTTAGTTGGAATCACAATGTGGTTATGCGTTGGGGTGGTGAGGGACTAGCGAAGCGCTTAGGAGTGCAGTTGTTGACCTCGTAGGATTTCACGCAGAGACGCAAAGGAGCAAAGACGCATCAAAGAAATCACGTCGTGGGCGTTGACCTTTGATGTCTTTGCTCCTTAGCGTCTTTGCGTGGAAACTATGCGCTAAGAAAGATAGGACAGGGATAGAACGCGAATTTCGAAGCCGCTAAAATCGGCAATCGCCAATGCCTGGTTAATCTTCCTGGTGCTCTTCACCGTTATAGTGCAGAAGACTCTTTTCTTCGTCTATGACAGTTTCCAGGTGAACTGGCCGGCCCCAAAGCGTGTGCACATGCTCGAGCGCTTTGCGGGCATAACGCATGTCGAGTTCAGTGCCTTCGTAGGAATGCTTCAAATATAACTCCCGATTTCCATTGTAATCGCCGTCTTCTACCTGGATGTAGGGAAAACCAAAATTAGTCATGTTCGCGACTAACTGATCACGAACACGCTGCCACTTCTTTTCTGTGATCGTCCACTCCTCTTCATCGACCAATTCGTAAACAAAAAGATCGAGTTCCTCACAAAGCTCTGCCGTCAGATAGTTGCGCAGGAAAGAGACATCATTCTCGAGTTCGCGGACTTCAAATAGTTTTTCGCGACCTTCACCACCGGGACGACCAAATTTCTCGCGTTCTTCCGGAGTCGGGTTCTCCCACCGTTTTTCAATGTCTTCCCAGATTTTGTAGCCCAGATAATATGGATTGATTTGTCCCTTCTGCGGCGAAACAACGCCGGAATGCAGATTTGCAAATTCAATGTGTTCGTTATCAGTAAGATCCAGGTCCCGAAGGATGCGTGCATGCCAGATGCTGGCCCAACCCTCGTTCATGATCTTCGTTTGCATCTGCGGAACAAAATATTCCATCTCTTCGTGGACCATCGCCATCACGTCACGCTGCCAGGCGGCTAACGTGGGGGAATGTCTCATGATGTAGAAGACGATGTCTTTGTCCGGCAAGATCTCACGCGGCTTATCCGGGGAGGGCTCTATTGCTTCAGCATCCCTGGCAATGCGACCAAAACTCGGATCGTCAAGATGCCAAAGATCATCGTAACGCCCTTCAGACCGGCGATGTTCCAACCGCCGCTTTTCCTCTTCAGGCGATATCTCACGTTTGATGAAGAAGTTGGGATCTACATGCTCTTCGATGGCCAGAACGGCGTCCAGAAATCTTTCAACATTCTTTCGGCCGTATTTAAACTCGTATCCCATCAAACGTCGCGCGTGGGTAGACACACTTTCGACCATGCGTCGATTAGTCTTCGAGAAGTAAGCGTTGTTCTTGAAGAAGTCGACGTGGCCCAGCACATGTGCAATCACCATCTTATTTTGAACGGGACTATTCGTTTCCAACAGGAACCCGTACGCCGGATTGGTATTGATAACGACTTCGTAAATCTTCGACAGTCCGAAGTCGTACATCGTTTTCATCCGATGATAAGCCTTGCCAAATGTCCAGTGTGAATAGCGGCCCGGCAAAGCGTAAGAGCCGACCTCGTACATCACAGTTGCAGGGACAATTTCGAAGTTCGTAGGAAACGGATCAAGTCCAAACTTGCGAGCGATCTCCCAGATCTGCTCAACCGAAACTTCCAGCGCTTTTATTTCACTATCTTCCATAACCGCAGTAAAACCACACGAGCGAAATCTTTCGGTCTCAATTTGGAGTCTCGACGCCTCGTTTCCCGAAGAACTGCTTTAGCGCCGGATAGACATCCTCCTTGTCGTCGATACGGACACCAACAAATCGTTCCTGGTCCTTGAGCCGATCTTTAAAAATCGAAAGCAGTGCCCCGGACGCGCGGCGATAACTTGCTGAACCCTCTTCACCAATTTCTCCATATCCAAAGAGATTGCACGTATTTATCAGTTCACCAGCGAGCCGCACCGCTTCATCATTATCCGAGTAATAATTGTCGCCATCGGAAAAATGGAACGGATAAATGTTCCAGTCCTTCGGACGATAGCGTTGTTGAATGATGTCGAGCGCCAGTTGATACGCTGACGACACTACCGTTCCGCCAGATTCACCTTGTGTGAAGAACTGCTCTTCGGAGACCTCTTTTGCTTCAGTGTGATGTGAAATGAAAACGATTTCTACGTTGTCGTATTTTGTGCGAAGAAATCGGACCATCCAGAAGTAAAACGATCGCGCCACATACTTCTTGAATTCACCCATGGATCCGGAAACGTCGATCATTGCGATGACAACAGCGTTCGACTCATAGCGCATCACCTCTTCCCACGTCTTGAACCTGAGATCCTCCTTCTTGATGTCACCGAATCGCGCAGGATGGCCTTCACGCGCGTTGCGCTTGATGTTCTCCATGATCATCCGCCGCTTGTCGAGGTTCGCAATTACACCTGTGCGGCGGATTTCATTGAACTGAGTCTTGCGGGATTGAACGGCCTTTTTTGCCTTCTCTTCCAGGAACGGTAGGTGAAGATCTTCAAAAATTAGTGCAGCAATCTCGTCGATATTGACTTCGGCCTCGTAGTACTCCGCTCCAGCTTCCTGACCCGCCTGGCCGGCTCCGGTACCCGCGCCAGGTTGGTTTTCGCGTCCAATGACATCTCCTACGCGAGTCTTACCGTCTCCCTGTCCGACATGTTTGCGCTTTTTGTAGTCGAAACGAAATTTGTATTCATCAAGCGCGCGAATAGGAACTTTAACTGTGCGTTTTCCGTCAGAAAGGATGATCGACTCGTTAGAAACTATCGAACCAAGGTTTTTTCGGATCGCCTCCTTTACGCGCTCTTTATGGCGGTCCTGATCAATGATGCCCTTACGTTGCAGCGACCAATCGTTACGTTGAATTGACATGTTCGTAACTCGTAATTCGCACTATTAAATCGGACATCCTCAGCCTGCGGCGACTGCAGGTTGCGATGCGTCAAGTTCGGGCGCGCAGAAGTGGGCAAGCAAATGAGCAAACGCATCCGGATACTCCTCGTGCGGTAGATGACCACACTCGCGGAAAATCATAAGACGCGAGCCGGCAATCTCCTGCTGTAATCGCTTGCCATTGCGTAGCGGAACTTCCTGATCGGTTTCGCCCCAAACGAGCAGCGTTGGTTGTGTGATGCGATGTGCATCAGACGACACGCGTTCAGCGTTCCATCGTCTGACCGTTCGAATGATTGCTCGTTGAGTAGCGCGCGTGCGCAGCGGACGATGCCTGGCCTCAACTCGACTTTCATCCAGCACCCATGAATGACGGTCGTAGACTCGCTTCATACGCATTCGCAGCAAACGGCGCGATCCAATCAATAACGGCGCAATCACATCACCAACGAGTGGCGAGCCAAAAAGCCGCATCAGCGCGAATCTCCGCGGATCGTTGTTGCTGACTGCGCCGACCAATACCAGCTTTTCTACGCGATCCGGGTAATCCAGAGCGCAGGTCGCTGCTACTGCACCGCCGTAGGAGCTGCCCACAACAATCGCACTGGAAATTTCCAGTTTGTCCAACAGACCCACGATCATTGCCGCCTGGGTTTCGATCGTGTAGTCGGCCTGCCGGGGCTTTTCTGAGTACCCATGGCCCAGAAGGTCGAGCGCTATTACGCGAAAGCCGGCCTCAGCCAACGGCAGGAAAACTTTGCTCCAGACAAGCGTTGAAGAGGCAAAACCGTGAATCAAAAGAAGTGGAACGCCATCGAGGTCACCACCATCTTGAAAATGGACTCGTTGCCCGTTCACATTTGCAAAGCGCGAGTACTCGGAGTGGAATACCAACTCGCGATTAGTTCGCCAATCAACATCGCGCGGGCGCAGCAGTAACTTTGCGGCGACTGCCGCGGTTGCTGCACCTGCTACCCAGTAACGCTTCTTCATGCCCATTTATTGTAACGCCCGCACTCTTGAGTTTGAGAGAGCGCGGGCGTTTTGTTTCCACCGACTGTTGTTTGCCGCCACTTCAGCGAGACAACAACGTGCCGACGTAAGTTAACAACTCATTCGCGCACACGGGACAATAACCGTGTTCCTTGACGAGGCGATCAACGACTTCATTAATCTTGCGCAATTGATCAGGATCAGGCGTCTTTGCCGAGGTGGTAATCTTCACCACATCCTTAAGGTCCGCAAATATCTTTTTCTCAATGGCTTCCTTAAGTCGCTCGTGCGAGTTGTATTCAAAAGGCTTGCCCTTGCGCGCGTACGACGAAATGCGAATTAGAATCTCCTGACGGAACGTGTTCTTCGCATTTTCTGTAACACCAATCTGTTCTTCGATTGAGCGCATTAACTGCTCATCCGGATCCATTTCTTCTTCGGTGATTGGATCCTTGATGCGTTCCTTGTTGCAGTAGGCCTCAACGTTGTCCAAATAGTTATTGCACATCGTGCGGGCCATCTCTTCAAATGAATAGACAAACGCTCGTTGGACCTCAATCTTGGCCAGCTCATCGTATTCCTTGCGTGACAACGAGATCAGATTCAGGTATCGCTCGCGCTGGTCAGCACTGATGCCCGTATGCTGTTCGAATCCATCTTTGATTGCTCGCAAGGAATCGATCGGGTTGATGCATGTGACACCGTCCCGCACGAGAGCACTCGAAAGCCGATTGATGATGTAGCGCGGGCTGATTCCGTCCATACCCTCGCGTACTGTTTCTTCTTTCAGTTCGCGCACATCTTTCGACTTATAACCTTCGACATCCTCGCCGTCGTACAGCTTCATCTTTTTGACGACGTCCACATTTTGACGTTTGGGCTCTTCCAAACGCGTCATCACCGCAAACATGGCGGCCACTCTTAAGGTGTTTGGCGCAAGGTGGACGTTCCGGAGGACTTCCGACTGCCGTAGCAGCTTGTCGTAAATTCGCTCTTCCTGCGAAACACGAAGGTTGTATGGGACACGGACCAGGATAATGCGATCCTGGAGCGCTTCAGATTTGCGATTGCCGGCAAACGCGATGTATTCCGCTTCGTTGGAGTGCGACAGGATTACTTCATCCGCATAAATCATCGCAAACCGGCCGGTCTTAATGCTTTGCTCCTGCGACAGTGTCAAAAGGCTGTAGAGAAACTTCTCGTCAACCTTCAGCATTTCCACAAATTCCATCAAACCGCGATTCGCGATGTTCAGTTCGCCATCAAATCGATACGCACGCGGATCAGACTCAACGCCGACTTCGCCAATCGTCGCGAGGTCAATCGAGCCCGTAAGCTCAGTAATGTCCTGTGATTTGGGATCGCTTGGAGAGAAGGTCCCTATGCCAACTCTTTCCTTCTCCGAGAAGATTACTCGATGGACCTGAACGTCTTCGTGCCGCCCGTTGTATGTGTGATCCAACGCGTAACGACACTGTGGGCACAAATCACCTTCGATGTAAATTCCGTAATGCTTTTCGATTTCTTCTCGCAGTTGATGAGGAATGAGGTGCAGGGGTTCTTCATGCATCGGACAGTCTTTGATTGCATAGACGGCGCCACCGTCGGTTTTCGTCCAATGCTCCAAACCGCGCTTGAGCATGTTAACGATCGTTGACTTCCCGCCACCAACGGGTCCCATCAAGAGCAGTATGCGTTTGCGCACCTCGAGCCGCTGGGCCGCTGACTTGAAGTATTCGACAAGTCTTGCGATTGGCTCTTCGATGCCGAAGAGTTCAGGCGCAAAAAAGTTGTACGAAATTATCTCGTGGTGAGTGCCTTCGTTCAGTCTCTCGATGCCTGCAGCATGGATCATGTCGTTGACCCGCGCATGCGAGAGTTGGGCGATACGTGGATTCTGCGTGACTAATTCGAAGTAATCACGGAAAGTGCCTTCCCAGCGCAATGCTTCATGCTGGCGGCGCAGATCTTCCAGACGTTCGCTGATATTGAACTTGTTTGTGCCATCCTGCTCTTCCATAGCCTTGTTACAAACCTCATCGGCCTTCGCGCGTGGATAGCGTGTAGGAATAGACCACGCCTGTCATAGAGCGTCCCTCGATATGCGTGCACGCGCGCGTAGCTTGCATCGCATCTTCGAAGCACGAATTCTCAATGAACTTTTCAAATTGGGAGTTCGGGAGGAACGTTTGGGAAGTGGCCGCTCTCGGGCTCACCTCCAGGTTACGACCAGTATAGCACATGGTCTAAGGGAGCAAGTCAATCACTATTTTACCCAGCCAGAACCACTCGCGGATGCAAAACGCTCTTTTTCGCATCAAAACACGCAACCGCGATCAGGTTATCTCTTTCATCGAGCAAAGTTATCCAACTTGCATCTGGCCACTCTCCTTCAGTTACCCGGACGTCCACTCCTTGCCCAGCTCGGCGTTGGTCGTCAACACTTAGATGCACAAAAGGCAGTCTGGAGAGGGCTGCAGTCGGAGGATGAAGAATTGTCCCAATGGCCTCCTCGACAACACTCTCCCGGAGCTGCTCCAGGGTTTTAGCGTGGCGCTCATTGAAGTCGCCAGCTCTTGTCCGCCTTAGCTCGGCCAAGTGCGCTGATGTACCTAATTTTCTTCCAAGGTCTTCGGCAAGCGTACGTACGTAGGTGCCAGAGGAACATACGACGCGTACTTTCAAATCGGCCGTACCGTCGTGGTTGTTCTTCAGCAACGCACCATCGCGCCTTATAGCTTCCAATTCATAAATGCATACCATTATCGGAGAACGTTCAACTTCTATTCCTTGTCGCGCGAGTTCGTAGAATTTGCGGCCCTCCCTTTTCTTTGCCGAATACATCGGTGGCACTTGCTGGACGTCGCCGCGAAAACTTTTGAGCGCGGGCTCAATTTCAGATTCGCTCACACGTACTGGCTGTCTGGTTTCTTCAAGAGGAGTGCCATCGATGTCGCCTGTGTCAGTCGCGTAGCCCAGGCGGATGATCGCCTCATACTCTTTGTCCGCCTCGCTTAAGAACTGAGCCAATCGTGTGGCGCGCCCTATAAGCAACACCAAAACTCCAGTGGCAAATGGATCGAGTGTGCCGGTGTGACCGATGCGTGGAATGTGCAGAGTCTTTCGCGCTTGAGCCACCACGTCGTGTGATGTCAGGCCTGCAGGCTTATCGATGATTACCAATCCATTCATTTGCATAATTGTAGATTCACTAAGCGCTGTTGGCGATTGAGAATCTTCTTTGCGTCTTTTGGTCTTTGCGGGAAAATGTCGTCATGCGGAAGACCAGTCGTAGACAGCGAAACCCAGAAAACTCCAATTTATCGCCGGAAGACAAGCGCCGCCGAGTGTTCCAGCGAGCCGTGAAATTGTTGGCCGCAAAGCCTAGATCCACAGCCGAACTCCGCGAGCGCCTGCTTGAAACAAAAGGTGCAAGCAAGACAGCAGTGGAGGAAGTTGTCACACGCCTGTCAGAGTACGGCTATCTTGATGACGAGCGATATGCATTTGGTTACGCTTCTCTCACGATTAAGCAAAAACCGGTTGGGCGTAAGAGGCTTGAGCGGGACCTCATGCTCAAAAAAGTTGAGCGGAAGACTGCCGATGAAGCGCTTGATATCGTTTTCAACGAGACCTCGGAGGAGCAGCTGATCGACCGAGCCATCGAAAAACGCTTACGTTTACGTGGCCGGCCGCAAACACGGGAAGACGCCAAAAAGCTTTTTGATTATCTGTTGCGCCAGGGGTTCGGTTTTGAACTTGTAAGTGAGAAGGTGCGGTCGGCATCACAAACCGAGCTCGATGACGCCTGAGGTCGCGGTTTAGGGCGAATCCATTCGTGTGAGAACCTCAACCGGGTTCTCAGTTCCGGATCTCAAGAACACATGAGGAGCCTGAGGTGCGCGTTTCTTGAAGTCATCCAGCCAGGTGAAACTGTTTTGCTGAGTTGGCGCCGCTATTAGCAAGTATTCGCCCGGGGCTCCTTTTATCTTGAATTTGCCTACGTTGTCAGTTCTTCCAACAATAAAAGCATCTCTCCGCGTCCACCTGGCCTCTTCTGCCGGCACCAGGATAAACAATCGATTGCTCAAAGGCTTTTTGTTTTCAGTCGATAGAAGAGTCCCTATCAATGATCCGAAGTCTGGAGAGAGCACGATCTGCACACCTTTAATTTCTGTTCCTTCGTGTCGTGAGTTGCTTGAACTTAAGCGCGCATTGCAAGGTTTGTGAACGCAATGACCAGGCTTTTTCTGGATCAGCACCAAAGGCCCTAGCGCGCAGCCGGTACTCGGTTTCCCGACGCTGAGATTCGCATGCTAAACTCAAAATTTACAGTAAATCGGAAATTGACGAACAGCAATGACTGGTAACGAAATTCGAGAGACTTTTCTTAAGTACTTTGAGGAGCACGGCCACACTCGTGTGCGTTCGAGCCCGCTCCTGCCTGCAAACGACCCAACACTGCTTTTCACTAACGCCGGCATGAACCAGTTTAAGGATGTTTTTCTCGGTTTGGAGAAGCGTGATTACGTGCGCGCAACATCCTCCCAAAAAGTCCTTCGCGCCGGCGGTAAACACAACGATCTCGACGAAGTCGGTAAGACCGCACGACATCACACGTTTTTCGAAATGCTCGGCAATTTTTCGTTTGGGGACTATTTCAAACGAGACGCAATTCGATACGCCTGGGAGTTCGTTACGGAGGTACTGAAGATGCCGGCCGAACACCTGCGCGTCTCAGTGTTTCGCGAAGACGACGACGCACGACAATTGTGGAAAGAAGTAGCTGGTTTGCCAGACTCGCGGATTTACGGGCTGGGCGAAAAAGACAACTTCTGGCAAATGGCCGACACCGGGCCCTGTGGTCCATGTTCCGAAGTCTTTATCGACTTGGCCCACGTGGCGAAGGACTTTCGCTTCCCTGAAAACGCAACAGGCGAGTGGACCGAGTTGGATCGCAAAGAGTTTTCCACGGAGGCTTTCATTGAAGGTACTGAAGGTGGGCGCTTCCTGGAGTTCTGGAATCTCGTCTTCATGCAGTACGAGAGAACCAAAGACGAGTCGGGCAACATCATCCAAACACCGCTGCCGAAGCCGTCTGTCGACACTGGCGCTGGACTTGAGCGGATTGCCGCCGTCATGCAGAGCGTTACGTCGAATTATGATACGGACTTGATCCGTCCCATCATCG
>Ga0114129_10003932_pt1 | contig 20983 bp, 15 predicted proteins | sample RhiMetdeltSRZDD1_FD_80071 | JGI IMG/M metagenome (GOLD analysis project Ga0114129, IMG submission 80071) | Populus rhizosphere microbial communities from Tennessee, USA - Rhizosphere MetaG P. deltoides SRZDD1 (version 2) (version 2) | ecosystem: Host-associated > Plants > Roots > Rhizosphere >... | reverse complement strand
TGCGCTGATCGCGGAGCTCGACTCGTGCGGTGTGGCCGCGGCGCGCGGCATCGTGAAAGTACTCGGCCACGCGGGACCCGGCCACGAACTGGCGGTTGCCAAGCTTGCGCAGCACGAGGACGTACAAGTCGCCCGCGAAGCCATCCGCGCGCTCGCTCGGATGGGAACGCCGGCCGCCGCGGCGCTGGTCGGTCGTCAGATTCGCGAGGGTGGCGCCGATCGTCGGGCGGCGTCGGAAGATGCGCTGTGGCATCTGCCCTCCACGCAGATCGTGACGCAATTGCGCGAGCTCCTTCGGTCGCGTGAGTTCGTGTTCAAGAATCCGCAGATGGTCGCGCGTCTCCTCGATCGCGCCGCGCAGACGCGCATTCAGGGACTCGGCGATGTGCTGTCCGCGTTGGAATCACTGCGTTTCAGGTTCTGGAATCCCAGCCTCGTTCATGTGGCCTTGAAGGCACGGGAGCTTCGCGCTCGATGACCGCGCCTCAACCCCCCGGATCTCTCGATCCGCTCGCCGTCCTCAAGGGCCTTGCCGCGCTCCGCAAGTTGACCGGAACGTATCCCGTCGGTCACCCGATGATCGCGCAGAAGCTCCACGAGATCGGGGATCAGGTGGACACCTATCTGCGCGACGGAAATCCGCTGTGCATCGACGTCATCAGAGGCGATGTGTTTCTCGATGGTGTGGCCTCGTCGAGTGAGCAGCAGGCCAACCAGCAGCTCATCGGACAACTGACGTCGCTCGGCATCGACAGCATTCACATTCACCAGGGCGTCGAGCTCGACGAGTATCTTGCGGTCGCGCAATTCCTCTGGCAGTACACCGGATCGGGCGATGCCGTCGCCGCGCAGCTCGCGTCACGGAACGTGCGTCACATCAGCCTGGGACGACTCGTGCCGCTCGATACTCGCTGGCGCGCGCAACAGTGGCCCGATGCCCCGACAGGCCCCCTCGATCCTGCATACGCGGAATCGATCCTCCTCGCGCAGCAGACATTCGAGAACACCGCTGCGGGTAAGCCGCTCGATGTCGTGACCGTGCGCGATCTCGTGCAGCTCCTGATTCACAAGGTCGCCCGCAGCAACGCGGCGCTCGGACAGATTCTGGCGGTCAAGCAGTACGAGAACCTGACCTATTGCCACTCGGTCAACGTGTCGGTGCTGAGCCTGCTGCTCGGGAAACACGTCGGCCTCGATGAAGCGACGCTCGCCGCGCTCGTCGAGGCGGCGCTCCTGCACGACGTGGGGAAGACGCAGATTCCGCTCGAGATCGTCAAGAAGGCCGGCGCACTCGACAAGTCGGAGCGGAAAATGATCGAAGCGCACACGACGCTGGGCGCCGAGATCCTCGTTCAGACTGAGGGACTTCATCCACTGACGCCGACCGTCGCGCTCGAGCATCATCGAGGCGTCAAGGGCACGGGGTATCCTGATCTCGGAAATGCGATCCCGCATCCCATGAGCCAGATCGTCTCGGTCGCCGATATTTACGAGGCGATCACAGGGGCCCGCAGCTATCAGGATCCGACGCCGCCAGAGCGCGCGTGCCTGATTCTCGCGAGACTCGCCGGAGACAAGCTGAACACGGCGCTCGTGAAGACGTTCGTCAGCGCCATTACGTTCTTCCCGCTCGGATCGGTCGTGCGCACGAACCGCAACGAACTGGGGCTGGTCGTCGAAACCAATCGGGGTGAGCCGCTACACCCGGTGCTGACGCTGGTCGACGAGCAGACGCATCAGCCGCTTGGGCGCGTAAACACCGCTGCCCGCGATTCGGCCGGCGCATACGAGAGACACATCAGCCAGACGCTGCCGGCCCCGGAAGGCTTGGATATCCGGCATTTCCTCCCGGAAGCCGCGTAAACGACGAATTGACGATTGACGAAGGACGATTGACGGATTGAATTCAGGAATTGCCAAACTCGTCAATCAATTCGTCCATTTTCCATCGTCCATCGTCAATTTCAGTCTGTTCCTGTGTCAGGGCTGCCCTCTGCCTGAAGTAACCTGTCACGCGTTCGAAATGATTCGGCCCACCCGTTAGGTAAGTAAAGGGGAACGAATCGATGACCGCAAGCCAGGACGACCCGAGCGCCTCGAAGGATGAGCCGCCCACGGAACTGACCAGCACCATAGACCTGCTCGATCGGTTCAAACGCGGCGATGACGACGCGGTGGGACTGTTGGTCGAACGGTCGCTTCCACCCCTCAGGCGATGGGCACGAGGACGGCTGCCGGTCTGGGCTCGCAGCCTCGCCGATACACAGGATCTAGTACAGAACGCCGTGATCCGGTCGCTGCCGCATCTGAAGACCTTCGAGGCCCGGCATCCTGGTGCATTGCAGGCCTATCTTCGTCAGGCCATCGCCAACCACATTCGCGACGAGATCCGAAAGGTACGGGCCAGGCCCACATCGGAGGAGGTCCAGGAGAGCTATGTCGATCCGGCGCCCACTCCACTCGAACATGCGATTGGACGAGAGCGGCTCGAGCGCTATGAAGCGGCCCTCGCACGTCTACGGCCCGCCGAGCAGGAGGCCATCATCGCCCGCCTCGAGCTCCAGCAGAGCTACGAGGAAGTGGCGCTCGCTCTCGGCAAGCCCACGGCAGCGGCGGCACGGATGGCTGTGGCACGGGCGGTGAGGCACCTCATCGCCGCCATGGACGAGGGCTGAGGGACGTCCGCGTTTTCACAGATCGATCCGTCCGTTGTTATTCAGCTGACCTGCGGCTGATGTACTCTCCATCGCGGGATGGACGAGGATCCCGACTTCCTCGACAAGCTCGCGGAATCGGTTGCCGACGGAGATTCGATCGATTGGGAGCAGCTCGAACGCCTCCCGCGGGACGACCCGCGCCGCAGACTTCTCGAACATCTTCGCGTCGTCTCTGAAATCGCGGAACAACACCGATCCGCGGTTGACGACACCGTCGCGGTCGCCAGCACCGGCCCCGAATTCGATCGCTACGCGCACGTCGGCAGGGTGCGAGAGGTATCAGGAGCCGAGGGCGGCATCGGCCGATGGGGTCATCTCGTGCTTCGCCGCAAGATCGGTGAGGGCGCCTTTGGCGAAGTCTTTCACGCGCACGACACCTGGCTCGATCATCCCGTTGCGCTGAAGCTCCTCAAGCCAGAGATTGCGCAGACCGACTTTTCGTCTCGCATCCTGCACGAAGCGCGGAGGCTGGCGCGCGTGCGTCATCCGAACGTCGTCTCCGTCCATGGCGCGGACATGCACGACGGGCGTGTCGGTTTCTGGATGGACTTGATCGAGGGCGACACGCTCTCTGACCTCGTGGCCATAGGGCGCCTGAGTTCCCGCGAAGCGTCAAACATCGGACAAGAAGTGTGCCTCGCCCTCGCTGCGGTTCACCGAGCGAGCCTCGTGCATCGCGACGTGAAAGCTCAGAACGTGATGCGCGCCGCTGACGGGGGCCGCATCATCCTGATGGACTTCGGTGCGGGTGAGTTCATGGGCGGGCCATCGATCGGAGGACGATTGCGAGGCACGCCACTGTATCTCGCACCGGAGATCTTTACGGGCGGCACCGCCACGGTATCGACCGACATCTATGCACTGGGGGTGTTGCTGTATCACCTGGTCACGGGCAGCTACCCGGTGAGCGGATCGAATCTCGAGAGCCTGGCTGAGGCGCATGCGAAAGGTCAGCGGCGGCGGCTGAGGGACGCGCGCCCGGATCTGCCAGCCTCCTTCGTCACGATCGTCGAGCGCGCGCTCGATCCGGATTCCGCGCGTCGGTTCGCAACGGCTGGTGACTTCTACGACGCGCTGACAGGCGATCAGCGGACAAATGACACGTGGCTCAGGAAACTGGCGCGCGCGGGTCTGCTGGTGGCGGGTGTGCTCGCGGCCGCGGAAGTACTCGGTCTGTTCGCGACCAGAGGGTTCGAGTCGATGCTTCACGTGGATCCGATATTTACCGCGGGCGCGACCGATTACTTACTGGTGGGCCTTCGATCGCTCGTTCCATTTACGATCGTGTGGGCTGCCTATGGGGCCGTCGTTGCTGCATTGGTAGGACTTCGGGCGCTGGTCTGGCCCCGCGTCGGGTCCATTCGCCAACGTCTGTCGCACCTCACCGAACGAGTGGACCCATCGGCGCAGGCCGGCCTGATTGTGTGCACGGGCGTCGTCGGCCTGGTGGTACTCACATGGTCGTTCTGGGACGTCTACTACAACGCCTTCACTGCGCTCGCGCTCGATCGGCGGCCGGACTTGTTGGACCTGTCCATTCTCGGCCCGGCCGGTCGTCCTCTGCACCGCAACCAGGTCATCGGCTCCACGGCGCTCAGCTTCCTGATGGGGCTCGCCGTCTGGTTCTGGTTTCCGCAATTGGAGAAAGGCGCGACCGAGGCGTCCCGGATACGAAACCTGAAATGGGCCGCGATCGTCGTCGCGTTCCTGGCGATCGCCTTGGAAGTAGGCACGCGACCGGCCGTCTGGGACCTCCGCGAAGTCGTGTTGTTACAGAACCGGCACGCGTTCGTTATTGGTACCAGCAGTGACGAACTGCTGCTCTACAACCCGGCACCAGGCGAACGGAGGTCGATGCGGGTTCGCAAGGACGCGCCCGATCTCCGCCGCAATGTGGCGAGAGTGGCTCTATTTCAACCGGTGCCGGACGTGAAGTAAGTGCTGTGTGAAGAGGAGGCCGTATGTCGCGGAGATACCTCGGGGCCACGGGCGTTGCGTTGGTGGCCCTGCTGGCATTCCCGAGCGCAGGGCACGCGAGCATCATCGATTGGATCTGGACGATGAGCGGGCCGCAGATGGTCGGCGTCGTGCTGCACTGTGAATACGACATCCAGAACAACATGTCAGAGTGCCGTGGCATTGATTATCGGTTCGCCGGCAAGCTCACGCCTCGCCAGGAGAGGAGGCTATGGCTGTCGATCGATACCGGTTTCTATACCGGAACCGGCAGGAACTCAGACGGCCACGAGTTCAGATTCTTGAAAGACAACATGATCGCCTTCGAGCCCATCCTCGAAATACGTTCCTACTCGAGCCGCGACAAACTGGTGGACTACCACCATGGTCTGATCGGCATCTCCTGGGACTACCTGCTCGGCGACCATGCTCCTTTCGACAAGTTCGGACTGAAGTTCAGACCTGTCGGTATCACGATCAAGAAGAAATGGAACATGTCCTACACGCTCAGGCTGTATCCGAATGGGTTTACGTCTGATGAATTCGGCATCGGGCCACCCGTGGTCAACCCCAATCGAGAAGCCGAAGTCCTGCACGGCTTCACGTTTGGGTATGTCTGGGGAAGGAACTGAAAAGGCCGCCTAAGAGCGGCCCCTCTAAGCCGTCCGGCTGAAGCCGGACACTACTTCTGTTCTTCTGCGCGCGCGGCGGCGAGGATATTGCGCAAACCGTAGTTGCCCTCGTGGCAGGCATACTCGAAGGGCGGCTGGCTGTCGTCCTTCGTGAGGTTCATCGCAAACGTCCACGGCTTCGCCCACGTATGCGGATCGTCGAAGGTCACTGACCACTCAACGGTGTCTGGACCGAGCAGCGTGAAGCGCTCGATCATCTTGAGCTGATCGCCCGATCCCCGATAAGGCGTTTTGTCGGTGAAGTTCGTCGTCTCGACAACGAGCGTGTTGCCGTCCCAATGCCCGCGCGCATCGCCGACGTACTGGCGGATCGTCGAGGCAATGTGCGGCCGCGTGTCGAGTGGGATGACGCGCGTGTCGTGCACCATCTCGTACGTGATGGTCACGAAACCGGGGCCTTGATGGATGCGATAGGAGTTGCCGTAGATGGCGGGCATCATCGAGCCGGGAATGCCCCGCGTGATGCAGCGATCGTAGAGGCTGCGATCTTCCCAGGAGTCAGCAGGGCCGCGACCCTTCCGCGCGGCCTGCCGCACCGCGGCGCGCGTCTGTGCTTCCGTCGTCTGCGGCGGGACCTTCCCGTCTGGCGGATCCGTCACGAGCCACGCGCGGCTGTTCACGGCGTTGTAGTTTTCGAACCAGTGCATCGGGCTCGTGGCGCCTGGGAACTCGCTCAACCCGGGCGCGCGCTCGATTGTCTGCTGCGGCCGCTGCTGCACAAGCTTCGCGAGCTCGCCGGGCGTCACGTCTTCGAGTCGGCGGCCGGCGAATTCCTCCGGACGCTCGAAGGGGATGCCGCTCTCATCGCTGTTCGTGTACACACCGGCGATATCCGGGTCGCCCCACGGCGTGCGCGGCGCGACGTACGTGCCTCTCGGCGGCAACGTCACCACCTTCTTTCGCTGCGGCACCTCCCCAGCCTTGATCGGCTGCGCGCGTTGCGGTGCCTGAGCGGTGACAACGCCGTCGATACACAGGACCACGAACCCAGCGACGACGGCGACAATGAATCGATTGCTCATCACACGATCACTCCGGCGGGTCTCAAGACCGCCCTACGGGTTCTTGAAGATCGCGATGCGGTCGCCGCGAAACGATCCGACCCATAGCTGATTGCCGACTTCGACGGCGACAGTGCCGGCGCCGAACCCGCTGTCATTCGGACGATTGATGATCTCCCGCACTTTCAGTGTCTTCGGATCGATCTTCACGACGTTGGTCGTCTGCATGGGTGGATTGCCGCCTTGACCCGCGGCGAGAATCGAGCCGTCACGCGCCCAACGGATGTTGTCGACACGGAATCCAAGCTTGATCTCTTCACGCGCGGGCGGCGCCCCGCGCAACAGACGGAAAAATGACTGACTGCCCCACGCGGCCACGTAGAACGTCTTGCCGTCCTCGGAGATCTCGAGCCCGTTCGCACCCGAGGCGTCACTGCCCGGGACTTTCTGCCAGCCACTGGCCGTGTGCCATTCCCAGAGTTCGCCGTTGTTCTCACCGGCATTCAGCCTGCCACGTCCGGCGGCATCGGTCCCGCGCGGCTGAAAGTTGGTGGCCACGAACCCGCCATCGGAGAGACCTCTCACCGAATTCAGGCCGACGGGATCCGGTGCGACAGCACAGCCGATCCACGTCAGCACCGGCGTCGCCGGACGCGCGTCGACCTCGAAGACCTCGATCGCTTCACGCCCGCCGTGCACGACGACGAAGAGCTTGTGAACCGAGTTCCGGCCCGATTGCAGAGACAGGCCGTGCGTCAGGAACTTCGCCTTGAACGCTGCGTCTGGTGCCCCAGGGCATGTGCTGTAGACCTTCTGATCGAATCGCTCCTTCGGCGCGCTCCCCGGATACCCGACCATCGACATCCGATCGCTGACGCGGATCAGATGGATGCCGCCACTGCCGCCGAACGAAGACGCCACCACCCACTTCGAACCAGGAAGCACCACCAGATCTTCAGGACCGTTTTGACCGCAGACGAACTGCACGTCGCCCGCGGCGTTGGGATTACACGGTGGTGGCGGCGTCTGCGCAGGCGGCGCCTGCGCAGAGAGCGCCTGTGATGCCGCGAATACGAGGCCGGCGAGCATCCAGCGTTTCATGACGTGCCTATTGAGCCGGCGCTGCTTCGCCGCGGAAACGGCCGACATACGCCGCCTTTGCCGTAATCTTCCCCGCCATCGCCTTCAACAGATCATCGCGGCTCGCGGTCGCGGGAAGATCCAGCGTCGAGCTGAGCGCGTACAACTCGAAGACGTAGTGGTGATACCGCGGCCCTGCCGGTGCGCCGGGACCGAAATACGCGTTCTGTCCGGCGATGTTCGCGCCCTGCACCGCGCCGGCTGGGACGCTGCCTTCGGGAATGCCGCCGGCCGACGCGGGAATATTCCAGACGATCCAGTGCAGCACGTCGCCCGTGTTTCCACCGATCGACACGTCGAGGTCGTGGAAGATGATCGCGTAGCTCATCGTCCCTTCCGGCGCGCCGCTGAACTTGAACCCCGGTTGCACGCCGCCGCGACCCGCGTACTTCTGCGGCACGATGCCGCCGTCTGGGAACGCCTCGGTCTGCATCAAGAGTGGGGGCAGGTTGAATCCGCGGCCGCCGCCTCGGCCGGCTCCACCGGGACGAGCGCCGCCACCACCTTGCGGCGCCTGCTGAGCTGAGAGATCGACGCCGAGCACCACCGCGGTCACGAGAGCCGCAATCGAAACCAACAATCTCAGTTGCATGCGTGATGACTCCTGCGGCACGTCTCGCCGTAGCCGAAGGCGGAAGTACGTGCCCTTCGTGGCCGATTATGCCTCGGTCAAAGTGCAAAGTGTAAATCTCCGCGCCTCCGCGTCTCCGCGGCCGTCATCCCTCACACATAGCATGGCCAGCCCGTTGCCGGATCAGCTCGCGACGCCGGGATCTCGTGATTGACCAGCACGTGCAATGAGCGTGAGCTGGATACCGGGATATCGACCATCTGCCGAAAGTGCCCGTCAACGTAGGCGCTCACGTACGTGAACCCGTGTTGCCATTCCTCGTAGGTGTCGCTTGGCGCGAGCACAAACAGGACCATCTGTCGCTCCATGCGATCGATGGTCCGCTGCTGATCGCTCGGCGACTGCTGATAGCGTTCCATGAACACCTTCTGACCACCGGCGAACATCCGACGTGAATACACGTACAACTCTGGGGCGTACGCGGTGACCAGCAGCCTGTGCTGCGTCGTGGTGCATCGTCCCAGATACTCGAATAGCGGGAAGAGCGGGATCAGACGTCCATCCGGTACCTGCTGTCGCGAGAAGCGGGCCACGAGCTCCTTGGTCCGATCGCTGAGGAGCTGCGGCGTATTGAAGACGCCTTTCCCGAGATCAGTTCGCTCGATGTGCTCCCGCGTGTCCGCGACAGCGAACACCGAATTGGCGCCAAGCGCGACGAGCACGATCACGACTGCCACGGCCGCGAGACGCGGAAGAAGGCTGCGAAGACCGATCGCACGGCCCGCGAGCCACGCGCCGAGGAGCGACGCTGGCACGATCGCATCGGCCAGTCGCGCGGACAACGGGTCGCGCAGAAAGCCGACGTTGACCAGTACGGCAAGCAGCGCGAGCGGCACGACGACAGCCGCATCCGAGGCCTTGCCGCGCAGGCGATCGATGCCACACCAGACAAGCGCGAGGATCGGGAGCGCGTGAAAGGCGTAGAAGAGACCGAGCTCGTGTCCCCACGCGAGGCCGAAGAGATGCAGCTGTGTGCGATCCGCATGTCGACGGCCATACTCGAGCACACCGCGAACGGCGCTGGCCATGCCCTCGGTCTGCTGAACGAACACGGCGTATGGAGCGAGCAACACGGCCATCACCAGGCACAGCGTGGCCGTGCGCGCCAACCTCTGCGTCCACCGATCCGCAGGGGCGAGCATCGTCGTTGCGAGCGCTGCCGCGCCGAGATACGCGCCGTAGTCGTACCGAAAGAGAAACGCCACAACGACGAACGCCGCCATTCCGATCGTGCGGCGCAGCGACGGCCGCGACATCCATGCCCACATCACCAGCGGACCCGCCGCGCACAACAGGGCCTTCGGGTAGGTATATGGGCGTGGAAAGATCGCGACACAGAACGCGGCGGCCACCACGGCCACCACGAGCGACCGTGAGAGACGATGTGCGGCGACGAGCGTGCACGCGGCGGCGAGACCGAGTGCGACCGCATTGAGCATCGCTTCCGCAAAGAGCGTCCGGCCGAGAAACAGTTGCGCGACTGCCGACGCCAAGTATGTGAAGGGCATGCCGGGATCGAAAAAATCGCGATTCGGCCACTCCCCCATCAAGATTTGCTGAGCGCCGGCGAGGTGCTCGAACTGATCGTCTGGAAAGCCCTTCAGGCCCAGGAATCGCAGCAGAGCCGTGACGAGAAAGACTGCACACGCGGCAATAAGAACTGCGCGTCCGCGGCGGAATGGCGACCGAGGGTTGCCCATGGCTGCGGGGGATTTTACAGAGGAGCGCGCTCGCTCGATCGGGCGATAATCTTACGATGATGGGGATGGTCCAAAGACGATGAGCAGACGCTTCGTGGCGCTCATCGGGTGCGTATGGGTTTCCTTGTCCGGAATCCGGATGTGGAATTCTGGATACGCGCAGGCTCAAATCGCGAATGCCCCGTCCCGAACGTCGAGTGCCGACACCGCCCCGTATCGCGCCACGATCGATCAGTACTGTGTGACGTGCCACAACGCGCGGCTGAAGACCGGTGGCCTGGTCCTCGAGAGCGCCGACCTGGCGCACCTCGCGAGCGACGCCGCCACGTGGGAAAAAGTGGTGCGCAAGATGCGCGCCGGAGTGATGCCACCTCAGGGCGCCAAACATCCCGACGGTCCGACGACGCATGCCCTGATCGCGTGGATCGAGGCCACGCTGGATCGGGTCTCCGACGAGCAGCCGGATCCGGGACGCCCGATGCTGCACCGGCTGAATCGCGCGGAGTACAAGAACGCGATTCGGGATCTGCTGGCGCTCGACGTGGACGTCGCGACGCTGCTGCCGCCAGACGATTCGGCGTATGGATTCGACAACGTCTCCGATGTGCTCGGCGTTTCGCCGTCACTACAGGAGCGCTATCTTGCCGCGGCCGCGCGGATCAGCAAGCTGGCGGTGGGCGATCCAGCGATGCGTCCTGGGAGCGACACCTACCGCGTCCCACAAGACCTCTCCCAGAATCAGCACATCGAGGGGCTGCCACTGGGCACGGTCGGCGGCCTGCAGGTCAGATATACGTTCCCACTCAATGCGGAATACGAGTTCCGCACGCAGCTCTATCGCACGAACCTCAACATCGTTCGAGGACTGCAGTACCCGCACGAGTTCGAGATCTCGGTTGACGGACGCCTGGTGCATCGCGTGACGATTGGCGGTCAAGCAGACCTGGCGGCGATGTACGACAAGCCAACCGACACCGGCGATGCCGTGGAGCTGCGCATGCGCATCCGCGTGCCGGTCGCGGCGGGACCGCACACGGTCGCGGCCACGTTCATCGAGAACCTCGCGGTGAAAGATACGTGGAGGTTGCAGCCATTTTTGCGAAGCTCCGCCGACAACTTCGATTGGGCAGGCTGGCCGCACATCCAAACGTTTGCCATCACCGGCCCGTTCAACCCGACAGGGGTCGGCAACACCCCGAGTCGTCGCGCGGTGTTCACGTGTCGTCCGGATGGTCGAGGGAGCGAGCGGGCATGCGCGTCGAAGATCCTGAGTCGCATCGCACGACGCGCCTATCGACAGCCGATCGCGTCCGCGGAGCTCGAGCCGATCCTCGCGATGTACGACGGCGGCCGCGCGCAGGGCACCTTCGACACCGGCATCCAGCGAGGTCTCGAGCGCATTCTCGCCAGCCCGCGCTTCGTGTTCCGCGTTGAGCGCGATCCGGAGACGGCGAAGCCGGGTGCGGTGTATCGCCTTGCGAATCTCGATCTCGCCTCGAGGCTCTCGTTCTTCCTGTGGAGCAGCATCCCGGACGAGGAGCTGCTCGGCCTCGCGATCAAGGGACGACTGTCCGATCCCACGGTCCTCGAGCAGCAGGTGCGTCGCATGCTGGCCGACTCGCGATCGTCGGCGCTCGTGAGCAACTTCGCGGGCCAGTGGCTGCACCTCCGCAACGTGCGGACCGTGCAGCCGAACTCCGACGAGTTCCCCGACTTCGATGACAACCTGCGCCAATCATTCCGGCAAGAGACGGAGCTGCTCTTCGACAGCATCATTCACGAGGACCGGAATGTGCTCGACCTGCTGCGGGCCGACTACACGTTCGTCAACGAGCGCCTCGCGCGGCACTACGGCATACCGAATGTGTACGGCAGTCGCTTCCGGAGAGTGTCCGTGACCGACGAGGCGCGCAAGGGACTGCTCGGTCATGGTAGCGTGCTCGCGGTGACCTCCCACGCCGAACGCACATCGCCCGTGCTTCGAGGAAAGTGGGTCCTCGAGAATCTCATCGGCCTGCCGGTTCCACCGCCGCCTGGCGATGTGCCCCAATTGAAGCAGGCTGAAGAGGGACAGAAGCCGAAGACCCTTCGAGAGCAGATGGCCGAGCATCGAACGAGCCCGACGTGCGCAACCTGTCATAAGGTGATGGATCCGGTTGGCCTTGCGCTGGAGAACTTCGACGCCGTTGGCGCGTGGCGCACGCGCGAGGCGGGCAGCCCTATAGACGCGTCCGGCCAGTTGGCGGATGGCACCGCGGTCGACGGCGTGGTGACCCTGCGACGATCGATTCTGGATCGCCCCGATGTGTTCGTCGGCACGATGACCGAGAAACTGATGACGTATGCGCTCGGGCGCGGTGTCGCGGCAGAAGACATGCCCGCCGTGCGTAAGGTGCTGCGAGAGGCCGCCGCGCACGACTATCGGTTTTCGTCGCTCGTCCTTGGTATCGTGAAGAGCGTGCCGTTTCAGATGCGCGTGAAACCCGCGGAAGGATCGTAGGGCGGAGAGAGGGTACAGATGTTCGTGAAGAAGACCGCGTTACCCCGACGCACGTTTCTGAGAGGCGTCGGCGCAGTGATCTCGCTGCCCTTCCTCGATGCGATGGTGCCGGCCTTCACGGCGCTCGCTCGAGCGCAGGCAAGACCTCGTACGCGCTTCGGCGCCGTCTACGTGCCGAACGGCGCCATCATGGAACAGTGGATCCCGGAGATCGTCGGTCCGGGCTTCGACTTCAAGCCGATCCTCAAACCGCTCGAGCCGTACAAGGAGCAGATCGTCCTGGTCTCCAACCTGACACGCTCGCATCCGGGCAGCCAGGTCGGCGATCATGCGGTGAGCGCGGCCGGGTTCCTCACAGGCGTGTGGCCGAAGCGAACGGAGGCCGAGGACGTCCTCGCGAATACGACTGTCGATCAGGTGGTCGCGCAGCAGATCGGCCAGGATACGCCGTTCCCATCGCTCGAGGTCGCCACCGAAGATTTCACGGGATACGTCGGGGCCTGCTCGCCAGGCTTCAACTGCGTGTATCTGAACACCGTGTGCTGGAGCTCGCCGTCGACGCCGCTGCCAATGGACATCAATCCGCGCGTCGTGTTCGAGCGGATGTTCGGACAAGGCGGGAGTCCCGCACTGCGCGCGGCCCGCACGCGCGACGAGCGCAGCATGCTCGATTCGGTGGCCGCCGAAGCACGGCAGCTGCAACGCGGGCTCGACGCTCGCGATCGTCAGCGCGTCAGCGACTATCTCGACAACCTACGAGAGATCGAGCGTCGCATTCAACGCGCCGAGGCGCGCGGCCGCACCGATGTCACGCTCGACGTGCCGGTGGGTGTGCCCGATACCTTCGAGGAGCACGTGGCACTGATGTACGACCTGATGGCGGTGGCCTATCAGGCGGACATCACTCGTGTGTTCACGTTCATGTTGTCGCGCGAGTTGAGCCAGCGGACCTACGCGAACATCGGTGTCACCGAGCAGCATCACTCGGTGTCGCACCACGGCAACGACCCACAGAAGATCGCGCAGAACGTCAAGGTGAACACGTATCACATGAGTCTCTTCGCGAAGTTCATCGAGAAGCTGCGCATGACGCCCGACGGGGACGGCTCGGTGCTCGATCACTCGATGATCATCTACGGGGGCGGCATGGGCAATCCCAATGGCCACGCCAGCGATCCGCTTCCGCTGGTAGCCGTGGGCGGCGGCGTTGGCAAAGGGCATCGGCACATTCAGCTCAAGCCGCAGACGCCGGTCGGGAACCTGTGGCTCGCCATCGCGAATCATTTTGGCAGTCGCATCGACACGTTCGGCGACAGCAACGGCCGGGTAGAGGACTTCTTTGGATAGTTCGACGACAGCGGTCCGGCTAAAGCCGGACACGACGTTATGAGGGCGGTCCGGCTGAAGCCGGACACGACGACATGAGATACGTCTCACAATTCGCTCTCGCCGCGGCGCTCGTGTGCGCGGCGACCCTGACTGCTCAACGCGCGGGCTCGCCGCTGTCCGACGCGATTCAGGCAGGCAATCGTGATGCGGTGCGCGCGCTGCTGAAAAACCCGGGAGCCGCACGCGCGACAGAGCCAGACGGCACCACGCCGTTGCACTGGGCCGTACGCGCCGACAGTCTCGACATCGTCGCGCTCCTGATCCGCGCGGGCGCGAATGCCAACGCCGCCAACCGGTACGGCGTCACGCCGCTCTCACTCGCCGCGGTCAACGCGAACGCCTCGATGATCGAGGCGCTGATTGCGGCGGGCGCCGATGCGAAGGGCACCGTGTCGGGTGGACAAACGGTCCTCATGACGGCCGCGCGTACCGGGAATCCGGCAGTCGTGCGCGCGCTCCTCGACCACGGCGCGGAGGTCAATGCCCGCGAATCGCAGCTCGGTGAAGACGCGTTGATGTGGGCCTCGTCGGAGAATCACGCGGACGTCGTCACGCTTCTGCTGAGTCGCGGCGCCGAGATCGAGGGGCGCTCCTCGACGATCACGTTTCCCAAGGATCGGTTCGGTCTCGAGGGCGTGCTGACGATCCTCCCGCATGGAAACTGGACACCGTTGATGTATGCCGCTCGTGACGGTGCCGCGGATGCCGCTCGCGTGCTCGCAACATCCGGAGCCGCCCTCGACGCCGCCGATCCCGATGGCACCACGCCGCTCATGCTCGCCATCATGAACGCGCACTACGACACGGCACATGTGCTCCTCGACGCAGGCGCGAACCCGAACGTCGTCGACAAGGCGGGCATGGCGGCGCTCTACGCGGCCGTTGACATGAGCTCGCTTGGCGAGGTGTACGGCTTGCCGCCGCGCAGAGTCGCAGACGCGCTCACTCCGGCCGATCTCATCACGCGCCTCATCGCCAAGGGCGCGACCGTCGATGCGCGGCTGAGGACAGCGACGATTCAGCGGAACCACACCCCGGGTGAGCCGCTCCTCGGTGCCGGTACGACGCCGTTGATGCGCGCTGCCCGGAACGGTGATTACGCCGTGGTGAAGATCCTGCTCGCGGCTGGCGCCGATCCAACGTTGACGCAGCCGAAAGGCGTGAACGCGTTGATGATGTCGGCTGGGCTCGGCCGTGGCCTTGGCGTCTTCGCGAAAGACGTCGGGACCGAAGCCGATCTGCGCGAAGCGACCCGGCTGCTGCTCGAGCGCGGCGTCGACGTCAATCACGCGAACGATGACGGCCTGACCGCGATTCATCTGGCGGCGCAGGCTGGGATGGATTCGGTTGTCTCATTGCTCGCGCAGCACGGCGCGCGGCTCGACGTGAAGGACAAGAAAGGCCGGACGCCTGTCGACATGGCCATGGGTGTTGGCGGCCGCGGACGCGCCGGCGGTCCGCCGCCGGTGTACGAGCGGACTGCCGCGCTCCTGAAGCGACTGGCCTCAGAAACGCACCCGTAAAGGCCGGATGTCGGTGTCAAAATCCTTTTTCAAGGAAAACTTCGTCCTGATCGTCGGCCTGACGCTTCCGGTGTTGCTCATGGCCGGCTTCATGGTTGCCAGCAACCTTCCGGGCAGCTTTGCCGATCCACCGAAGCATGACCTGATCTTCGCGGCGAACGACTTCGCGCCGAACTCGAACAACCTCCCCATCAACGTCCGACTGGTCGTGAAGGACCACGTGCTCAAGGCGCAGTACACGCGCGTGGCACCGCAGCCTGGGGGGTATTACGGCGGCGGCTGGAAAAAACTGTACCGCTACGAGGCGGGATCGAAAGCCGTCCGCGAATTGACGTTCGGCATTCCAGCCGACATCGAGGCCATCACAGGTACGCGCGAGGAGACCGTCGACGCGACGAAGGACCTGAGGCTCGACACCACGCTGCGATCGCCTGACGGGTACGAGCTGACGTTCGGCGACGGTGGCCGCAGCGGCATCCTCACGGGCATCTTCTGGTCGTCGTACTCGAGCGAGCCGCGCTTGAAAAAGGGTTCGTCGAGCGTGCGGCTCACCACCGGCGACAATCGCACCTACTTCTATTCGGGCAACGTGGAGTTCATCGGCTGGGTGATCGGGACGAACTAGCGATGAGCGGCAAACAGGACGCGCTTGTCGAAGTGGTCGAGCTGATCACACGTCATGGGCTGACGATCGACGAAGTATCCGCGGCCCTTGCCGGTGGTCGCACGTTCGAGACGACGAAATCCGGCAGCGTGCTGTCGCGGTTGTTCGGATATATCGGCGGCACCTTCATCTTCGTCGGGCTGGCCATCTACGTCGGGATGCGCTGGGACGACCTGGGCTTCCTCGGCCGAATCATGGTGACGCTCGGCCCTGGCTTCTGCATCTTCGTGCTCGCCGTCGCGTGCACGACCGACACACGCATCGACCGCGCCTCGACGCCCCTCTTTCTGGTGGCCTCGCTCTTACAGCCTGCGGGCATCATCGTGATGCTGCGCGAATACTCACACGGCGGCGATCCGTCGTACGGCCTGCTCTTCATGAACTTCGTGATGGGACTGCAGCAGGGCCTCACCTTCGTCGCGAAGCGTCGGACGGTGCTGGCCCTGACGACCATCGTCTTCACGCTGGGGTTCGTGACGGTCGCGCTCGATCTGATGGACGTCGACCACGACCTCATGGGCGTCGTCCTCGGTGTGTCGCTGACATGCGTCGCGTGGAGCCTCGACCACTCGAGCCACAAGTCGATCGCCGGGCTCGCCTACTTCTTCGGCGCCAGCATCCTGCTCGGGGCGGCCTACGATTGGCTCCATCGATCGCCCATCGAGCTGCTCTTCATGGGCCTGGCCTGCGGCATCATCTTTCTGTCGACCGTGGCCCGGAGCCGGAGTCTGCTCTTCGTCGGCACGCTCGCGCTGATCGGCTATCTTGGCGCGTACATCTCTGAGCACTTCGCCGACAACCTCAATGCGCCGATCATGCTCATGTTGATTGGGTTCGTGCTGATTGGCCTCGGGGCACTCGCGGTCAAGATCAACAACACGTACATTGCGCGGCGGTCGGACGCGCCAGCCCTGAAATAACCGAACCGCGGAGCAACAGAGACACGGAGATCATTCGGCAAACCGATCTTCGTGCCTCCGGGGTTTCGTTACACCGAATCACGTTCGCTATGGCTTCGCTGCGGTGCGCCGACGGACCTCGTCGAAGAAGTTGAACACGAACGTCGCGCCCTTCGGCTTCTCGGTTTCGGATGATTCCTCAGGGAGCAACGCCACGACACGCGTGCCGTCGGGCGCCAGATCGAATGTCCTCGTACCCACAATCCCGAAATCGGCGAGCGGCCGATCGGACCACACGCGAGGGGTGTCGGGGATGAACGTGTCGTCCTTCGCGGCGTACGAAACGACCATGATTCGGTTGTCCTCCGCGCGGAAGAACAGCTCGCGTCCGTTGCGCGCCCATACTGGATATACGCCTTTCCCAACGAGCCACCTGCCCCCACGATCGGGAAACGCCCGAACGTTTATCTGGAACATGCCCGATTCGTTCGATGCGTACGCCAGCCATCTGCCGTCGGGCGAGAAGGACGGGTATCGCTCGTCAACTGTCGTGTTGAGAAACGGTTCCGGCATTCCCGTCGTCTTGATCCCGGAGTCGTCCCTGGCGACAGGCACTGTCCAGAGGTCGTAGCCGGTCTCGGGGGTCACTTCAATGTAGGCGAGCCGCTTGCCATCCGGCGAAAAAGACCATGGGAACTGGACATTCTTGCTTGCGGTCAACAGTTGCGGCTTGCTTCCTCCGTCCGAGCGCGTCCAGAACATGCCGCCGGGGGACTGAAACAGCACGTACCGGCCATCAGACGTCCACATTGGATTGGTCGGGTTCAGCCTCCCGAACGTCAGTTGATTCGATGTGTTTCTCTGTGCGTCGTACACCCAGATATCCGCAGTGGTGCCTTCCGTGACCGCCAATCGCTTGCCGTCCGGGGACAACGCTGGATACAGATACTCAACCGGCTTCGTGACGAACGACATGGTCTGGCCTCGAGCATCCAGCCAACGAACGGCTGTTGCGGCTCCGTCCCCGCCGCTGGTGTACACCAGCGTCCCGGTTCCGGAGATGTCCAGCCTTGCAAACCCGTTAGTGGTCGAATACGCGATGTGATCCTGCACCGGTACCGGTGTGCCGGATGCCTCGAGCCGGTCCAGATCGAACGGAAGGGCGAACAGCGTACCTCGATTGATGTACACGAGGTGGCCACTGGGCAGATAGCGACCGAACGTGCCGCCCATGTGAACCGTTTTTCTCCGCCGATCCGACAACGACACAACCTCGATGTTGGCGCGGTCGTAACCCGCCGCCGCCCCGTTTGAGGTGAACAGCACGGCCTTCCCGCCAGGGAGTACTTGCGGCCAGCGATGGCTGAATTCCCCCGATGCCAGTTCAGTGAGCAGCACCGGCGTCCCCCCCGATTCTGGGATGCGCCACAGGCCCTGCAGCGTACCGAGCGACGCGACGATAGTTCCGTCATCGCCCCAGCTTCCGCCGCGTCCGCTGATCGCGTCGCACAACACGACGGCGGCGCCGCCATCCACGGAAATCTTCTTCAGCTTGCCTTGGGTGAAGAATCCGATCCACTCCCCGTCCGGCGAGAAGAAGGGCCCGAACGCTCCGTCAGTGTCTGGTAATGGTGCTCCGGCGGACTGATCGAGTCGCCGCATGAACAGGCGGCCCCGCAAGACGTAGACGACTCGTGTGCCGTCGGGCGAGATGATGACGTCGGCTCCCGAGAAGAAAAGCGGGACCGAATCACGACCCAGATCGACATCGAGGTGCATGAGAGGCTGCTTCGTCGTCGCAGGTCGTGTCGCGCGCCACCAGCCAACCAACGCGATCAGCGCAATGATTCCGAAGGTAGCCGCGACGATCCACGCTGCCGGGCCCGGACGATCGACTCGTACCGGCGGCTCGTCGAGGAGCGACCACGCGTCACCGAGATCGCGAAGGCGCTTCTTCGGATCTCTCTCGAGACAGCGCTTCAGCAGGCGCCTGACGTTGTTCGGGATGGCTTCCCAGCTCGGCTCCGCGCGCACGACGGCAGCGAGAACATCGGTCATCGTCTCGCCGCCGAAGAGTTGCCGGCCGGTCAACATCTCGTGCAGCACGACTCCGAATGCCCAGATGTCGCTCCGCTTGTCGACGGCCAGCCCTTTCGCCTGCTCAGGGCTCATGTAAGCGGCGGTGCCGAGAATGACGCCCATGCGTGTCATCGCGGGCGTCGTGATGGTGGGTGAGAGCGAGATCTGCATCACCCCGTCGCTTGTCGTATCGGATCCAGCCAAACGTGCGAGACCGAAGTCGAGCACCTTCACCGTGCCGTCGGATCGCAGCTTGACGTTCGACGGCTTGAGATCGCGATGCACGATCCCGTGGTCGTGCGCCGCGGCGAGCGCGTCCGCAATTTGGTGAGCGAGCGTCAAGGCTTCGTCGACTGGCATCGCACCCCGGGCGATGCGATCGGCGAGCGTCGGACCGTCGACGAGCTCCATGACGAGCGCACGTTGCCCGTGATCCTCTTCGAGGCCGTGCACGATGGCGATATTCGGATGATTCAGCGAGCCAAGCAGCTGCGCCTCGCGCTCGAATCGCGCAAGACGGTCAGGATCGGACGCAAACAGCTCGGGCAGAATCTTCAGCGCGACGTCGCGCCCGAGTCTTGTGTCGCGCGCACGATACACCTCCCCCATGCCGCCGGCGCCCAGCAGCTCCGAGATCTGATACGGGCCGATTCGACTTCCTACGGCGAGGGGCATCTCGGTCGAACGACGCGATTATAGACTTCCGCCTGCAGGCCGGGCGCCTAGTGTCTCAGACCACACACACCTGATTGCGACCGCGCGCCTTCGCTCGATACAGAGCCTGATCGGCTTCCCGAAAGAGCGCTTCTCCCAACCCCTCCAGACTGGACTCGCTGTCTGAGTGGAATGAGCGACAGGCAACGCCGATGCTCACCGACAGCGTGCCCTGCGCAAACTGAATTCCGGTGAGCGCCGGTGACGCGGCGTTCACCTGACGACGGAGATGGTCGGCGATGCGGCTGGCACCCCTCGCCAGGCAACCTGGGACCGCCACGACGAATTCGTCGCCTCCATAACGGCAGGCGACTGCGTTTGCAGGGATCGTCGCTGCGATGATGTGCCCCACGGTGCGCACCGCGTCGGCGCCGGCCAGATGCCCGTGCTCGTCGTTGAGCAACTTGAGGCGATCGACGTCGAGCACGAACAGTGCGAGCGTGTCGCCGCTGTCGATTGAACCGCGAACCAGCGCCGTCAGGATGGACTCGAAGGACCGCAGGTTGTGCAGGCCCGTCAGATCGTCGGTCATGGCCAATTGCTTCAGCCGTCGCGCGTCGCTCGTGACCCTCGCCGTCGCCACGCCCGCGGCCAGAAACGTCGCGATCTGAAGGATGTCCGAGTGCCGGTACTGGAGCGACAGCACGTGCGCGTTGGCCAGGTGGTAGAAAGCGATCGAAGCGAGCGACGCAGCGACTGCTCCGGACATGCCTAGCCAGATCGCCGATCCGACGATCGGCAGGTAGTACAGGTGCTGAACCGGAGCGGAGCCGGTCGCCCGATCCAGTGCAAAAATCACGAGCAACGCGACGCTGACGGCCGTCGAGGCAACGAGAGACGACGCACGAGAGCGGCGCGGGGCGTTCGCGCCGGCTCCAAACGAATCATGTGTGGTAACCCGCATGGACCAATCGGGGACGCGCGGGGCCCCGACATCCGGGACCCCGCGCTCACTGCAGGCGGCTAGAAGGAGAAGCGAGCGCCGATGCGCGCCTGCAGCGGTGCCTGAAATTGCGGAGGAGCGCCGAGCAGCACCTGTGTCACCGGCTTGCCGTAGTCGGGGTTGGCCACACCAAAGGTCAGCTCGGTCCATTGGTCGTAGGCAAGCACGGTCTGCGAGTTGAGCAGATTGAAGACGTCGGCCAGCAGCGTGAGGCTCTTGGCCGTGCCCGGGAACTTCAGCGTGTACGAGCCCTGCAGATCCACCTCGCTCGTGAAGGGCGTCCGCGTCTTGAAGCCATCGACGGTCTGGATGCCCGCGCCGCGCGCGTCGACCGGAATCTCACCACCATTGGAGTACAACGGATGTGCGGCGAGTGCCGTCAACGGCGCACCTGAGCTGAGGCTCAGACCGAGCCCGACGTTGAGCCCCATCGGG
>Ga0114129_10003931_pt1 | contig 20984 bp, 20 predicted proteins | sample RhiMetdeltSRZDD1_FD_80071 | JGI IMG/M metagenome (GOLD analysis project Ga0114129, IMG submission 80071) | Populus rhizosphere microbial communities from Tennessee, USA - Rhizosphere MetaG P. deltoides SRZDD1 (version 2) (version 2) | ecosystem: Host-associated > Plants > Roots > Rhizosphere >... | reverse complement strand
TGGCCGGGTGGAACGCCAGCAGCGGGGCGGGCAGCGCGGACAGCTCCGCGTGGATCGTCGCAGCCGCGGAGTGGAGCAGCGCGGCGACCGCGGGCGGCTCGAGAGCCTCACGTGTCATGGGCGCGGGTGGAAATGTCGGAATTCAAGACCTGACCCCGGCCTAGTCGCGAATCACCAGCTCGGCGACCGGGACGCCGGCCTGGAAGCGGCGGACCAGGTCGTCGGGCTCGAACTCGACGCCGATCGGGTTGCGGTCGAAGGCGGGCGAGAGCATCCAGGCCTGGCCTTCCTCGGCGGTGGCGAAGTTGTCAATCTGCAGCTCCACCCGGTTGCCGTCGGGGTCGACGTAATACATGGACGTCGTCGGCCCGTGGTTGATGGAGCGGAAGGGGCGAATGCCCCGCGCGGCGAGCCGCTCGTAGTTGCCGAGCAGCTCGCCCATGGAGGCGAACGTGAACGCGACGTGGTGGAGGCCGGGCTGGTCGGTGGCCCGGTACCGGAGGTCGCCCCCCTCCAGGTCCCGCTGGGCCAGCGGCCCGAAGTCGATGAAGGCCACGCGGTGATGCTCGTCGTCGTAGGTCACGAAGCAGAGCTGGGGATTCTCGTAGATGACGTGTCCGTCGAGCACGGCGCAGTACCAGTCGCGCATCGCGGGCAGGCGGTTGGTCTGGAACACGAGATGAGCGAGCTTCGTCGGCGGCATCGTGTCCCTCCTACTGCAGCGGCGAGAACGCCGACGGCATGACGATCTTGCTCGACTGAGCGATCAGCTCGTCGCCCCCGCCCGCCGGCGGCCAGATGCCGGCCTTGCGCGCCTGCTCCCGGACGGCCAGCCGCTGGTCCATGCTCTTGTATCCCCAGATGTGGACGAACCGGTTCGCGGCGCCGAACTCCACCCCGGCGGCCAGCACCAGCGGCGAGAGCTTGATCCGCTCGCCGATGGCGCCCTCCCAGCGCTTCGCGACGCCCGGCAGCGAGCCCGCCATGAGGCTGTAGCGCCGGATCTCGAAGATCGGGCCCAGCGTGCCCGGCGTGATGTCCGGGACGAAGGAGAGCGGCGTCAGGATCTCCACGTCCTGGTCGACGACGAAGTCGCGGATCTTGGGCGGCCAGTTCGCGTCCTTGGACGCCTCGGCCCGGATGCGCGCGCGCTCGGCGAGGTCCTTGTAGCCCCACACGTGGATGATCTCGTTGAGCGGGCCGATCTCGGTGTGCCAGAAGGCGGTCAGCGGCGAGTACTTCTTCCGATACTCGTAGGCCTCGGCGTAGCGCTTCTCCACCTCGGCCAGGCTGCGGGGCTTCAGGGTGTAGGTCCGGAACTCGTAGATCATCGCCGATCTCCTATTCTGGGGTTGTGCTGGTACGTACGCTCCCGGCATCACCGCCACGACGGCGGCACCCGCGAAGTCTGCGCCCCAATTCCGGAGACGTCAAGCCGCGGTCGGTGCTAGGGTGTGGCCGATCATGACCACCGCAGCGGCGCGGTTCGGCATCGTGTTCCTGCCCGAGTCCCTCTCCGGCTTCGGCGAGCTCTGCCGCGAGACGGAGGACAACGGCTTCGACTGGCTCGGTGTGGCCGACTCGCAGTCGGTCTTCCGCGAGCTCTACGTGGCGCTCACGCTGGCCGCGCTCAACACGCGGCGCGTGAAGCTCGGCCCCCTCGTCACGAATCCGCAGACGCGACACCTGGTGGTCACCGCGAGCGCCATCGCCAGCGTGGACGAGCTGGCGGGCGGGCGCGCCGTCCTCGGCCTGGGCTCGGGCGACAGCGCGATCTACACGATCGGGGCGCCGCCCGCCACGGTGGCCGGGCTCGAGGACTCGATCGTGACGCTCGGCCGGCTGACCGCGGGCCTGGCGGTGGACCGGGGCGGGCGACCCTGGCGCGTGCATCGCTCGACGCGCCGCGTGCCGATCTACCTGGCCGCCGAGGGGCCCCGCACGCTCGAGCTGGCCAGCCGCGTGGCCGACGGGGTGATCTGCGGCCTCGGCCTGACGCCCGAGGTCATCGCGCTCTCGCTCGCCGCGCTCGAGCGCGGCGCCCGCGCGGCGGGGCGCACGCTGGACGACATCGACGTCTGGTGGTTCGCCAAGACCAGCCTGGCCGCCAGCCGCGCCGCCGCGATCGAGCCGATCAAGATGGCGCTCGCGGCGAGCGCCAACCACGCCTTCCGCTTCACCCTCGAGGGCAAGGGCGTGCCGCCCGACCGGCACGAGAAGATCCGCGCGCTCCAGCGCGAGTACAACGCGCATCACCACGAGATCGCGGGCGCGGCGAACGCGAGCCTGCCCGACCGGTTCGATCTCACCGAGTTCCTGGCCGACCGCTTCGCGGTCGCGGGCACTCCTGCGGACTGCGTGGCCCAGCTCCGGCGCGCGATGGGGGCGGGGGCCCGCCAGTTCATGATCACCGGCTTCGTGCCGGATCCGGGCGCCTTCATGCGCCGGTGGATGAAGGAGGTCGCCGGCGCTCTTTGATCCTCGCCGCGTTCCGCGTCCGCAGCTTCCGTTTCCAGTGGCCCGCCGACCTCCTCACCTCCTGGGCGTTCGAGATGGAGACGCTCATCCTGGGCTGGTACGTCATGGTGCAGACCGGCTCGGTGCTGCTGCTCACCCTCTTCGGCTCGGCCCAGTTCCTCGGCACGCTCGCCGCGCCCATGTTCGGCGTGCTGGGCGACCGGGTGGGCGGCCGCCTCATGCTCTGCGCGATGCGTGGGATCTACGCCACGCTCGCGGTGACCGTGATGGTCCTGGCGTTCACCGGCTGGCTGACGCCGGCCTGGGCCATCGCGCTGGCCGCGCTCAATGGCGTCGTGCGCCCCAACGACCTGGTGATGCGCAATGCGCTGATCGGCGAGACGATTCCGCCCGATCACCTGATGGGCGCGCTCGGCATGTCGCGGGCCACCATGGATTCCGCCCGGGTGGGGGGCGCGCTGGCGGGCGCCGGCCTGTCCACGATGCTGGGGATCGGCCTCACGTACGTGTTCGTGACGTGCTTCTACCTGGCGAGCCTGGCGCTGACGTTCGGGGTAGCGCGGGCGCGGCCGGTGCCGGACTTCGCCGCCCCCTCACCCTACCCGCTCTCCCTCTCGGGGGAGCGGGATTGGGGGTGGCAGGATCTGAAGGACGGGCTCGCGCATATCCTGAGCCGGCCGCAGCTGCTGGCGCCGATGTGGCTCGCGTTCCTCATCAACCTCACCGCGTACCCGGCCTCGGGCGGCCTGCTGCCCTACATCGCGCAGCGCGTGTACCAGGTGGACGCGACGGGGCTGGGCTGGCTGGCCGCCGCCTTCTCGTTCGGGGCGCTGCTCGCCTCGATCGCGATGGTGGTCACCGGCGGGCCCGCTCACCCGGAGCGCTACACGCTCGTGCACACCGTGCTCTGGTACGGGCTCCTGCTCGTCTTCGCCCACGTGCCGACATTGGGCTCCGGACTGCTCGTGCTGCTGGCCACGGGCTTCGTGCAGTCGGTCGCGATGATCTCGATGACCGGGACGCTGCTGACCGCCTCGGGCCCGGGTTTCCGCGCGCGGGTGATGGGCGTGCGCTCGCTCTGCGTCTACGGCCTGCCGATCGGGCTGATCGCCTCCGGCGCGCTGATCGAACGGATCGGCTACCCGCTCACCATCACCGGGCTGGCCGCGGCCGGGCTGGTCTTCACCGTGCTCATCGCCATCAGGTGGCGCGCGTCCATGTGGCGGCGCCCCCGCGCGGTCACGGCCTGAGGCGCCTCATACGCTGACGCCCCACACCGACTGGGCGACCAGCCCAATGAGGTAGCTGATCGCCACCGCCGCCGCCATGATGACCAGGTTCAGCAGGATCCGCCGCTTGACGTTCATGCCGGAGAGGAAGGCGAGGATCGCGGAGACGATGACGATCACACCACCGGCCACCACGAGCGAGGGCAGGAGCGTCCGGGCGCCGAACAGCACCGGCAGGATCGGCACCACCGCCCCGATCACGTAACTCACCCCGACCCACACGCCCGAAGCCAGTGGGGTGTCCGCGGATCCCTCCGTGGCCTCCGCCTCGCCGAGGAACCGGCGCCGCCTCATCTCGGTATCGCGGACCTCGGCCTCGGAGCTCCCCGCGAGATAGGCGCCTGCCCCCATGGAGAAGGCGCCCGCGACGCCGACCATGATCCCGGCGACCAGCACGGTCGTCGTGTTGGTGAACGCCCCGAAGAAGCCGCTGACCGCCCCCAGGATCTCCACGAGGCCGTCGTTCAGGCCGAGAAAGATGTCGCGCACCCGCTGGGGACTCACCTGGCGCTCGGAGTCCGCCATGACCACCGCGTCCTCGTGCTTGAACTCGTCCTCCAGGATGCCCCGGACCGCCGCGCCCAGTGGCCCTCCCTCGTACTGCCGCCACACCGCGAGGTACTTGCGGACCCCGTAGACCTCGATGGCCTCCAGGATCAGGTGAATGCCCGGCGCCCCGAGCAGCCGCGCGAGGCCCACCAGGAGCGCGAGCTTCGCGCGCCGCGGCAGATCGAGCGTCGTGATCTTCAGGCCGAAGAACTCCTGCCAGAATCCGTAGTGGCGCGTCTCGATCGGAATGAGCTGCTCGAGAATGGGCCGGAGGCCAGGGGGCGCCACCCGCAGCAGGGACTGGTAGAGCGTGAGGTCGAACAGCTCGTCCAGGACGAGTTGTCGGCCCAATCTGGCATCCGGTCCCTGGGCTCCTTGCATGCGGCATCATGTTATACCTCCCGGCGCGGAGTGGAGCGCGCCCGGCGCCCGATACGCGCGGATCTCGGCGAACTCCGTGACTACTCACGCGCTTCCGCGCTCCCGCCCGCACCGCGCTGACTCGGCAGCCGGGGTCCCCGCATCGCGCCGCCCCACGCCCGCCGACGCTGCTAGACTCGCGGCCAGACTGCGAGGAGGGACCATATGGATACCGGCGGCTCGCCCGAGATCCCGCGACGCGCCTTCATGGCGGTCATCGCTGGCAGCCTCCTCGCCGCGCCGCTCGCCGCCGAGGCGCAGCCGGCGGACAAGGTCCCTCGAATAGGCTACCTGGCGCTCAACCCGGCCGCTAATCCCCACCTGCACGAGGCCTTCCGTCAAGGAATGCGTGACCTCGGTTACGTCGAGGGCCGCAACGTCGTGATCGAATCCCGAGATGCCGAGGGGAAGCCCGAGCGGCTCCCCGCGCTCGCGGCCGAGCTGGTTGCGCTCAAGGTCGATGTCCTCGTGGCCCAACCCACAGTTGCCGCCCTGGCCGCTAAGCAAGCGACCGGGACTATCCCCATTGTCTTCACTGCTGCTTCCGATCCGGTTACGAGCGGGCTCGTCACCAGCCTTGCGCGGCCGGGCGGCAATCTCACGGGGTTGTCCATCCTCGCTCCGGAGCTCGTCGGCAAGGGTCTGGAACTGATCAAGCAAACCGTTCTGGGGGTCAGTCGGGTCGCTGTCCTCTGGCAGCCAGGCTTCCTTCCCGAAAGCTCGGCAAAGGACTTGCTGAAGGAAGCAGAAGTCGCGGCACGGGTGCTGGGGGTGCGGCTTCAATTCGTTGAGGCGCGAGGCCCCGCCGAGTTCGACAGGGCCTTCTCGGACATGACCAGGGCGCGCGCGGGTGCTCTGACTGTGTTGGGAGGCAGCATGTTCTTCAGTGAGCGAAGACGCCTCGTGGACCTGGCGGCAAAGAACCGGCTCCTGGCAGTGTACCCATGGAGGGAGGGTGCAGATGCCGGGGGCCTTATGGCTTATGGGCCGAACATTGCCGATCTGTTCCGGCGCGTCGCCCCTTACGTGGACAAGATCCTGAAGGGCGCGAAGCCGGGCGACCTCCCCGTGGAGCAACCCACCAAGTTCGAGCTAGTGATCAACCTCAAGACCGCCAAGGCGCTCGGTCTCACGATCGCGCCGTCGCTCCTGCAGCGAGCGGATCAGGTGATCGAGTAGATCGACGCCCGAGCTCCTCACCGCGGATCTCGACGAGCGTGCCGACGAAGGTCGCGCTCACGGTACACTGCGCGTCAGCGTTCGCGTGACGACATCGCGCAGGTCCGCAGGCTCGAACGGCTTCACCAGGAACGGCACCGAGGCCGCGCGCAATGTTGCGTGGTCGATGGCCCCGGCGTCGTGGCCGTCGGTGACGCAGATGAGCCGCGACGCGAGTTCAGGCCAGCGGCGTCCTATCTCCCAGTAGAGATGGGCACCTTCGATGGCGGGGATCGTGAGATCGCCCAGGATGAGGTCGAAGGTGGACTGCTGCTCGAGCAGCACGAGGGCGGCGGCGCCGTGGGCGACGCATTCCACTTCGTGCCCGTCTGCCGCGAGGACTTCCGCGATGAGCACGCGCATCTCGGGGCTGGCGTCGACCACCAGGATGCGCGCGGGCATGGGGTCGCTCCTCGTACGTGTCGGGACGTAGTGCAGGAACGCTAGCACAGGCTGGGGGGCTTCGTGTCACGGGCGGGCGGCTGCCCCTTCGGGCTCTACGCCTACCGACGTTGGGTCCTTCGTTCGCGTTTCAACCTGTCCTCACCAACCAGCGCATTCTTGCTGAACTCTTTACCGTCGAAAATGACACCGCCTCGCGCTCGTCATAGCAATGAGTCAGGTGAATGAATAGGAGGGCCGTCTCAATGATATCGCACAGCGTCAGGTCCATCTTCGCCGGTGTCGCCTTGACGATGCTCGCAACCGCCTGTGCCGGACCGACGACGCAGGCTGGTTCGGCCGTCCTCCCTGGGATGTGGTACGGCTCTTTCACCCATCCGGGCGCCGACTACACGTCTTCTTCGAGGTCCGACCTGACGCTCCAGGTCTGCGATGACTCGACCTATATCTTCAAGTGGGGGGCTCGGGCAGAGACCACGGGCACCATCGCCGCCCAAGGGAGCCGCGTCATCCTCAACGACTCGTCGGGATCACAGATCACCCTCATGCACTCGGGTGACACACTCTACGGCACGATGAAAGATGTCACCGGACGAGCAACCATGATGAACCTGGCGAAGGATGAGTCGGTCGCACCCCAGGTCGCCGAGGCCGGCTCGCAGTTGTGCCACCACGCCGGCGGGGGGTAACTCACACGGGGCGCCAACGAGTCTACGTATCGGCCTAGTTCTCAAACGCCAGCAAGCCGAGACATTGAGCCGACAGGGCGATTCCCGCCTCGGGCCGGGATGTTATACACTCCGGCGCACCGGTAACCCAGCGTGGGGAGGGACTCATGAAATTCACCTGGTTCAACCTGATGCCCTGGCCGTATCTGCCGGACGACTTCCGCGAGCAGAACCGCTCGGTCTGGGTGGACATCCCCAGCAAGCTCTACGATCCCAAGAAAGGCCACTTCGTCTACCACCAGTACATGGACCAGCTCGAGTACGCGGAGACGCTCGGGTTCGACGGCATCGGCTGCAACGAGCATCACCAGAACGGCTACGGCCTCATGCCCTCCCCGAACCTGATCGCGGCCGGCCTCGCCCGGCGGACCTCGCGCGCCGCCATCTGCGTGATCGGCAACTCCATCGCGGGCTACAATCCGCCGATCCGGGTGGCCGAGGAGTTCGCCATGCTCGACGTGATCTCGGGCGGGCGCCTGGTGGCCGGCTTCCCGGTCGGCACGCCGATGGACACCAACTTCTGCTACGGCCAGATCCCCGCCCTGACCCGCGACAAGTACAAGGAAGCCCACGACATGATCATGAAGGCGTGGGCCGAGGACGAGCCCTTCGCCTTCGACGGGAAGTACAACCAGCTCCGCTGGGTGAACTGCTGGCCCAAGCCGATCCAGAAGCCGCACCCGCCCGTCTACATCCCGGGCGGCGGCTCGATCGAGACGTGGGACTTCTGCCTCGACTACGACTACAACTACTCGTATCTCTCGTTCTACGGCTACGTGCGCGGCAAGTCGCTGCTGGAGGGTTACTGGGACCGCGTGGCCAAGCGCGGCAAGGACGACTCGCCCTACCGCGCCGCTTTCGCCCAGATCATCTGCGTGGCCGACACCGACGCGGAGGCCGAGGAGCTCTACGCGGAGCACTGCCTCTACTTCTTCAACCGGTGCCTGCACGTGTTCCCGCCGTTCGCGGACCCGCCGGGCTACCGCACCGTGAACACGATCAAGTACGGCGCGCTCTCGCAGCTCCGCCTCGAGGCGCAGAAGCTGATGGCCAACCTCACCTGGAAACAGCTGGTGGACGAGCGCTTCATCATCGCGGGCAGCCCCGAGACCGTGCGCCAGCAGCTCGAGGAGTGCATCAAGGGCCTGCGGATCGGCCACCTCTTCTGCCTGCTCCACACCGGCAACATGCCGGACTGGAAGACGCGCCACTCCACCAAGCTCTTCGCGGAGAAGGTCATGCCGCACCTCCGCAACCTCTGGCCGGAATGGGAGGACGACGACCGCTGGTGGATCCATCCGATGGAGGATCGCCTGCATCCGGAAGAGATGCAGCCGGGGGCGGAGAAGCCGGGGCAGGTGTGGCCGAGATGAAGCGCGGGACGCGCTTCCGCGGCCTGGAGTCGACGCCATGAAGCGCGGGACGCGCATCCGCGGTCTGGAGTGGCCACAATGAAGGCGCACACGATCGAGACAAAGAAGGGCGCGCGCTGCCGCGTGCTCGAGGCGGGCAGCGGCATGCCGCTCGTGTTCTTCCACGGCGCGGGCGGTCTGCTGGCCGACAATCCGTTCCTCGACCAGCTCGCGGCGCGCTATCACGTCTTCGCCCCCGAGCTGCCGGGCTACGGGGAGTCCACCGGCGAGGAGCTGCTGGAGGACATGCTCGACTTCACGCTCCACGGCTGGGACGTGGTGTCGGCGCTCGGGCTGACGAAGCCGCACCTGGTCGGTCACTCGATGGGCGGCATGATCGCCGCCGAGATGGCCGCGATCGCGCCCGGCGACCTCGGCAAGCTGGTGCTCGTCGCCGCGGCGGGGCTCTGGATCGAGGAGCACCCGATCCCCGATATCTTCGCCCTGCTCCCCGGCCAGCTCATCGAACTGCTCTTCCAGGATCCGGTGAAGGGCCAGGCCCTGCTCACCGGCGGCGCGGACTTCTCGGACATGGAGGTCTTCAAGGAGTTCTACCTGGGCCAGCAGCGGCGGCTCGCGATGGCGGGCAAGATCCTCTTTCCGATCCCGAACCGCCGCGTGTCGAAGCGCCTCTACCGGCTGACCGCGAAGACCCTGGTCCTCTGGGGCGGGGCCGACAAGCTGATCGTCCCGGCCTACGCCGAGCGCTGGGGCCGGCTGATCCCGGGCGCGACCGTCGAGACCATTGCCGACGCCGGGCACATGCTGCCGTACGAGCTGCCCGCCGCCTTCGTCGGCGCGGTCTCCCGGTTCCTCGGATGAGGGAGCCCCAGGGCGACGGCTGGATCGGCCGGCCGCTCAAGCGGCGCGAGGACCACCGCCTCCTGACCGGCGCGGGGGCCTTCGTGGACGACATGACGCCGCCAGGATGCCTCCACGTGGCCCTGCTCCGCTCCCCCCACGCCCACGCCCGAATCGCGCACCTGGACGTGGAGGCTGCGCGGCAAGCTCCGCGCACCCTGCTGGTCGTCACCGGCAAGGACGTGGCGCATCTCGCCCCCATGCCGGTGGCCCGCCTGATGCCCGACATGCGCGTACCGCCCCATCCCATCCTGGCCGAGAGCCAGGTCCACGCGGTCGGCATGCCAGTCGCCGCGGTGGTGGCGGAGGACGTGTATGCGGCCTACGACGCACTCGATCTCATCGGCGTGGACTACGAGCCCCTGCCCGGCCTGGCCGAGCCCGAGGCGGCCCTGGCGAGCGGCGCGCCGCTGCTGTTCTCCGGCATCGACGGCAACCGCGCGCTCACGCGCACGCTCCGCGAGGGTGACGCGACCGGCGCCTTCGCGACCGCCGCCCACGTCGTGCCGCTGCGTGTGGCGCAGAACCGCATCTCCGCGGTGGCGATGGAGCCGCGCTCGGTCCTGGCCACCTTCGACCGCTTCACCGCCGAGCTGACCATGTGGGTGTCCTGCCAGGCCCCGTTTCGCATCCGCGGCGAGGTGGCGCGCCTGCTCGAGCTGCCGGAGAGCCGCGTGCGGGTCATCGCCCCCGACGTGGGCGGCGGGTTCGGGGTGAAGACCGGCCCCTACCGCGAGGACGTGCTGCTGGCCTGGCTGGCGCGACAGCTCGGCCGCCCCGTCAAGTGGGTGGCCACCCGCCGCGAGGACCAGGTCACCACCAACCAGGCGCGCGGCTCGGTCTGCGAGGGCGAGCTGGCGCTGGACGGGAGCGGCCGCATCACCGGACTCCGCGCGACGATCACCGCGCCGCTCGGGTCCTCGCTGATGAACGCGGCGGCCGGCACGCCCTGGAACCACGCACGGCTCCTGCCCGGGGCCTACGTCGTCCCGAGCTGCGACATCACGGTCAACGGCGCGCTCACCACCACCGCCCCGGTCGCCGCCTATCGCGGCGCCGGCCGGCCGGAGGCGTGCTTCTTCATCGAGCGGTTGATGGACACCGCGGCCCGCGCGATGCAGCTCGACCCGGCGGAGCTGCGCCGGCGGAACTTCATTCCCGCCAACCGCTTCCCCTACAAGACCATCACCGGCCAGGTCTACGACTCGGGCGATTACCCGCAGGCGCTGGACCGCGCGCTGAAGGCCGCCGACTACGCCGCCCTCCGGCAGCGGCAGGCCGAGCGACGCGCGAAGGGCGAGATCGTCGGCGTGGGGCTCGCCTCCTACGTGGAGCCCTGCGCGCTCGGCTGGGAGAGCGGCAGCATCCGGGTGGAGCGCTCCGGCAAGGTCACCGCGATCACCGGCTCGAGCGCCCACGGCCAGGGACACGAAACCACGTTCGCGCAGGTCGTGGCCGATCACCTGGGCGTCACACCGGACGAGGTCACGGTCATGCACGGCGACACCCGCTCTGGCCCCGAGGGCTTCGGCACCTTCGGCAGCCGCAGCGTGGCGCTGGGCGGCGGCGCGCTCGTGCGCACCTCGGTGGAAGTGCGCGACAAGGGCCGGCGCATCGCGGCCCGCCTGCTGGAGGCCGCGCCGGAGGACATCGTGCCCGTGCGCGGCGGCTTCCAGGTGGCGGGCGTGCCGCAGAAGCGCGTGGCGTGGAAGGAGGTGGCCACCGCGGCCTATGCCGGCGGCCAGGCCCTCCCCCCGGGCGACACCCCGGGGCTCGAGGCCACCACGTACTTCCAGCCGGATGGCGAGGTCTGGAGCTTCGGCGCGGTGGTCTGCGGGCTGCGGATCGAGCCCGAGATCGGTGAGCTCCGCCTCGAGAAGCTCGTCTGGGTGGACGACGCGGGGACGATCATCAATCCCCTCCTGGCCGAGGGCCAGCTCCTGGGCGCGCTGGCCCAGGGCCTTGGCCAGACCCTGCTGGAGGCCATCGTCTACGACGCCGACGGCCAGTGCCTCACCACCACCCTGATGGACTACGCGATCCCGCGCGCCACCGACATGCCGGCCGTCCTCATCGAGAAGATGCACACCGCGTCGCCGCGCAACCCGCTCGGGGCCAAGGGCCTGGGCGAGGCCGGCTGCATCGCGATGCCGCCCGCGATGGTGAACGCGGCGGTGGACGCGCTCGCCCCGCTCGGCATCACCCACCTCGACATGCCGCTCACGCCCGAGCGCCTGCGCGCCGCGCTCACGGAGCGACGCTAGCGAACCGCCGCTGCACCGCCTCCGGGTACCAGCGGCTGAACCAGACCGCGCCCGCGAAGGCGACGACCGAGGCCACGACGTCCACCCAGATCGGGACCGCCGGCACGTACTCCGCCAGGGCATCCGCCGCCACCAGCACCGCGAAGGCCCCCGCCCACACCGCGGTGATCAGGCGGTTGGTCGTGTAGAAGACCGGCAGGGCCCAGATCGGCTCGGGCACTCGCTCCCGCGCGTACTGCAGCGTGAACGGCCGGCCGATGGCCAGCGAGACCACCGCGATGGCGAGCAGGCCCAGGTCCACCGCGAGCCGCACCGTCGCCACCGACCAGGCCGGCGCGGCCAGCAGGGTGTACGCGGTGAGCGCACCGAAGACCACGAGGCTGCCGACCTCGAGGATCTTGAGCGACTCGCCCCGCCGGACCATGCGGAGACACAGGAGCAAGGAGACGACGACCGCCCCCACCAGACCGGCCAGCGGCGAGCGCAGGCGCATCAATACGAAGAAGACGACGAACGGGGAGAGACTCAGCAGGATGCTCATGGCGCGCCTTTCTCCGGGGCGGCGCTCGCCGCCGGGGGTGCCGCGACGCCCGACCGCGCGCCGGCCACCAGCAGCCGCATCGCCTCCCGCTGGATCGTCCGGAAGTCCGGCTTCTTGGGCAGCTTGCCGGCCAGGTGCAGCACCACCAGGCCGTGCATGGTGGCCCAGAAGACGTAGCCCAGGAGCTGCGCGTCGCCCACGAAGATGCCGGCCTTCACGAGGGCCTCGAGCGCCGCGCTCATCATGTGGCGCGCCCGGGCGCTGGCGCGCACCAGCTCCGGATAGCGGTCCGGGTGGGGTTGCGAGAGGTCGAACATCAGACGGTAGGCGTCCGGGTCGCCCAGGGCGAAGCGGATGTAGGCCTCGCCCATGGCCTGGCCGCCCGCGCGCAGATCACCGCGCGTCTTCCGGACCGCCTCCTCGAGGGCGGAGGCGAACCGGTCGAACGCGGCCGCGCGCACCGCGGCGAGGATCTCCTCCTTGTTGCGAAAGTACCGGTAGGGCGTCATGGGGCTGCAGCCGAGCGCCTCCGCGAGCTGCCGCATGCTGACGCCGTCCACGCCCTGCTTGGCGAAGCGCTTCTGGGCCACCGCGCACAGGCGCGCGCGGAACGCGTCCACCTCGGCGCTCGAGAGGTTCCTGGGCATGGCCCTCAGGCTTCGAGCGGCAGCGCCCGCGGGAACTCGCGCACGTACTTGAGGAACCGGGCAAGGTGGCGGTCCGAGGCCACCAGCACCCGAGGACGGAAGCGGATCGTGTCGAGCACCGGCGCGTCCTCCGCGATCAGCTGCCGCACGAAGTCGCCCAGCTGGGCCAGCCGCTCCGCCGCGCCGTCCCGGCCCTGCCCGGTATCGCGCACCCCGTAGACGTAGAAGCCAAGGGTGTGCCCGTGCGCGATGGGCGCGCCGCTGAAGAGCATGAACATGTGCTGGTCGCCGACGGCCAGGTGCTGCGAGAAGGTGTTGACCCCGGTGATGCGGCCCTCCTGGAGGGCTACTGGGGATTCGATCCGGTACTCGATGCTATGCTCGCCCACGGTCACGGCGTCCGGATCGACCACGGGCAGGCCGTGGAGGGTGCGCAGATGCTGGAAATCGACACCGTTCGACGTGGAGACCCAGGGATCGCTGGGGCGGGTCCCGCGGAAATGGGTCTCGTAGATCAGCTCGCGCTCCTCCGCGCCGGGAATGCCCGGCACCGCGAAGGTCGGGGTCTCGCCGTTGAACGCCCAGATGAGCCCCCACGCCTCCGCCGACGGGTAGGTCGGGATCCGGGCGCCGGGCGGAATCTTGTCGCCGGCCGGGATGTTCACACACGTGCCGGCGCAGTCGAACGTCCAGTGGTGGTAGGCGCAGCGGATCTGCCCCTCCACCACCTGGCCCACCGAGAGATCCGCGCCCAGGTGGGGACAGAACGCGCCCTGCACCACCGCCCGGCCGGCCACGTCCCGGTAGAGGATCACGCGGGTACCGAGGAAGTCCCGGCCGAGGGCCCGGCCCGTCTGGACGTCGCCGGCCAGGGCCAGGGGGAACCAGGACTGGTGAAAGCCCGCTGCCGTGTCGTCCTGCTGCCGCCGCTCCAGGGTGAGGGTCATGTCGGCCTCCTTGGATAGACACCGTACATTTACAGTGTAAACACGTCAAGCCTTATTTCCGGGAGGAGAACGACCCATGCGATCCATCGACATCCACGCGCACGTGGTGCCCCGCGCGGTCTGGCAGGCCGCGGAGACGGGCCGGGAGTGGTACGGCTTCCGCCACCAGGGTGGCGACGGCCTCGGCACCTTCCTGGGCGGCAACGGCAAGCGCACCGGCTTCACCTCCCCCAAGGTGCGCTTCACGCCGGACGAGCGCCTCGCCGACATGGACGCGCAGGGCGTGGACGTGCAGGTGCTCTCCATCCACACCCCGTTCTTCGGCTACCACCTGGACGTGGCGCAGGGCACCGCGCTCGCGCGCGAGGTCAACGACGAGATCGCCGCGCTGACGCGGCAGTGGCCGACCCGCTTCGCGGGCCTCGCCACCCTGCCCATGCAGGACACGAAGGCCGCGATCGAGGAGCTGGAGCGAGCGGTGACCCGACTCGGGCTCAAGGGCGCCGAGCTCGACACGATCGTGAACGGGGAGAACTGGGACGCGCCGCGCTTCCTGCCCTTCTTCAAGGCCGCCGAGGGGCTCGGCGCGGTGCTCTTCTACCACCCGCAGCCGCAGCACAACTTCCTGACCGAGCGCACCACGCGCTACGGGCTCTTCAACAGCCTGGGCGTCATCCTCGAGGACGCCATCGTGGTCGCGATCCTGATCCTGGGCGGCGTGCTCGAGGCGTGCCCGGGCCTCAAGGTGTGCATCGCCCACGGCGGCGGGCCGGCCTGCTATGCGATGGGGCGCCTCGACCGCGGCTGGCACGGCAACCCCGACGCGCGCCAGAGCATCCCGCGAGCGCCGAGCAGCTACCAGAAGCAGCTCTACTACGACACGGTGGTGGGCAGCGAGGCCGCGCTCCGCTTCATGATCGACCAGGTCGGGATCGACCGCGTGGTCCTCGGCAGCGACTGGCCCTTCGTGCCGTGGCACCCCTCGCCGGTCGCCTGGGTGGAGGGCCTCTCGAGTCTCACCCGCGAGGAAAAGGACCGGATCCTCTGGCGGAACCTCGAGTCGCTGCTCGGGCTCTAGGGCTACCGGACTACCGATGCGCCACGACTACCTGACCGTCGATGTGTTCACGGACCGCGCGTTCGCGGGCAACCCGCTCGCGGTGGTGACGGACGCGACCGGTCTCTCGCCCGCGCAGATGCAGGCGATCGCGACCGAGTTCAACTACTCCGAGTCGACCTTCGTGCTCCCGCCCGACGATCCCACCCACACCGCGCGAGTGCGGATCTTCACCCGCCAGAACGAGATCCCGTTCGCGGGCCATCCCAACGTCGGCACCGCCTTCACGCTGGCGCGGCTCGCCGAGAGGCGGGGCCAGACGCTGGGCCCGGCCCTCCTCTTCGAGGAAGGCGCCGGCCTCGTGCCGGTCGACCTGATGCGTGATGCCGACGGGCGCGAGATCGGGGCGACGCTGACCGCTCCGCAGCCGCTCACCCTCGACCGGCAGATCCCGGCCGCGGTGGTGGCCACGTGCGTCGGCCTCGATGCCTCCGCGGTGCTCACCGCCCGCCACGAGCCGGTGGTGGCCTCGGTCGGGCTGCCATTTCTGATCGCGGAGGTCTCGCCGGAGGCGATCGGCCACGCGCGGATAGAGAGCGCGGCGGCGGCCGACGCGGCCCGGCGCTTCCCGTTCAGGACCGGCCGCTTCTCCATCCACATCTACGCGCGCACCCCCGACCGGCGCGACGGCGCCGACCTCCGGGCCCGGATGTTCTCGCCGCTCGGCGGCACCATGGAGGACCCGGCCACCGGCAGTGCCAACGGTGCCCTGATCGCGCTGCTGGCGAGCCTCGAGCCGGGAGACGGCGTCCTTACGAGAGACATCCTCCAGGGCGTGGAGATGGGCCGGCCGAGCCTCCTCACCACGAGCGCGGAGAAGAGGGACGGCGTGGTCACCCGCGTCCGGGTCGGCGGGCGCTGCGCGCCCGTGATGGAAGGGACGCTGACGGTCTGACGGGCTAGCGGAACGCGCCCTGGCGATCGAGCTCCATGAGAGCCTGCGCGCCGGTGCTGAAGCACGGGCCGCCGCCCGGCACCGCGGCGGACTGGATCGCCTCCAGCAGCTCTCGCTTGGTGGCGCCGTGCTCGATGGCCCGGCGCATGTGGGCGACCACCCCTTCCTTCCGGCCGCGGAAGGCGAGGATCCCGATGATGACCATCTCCCGGTACTTCACCGAGAGCTCCTTGCCCTCGCCGATCGAGAGCGCGCTCAGCGGCTGGCGCGCCCGGAAGTATTCCGGATCCTCCCGCGCGACCCACTCCCAGAAGGAGTAGCCGTAGGGGTTCTTGCTGTTACGCGAGGGCTTGCCCGTCTTCGCCGGCGGCTGGCGGCGCGCGGTCACTTCGGCGCCTTCATGCCGGCCAGCCGCTCGATGATCGTGAACACCACGCTGGTGTCCTGCTCGCCAAGCCCCGCGGCCAGCGCCGCCTGCTGGTAGTGCTGGGCCAGGTTCGAGAACGTCACCGGCACGTGGAGCTCCTTGGCGATGGTGTGGAAGGTCTCGAGGTCCTTGTTCATCAGCGTCACCTTGAAGCCCGGCTCGAAGTCGCGCGGGATCAGGGCGCGCGGGATGCGCTCGATGGCCTTGCTGCCCCCACTGCTCGCCTTCACCACTTCGTAGATCGTCATCGGGTCGAGCCCGGCCTTCACGCCCAGGATGTAGCCTTCCATCATCGCAGCGCTGTTCACGCACGCCATCATGTTGTTGATGGCCTTCACGGTATTGCCCGCCCCCGCCGGCCCCACGTGGAAGATGTTCGGGCCCATGGCGCGCAGCACCGGCCGCGCCTTCTCCATCGCCGCCGCGTCGCCGCCGACCATGATGGCGAGCGTGGCCGCGCGGGCTCCGGTGACGCCGCCGCTGACCGGCGCCTCCAGGAAGTGCACGCCACGGGACTTGGCGACCGGCTCGATCATCCGAGGGGTCTTGGGCAGCACGCTGCTCAGGTCGATCAGGATCGTGCCCGGCTTCGCGCGCTGCACGAGGCCGCCCTCGTCCAGGTACATGGCCTCCACGTCCGGGGAGGCGGGCAGCGAGGTCAGCACGACGTCGGAGGCGTCCACCACCTCCTTGGCGGAGGCGGCCCGCTTGGCCCCCGCCTGGATCAGGTTCTCCATGGCCTTGGGGTTCATGTCGAACACCGTCATCGAGAAGCCGGCCTTCAGCACGTTACCGGCCATCGGGTTGCCCATGTTCCCCACACCGATGAACCCTACGGAGAGAGCCATTGCGCGCCTCCTTTGGCGGGACTCAGGGTCACAGCGAGAACCGACCGGGACGCGCCGAGCATAAACCTGCGCGACGGACGGATCAACGTGCGTTAGACTTCGCCCTAGTGCTACGAGAGTTCGCCCTCGAGCCGATCGGGCCCGTCTCCATCGAGGAGACGTCGGCGCAGAATCTCCTCAAGCTCTCCACCCACACCTACTGGCGCCGGGTCTGGCCGGCCGGCGTGGGGCTGGCCGCCTACATCACCGACCGCTTCGGGGCCGACGGCCTCCGGGGCCGCCAGGTCCTGGACCTGGGCTGCGGGGTCGGCCTCATCGGCATCGTCTGCGGCCGCCTGGGCGCGAACGTCACCTTCCTGGACCGGGAGGCGGCCGCTCTCGCTGCCGTCCGGCGCAACTGCCGACGCAACGGCCTGGGGCCTGCCCAAACCATAGGCGGCGACTGGAACCACGGCGGGGAGCGGCTGGCGCCCGCCACCTACGACCTGGTCGTGGGCGGCGACGTCGTCTATGACGACGCGGAGTGGCCGGCCCTCGGCACGGGGCTGATGCGCACGCTACGGCCGGAGGGGCAGGCGCTGCTGGCCGACCCCGGCTGGGTCCCCGACGCCAAGCTGCGGGCGGCCTTCCGAAGAAGTGGCTTCACGGTCACGCGGGATCGCTGGACGGTGAGCTGGCCTCCCTGGCGGCCGACCAACCGGCAGGACAAGATCATCAACATCTACACCCTTCGCCGAGCCCCTCACGCCCCGTAGTCGTCAGGCGGGAAACGGGTTGACCCCACCCGCAGCCAGCTCCTCCTCCACCAGCGTCGCCAGGTCGTTCAGCGCCCGCACGTCGTCGTCGCGCAGCTCCCGCGGGCGGCGGTCCACGAGGCAGAGAGTCCCGACCCGGCGCCCGAACATCCGGATCGGCCGGCCCGCGTAGAAGCGGGCCCGGATCGCGCCGGTCACCGCGGGGTTGTCCGCAAAGCGCGGGTCGGCGAGGGCGTCGGGCACGATGAAAACGCGGTCGTCGTGGATGGCGTGCGCGCAGAACGACACTTCTCGGTGGGTCTCCCGCACGTCGAGCCCCTGGTGGGACTTGAACCACTGGCGATCGGCGTCCACCAGGCTCACAAGGGCGATCGGCACGTCGAAGACCCGTCGCGCCAGCCGCGTGATCCGGTCGAAGCGCTCCTCCGCGGGCGAGTCGAGCACGCCCGAGTCGTGCAGTGCGCGCAGCCGCTCGGGCTCGTCGGGCGGCAGCGGCGCGCGCATCCAGCGGCACGCCTGGCGAAGCGCCCACGCGCGGACGCGGGTGCGGGCGTAGAGCGTGGAGAACGGGGCGACGAGCCAGTCGGTCACCCCCGCCTGCGCGCCGCCGGTCCGGTCGGCCTCCGCCTCGCCGGCGGCCACGATCACGATGGGCAGCGCCGCGGCCACGCCTTCCGGGGTCGCGCGCAGAGCACGGCAGACCTCGAGACCGTCCCGCCCGCCGATGCGCCGCCCGAGCAGCAGGACCGAGGGCGGCGCCTCGCCCACGAGGGCGACGACGTCGGCGGCGTCCGCCGGGGTCACCACGGTCAGGTCGTCGGCGTGCACCGCCGCGAGGAGCTGCTCGCGGAGCGGGCCGGGGTCGAGCGCTACCAGCACCGACCGGGCCAGCATCTCCCGCGGCGGGGCAGCTTCCGCGGCGACCGGCGCCGCGCGGTCGGGGCCGGGCACCACGCTGGTCGCGACCACGTCGAGCGTCTGGCCCTCGGCGGCGGCGGTGACCTCGAGATCCGGCCCCGCCTGCCGGCGGGCCGCGGCCACCACAAGGTCGAGCGCCGCGTCGTCCCGCAGCGGGTCGTGGTGGAAGAGCACGAGCCGCTGCGCGCCCGCCGCCCGGGCCGCCGCCACCACCGACTCCACCGGACTGTGCCCCCAACCGACCTTGTCCCGGTATTCCGCGGCGGTGTACTGGGCGTCGTGGATCAGGAGATCCGCGCCGGTCAGGAACTCCACGTGCCGCCGATCCTCCCCGGCGAGCGCGGAGGCGTCGCCCGAGGCGAGCGCGCGGCTGTGGGGTTCGTGGTCGGTGGCGTAGACCAGCACGACGCCGTCGGCCTCGAGCCGGTAGCCGAGCGTGAGCGCGGGGTGGTTGAGGTACCGCGCGGTTACCCGCACGTCGTCGATCGCGAAGGTCCCCTCCACCAGGTCGTGGAAGCGCACGGTCGCCGCGAACTGGTCGAGGCTCACCGGGAAGTACGTGTACTGCATCTGGCCGGCCAGGGTCTCGCGCACCGACTCCCGGAGCCCCCGGGGCGCGTAGACGTCCCACTCGTTGCCCGCGACGAAGAGCGGGAGGAAGAACGGGACGCCCTGGATGTGGTCCCAGTGCGTATGGGTGATGAGGATGTGGCCGCGCAGCGGGCCGGTCCTGGCCGCCTCGAGGGCGTGGCCCAGACCGTGGGCGCCCGTGCCGCAGTCGAGGATCAGGAGCGTGCCGGCAAGCGTCCGCACCTGCACGCACGACGTGTTACCGCCGTACCGCACGGTCCCCGGCCCCGGCTTCGCGATCGATCCGCGCGTTCCCCAGAACCGGACGCGCATGTCAGCGCGCGCGCTCGAAGGTGGCCAGCGTGCGGCGCAGGTCGCCGCCGCGCACCGTCCCGCCGTACTTCGCGATCGCCTCCCGGATGACCTCGCGGGCCCGCTCGCGCTCACCCTTCTCCCAGTGCGCCCACGCGATCCGCTCCCAGGTCTCCGCCAGCTTGTAGGGGCTCACGTCGGCCCCGCGCTGCTCGATCAGCCGCCGGCAGACCGCGATGGCCTCGTCGTAGCGGCCGGCCGCCATCAGGAGCCGGCTCAGGTTCTGGGTCAGCCCCTGTGTCCGGTCCCCCGTCATGCAGTTGGCGCAGTTGTCGATGCGCTGCCGGTGCTGGAAGTAGCGCTCGTAGCCCCACTGGGCGAGCGCCAGGCGATGCGGGTAGTCGTCCACGACCCAGTACATGAGGTCGATGGCGGTTGCCACCACGTGCTCGTCGTCCGGGTGATCCACGATGCCCTGGTAGGCCGCCTTGAAGAACTGCCGCTCGCCCAGTCCGTCGTCGCCACGCGGGAATCCCTGCCAGGCCGCGAGCAGGTCGCCCACATTGTCCACGCGATACGGGGTCGAGACCGACGCCCACCACGACGGACGCGGCGCGACCGAGACGAACGCGGCGATGAGCTCACGCTGCCGGGCCTCCCCCTCCGCCTCGCTCTGCGCCCGCTCCTCCGCGACGCGGCGCCGCTCACGCTCCTCGACCCGATCATTGACGACGTAGTAGGCGCCCCCCGCGAGCGCGCCGACGACGATCAGCGCGAGCCCTCGACGCGCGAGCCGCCGCCGGCGCGAAGGGGCGGCCGCGGGGAAAACCCGGACCGCGCCGACGATGAGGAGGAGCAGCAGGCCGGCGCCGGCCACGTAGACCCAGCGTGACAGGCTCGCGTTGCGGACCTGGAAGCGGTAGTTCCACGAGTGGACACCGGCGTCGTGCGTGTAGAGGTCACCGACGAGCCGGCCATCGCGCCAGGCCGCGATCCAGAAGTAGTACTGCTCGTCGCCCACGCTCGGCGGCAGGGCCAGGGTCACCTCGGTGGCACCCGTCATCGTGCGCAGCACCTCCCGCTGGCGGTCCGGATGGGAGCACGAGACCGCGGTGACACTCACCCGGTACTCGGCGCCCGCGACGATCGGCTCCCACGCGAACTCGATCCGCGCCTTCGGCCCCCAGGAGTGGCGCGGCGTCTCGAAGACGGGCTGGGTCGCGCAGCTGGTGAGCATGCCCTCGAGCGAGCGCGCATTGTCGCCGGGGCGCGTCAGGTGAATGAGCCGGACCATGTCCACCGTGACGCGCTCCGGCCCGCGCTCGGTGACCTCGAACCGGTGCTGCGCCTCGTAGTCGCCGGGGAAGCGGCTCGGATTGACCGGGT
>Ga0114129_10003930_pt1 | contig 20985 bp, 14 predicted proteins | sample RhiMetdeltSRZDD1_FD_80071 | JGI IMG/M metagenome (GOLD analysis project Ga0114129, IMG submission 80071) | Populus rhizosphere microbial communities from Tennessee, USA - Rhizosphere MetaG P. deltoides SRZDD1 (version 2) (version 2) | ecosystem: Host-associated > Plants > Roots > Rhizosphere >... | reverse complement strand
CTCCAGGCCGCGATCTCCCACCGGGGCTACTCGATCGTCGACTGCCTCCAGCCGTGCGTGACCTACAACAAGCTCAACACGTACGACTGGTACAAGCAGCGCTCGTACAAGGTCGAGGAGGAGGACGGCTACGACCGGACCAACCGCGACCACGTCTGGGCGAAGGCGCAGGAATGGGGCGACCGCATCCCGATCGGCATTCTCTACGAGAGCACCGAGCGCCCGACCTACGAGGAGCAGGTTTCGGCGCTCAAGAGCGGCCCGCTCGTTCACCAGGCGCTGAACGGCCGCCACGCCGACTACGAAGCGCTCAAGCTCGAGTTCGTCTGACGCCCCGGACCCCCTCCCCAACCCCTCCCCCTGCGAAGGGGGAGGGGCCCGTCGTCTCCGGCTGATCAGTGCTGCTCACGGAGGTATCGGGCGATGCAAGTCAAAGAGATCATGACGTCGCCGGTCATCTGCACCCGCGACGACGCGTCGATATCAGACGTCGCGACGCTCCTGGCGAAGCACAAGATCAGCGCCGTCCCCGTGACGGACGCCAGCGGCGCCGTGATCGGCCTGGTCAGCGAGTACGATCTGCTCGCCAGGCGCGGCGAGGTCGCTCGGGACATCATGTCGCCGGGCATCATCAGCGTGACCGAGGAGGCCAACGTCGAAGATGTCCGCTTCCTCTTGATCGAGCGTCGGATCAGGCGTGTCCCGGTCGTGGCCGGCCAGAAGCTGGTCGGCATCGTTAGCCGCTCGGACATCGTCCGCCAGATGGCCGTCCAGTGGTACTGCGACATCTGCGGCGAGCCCGTCCGCGATGAGCACCCCCCCGAGCATTGCCCGAAGTGCGCCGCCCCGGCGGCCCGCTTCGCCCAGGACGAGCACCCGCCCGGCAACTGAACGCCAGGTCCGCCCGCGTCTGGCCCCGCTCTCCGCTCCGGTTTCCCCGCTCCACCACACGGACAGCCCGGTTCCCCCTCTCCACCGCAGCCTGGACACTACGCGGCGGCGATCCGGTTCCCCCTCTCCACCGCGGTGGGGAGGGGGGCAAGGGGTGGGGCCTCTCAGGCGCGGCGGGACTGCCTGATCGCAAGCGCCTCATCGAGGATCCGGTCGGCGACCTCGCGCTTCGGGAGGAGGGGTAGCTCGCGCTGGCCGCCCGACCGGTCCAGCAGCACCACGGCGTTGTCGTCGGTCCCGAACCCGCTGTCCGTCCTGGAGATGTCGTTCGCCACGATCAGGTCGAGCCGCTTGCGCTCCAGCTTGTCGGCCGCGTTCGAGACCAGATCCTGGCTCTCGGCCGCGAACCCGATCCTGACCAGTCGCTCACTCGAGAGCGAAGCCGTTGCCGCCAGGATGTCCGTCGTCCTGGCAAGCTGGAGCGTCAGGCCGTCGTCCCGCTTCTTGATTTTCTGCTCCGCCACCGTCGCCGGGCGATAATCGGCGACTGCTGCCGCCATGATCAGGAGATCGGCGTCTGGAAGCGCGGCCATCACCGCGTCGTGCATGTCGGCGGCGCTCACCACCGGGCGGACCTCCACGCCGATCGGCGCGCTTAGCGCGGTCGGCGCCGTCACCAGCACCACCGAGGCGCCACGGTCGCGGGCCGCCTCGGCGACGGCGTACCCCATCTTGCCGGAGGACCGGTTCGAGACGAAGCGGACCGGATCGATCGCCTCCTGGGTGCCGCCGGCCGTCACCACCACCCGCCGGCCGGCCAGGTCGCCGCCTCTCGCCAGCACGATCCGGAGCGTGTCCACGATCACCGGCGGCTCGGCCAGCCGCCCCTGCCCCACGAGCCCGGAGGCCATCCGGCCGTAGCCCGGCTCGACGATGGTGGCGCCGCGCTCGCGCAGGATCTTGACGTTCGCGGCGACGGCCGGGTGGTCGTACATGTCGGCGTCCATCGCCGGCGCGATCACCAGCGGCGCGCGGGTCGCCAGGCAGGTCGTGGTCACCAGGTCGTCGGCCAACCCAAGCGCCAGCTTCGCCAGGGTGTGCGCGGTCGCCGGCGCGATGCAGACCACGTCAGCATGATGGCCGAGGCTGACGTGGCTGATCTCGGTCTGGTTCAGCATGCTGAACATGTCCACCGCGACCGGCCGCTGGGTTAGCGCCTGGAAACTGAGCGGTCGGATCAGCTCGGTCGCTTCCGGGGTCATGACCACGTCCACCAGGGCACCCGCCTGGGTCAGCGCGCTGGCGACCGATACGGCCTTGAACGCGGCGATGCTCCCCGTCACCCCCAGCACGATCCGCTTGCCCCGGAGAACCTCGCGCACCATCACGGCCTCACCACGCAATCCCCTCTCCGGTTCGAAGCAGTCAAGATCGAAAGCCATCTCCCCCTCTCCCTCGCAAGGGGGAGGGGGGCGGGGGGTGGGGGCTTCCCGGCGCAAGATCGGCGTTCAGCTCGTAGAGGAAGCGCAGCCCCTGGAGCGTCAGGTCCGGATCGACGACGTCGATGCAGTCTGTCTCCGGGACGACGACCGATGCGAGCCCGCCGGTCGCGATCACCAGCGGATCGCCCTCCATCTCCTGCTTGATCCGCTTGACGAGGTACTCCACCAGCCCGACGTACCCGAGCACCAGGCCGGAGCGCATCGCCGTCACCGTGTTGCGGCCGATGGCGGCCCGCGGCGCCTTAAGCTCGACGGTGAACAGGCGGGCTGCCCGCGACACCAGTCCGTCAAGCGCGCTCTCGATGCCCGGCGCGATCGAGCAGCCGAGCAGCCGGCCGTCCGCCGCGATGGCGTCAAACGTCGTGGCGGTCCCCATGTCCACGACGATCGCCGGCAGCCGGTACAGCTTCATCGCCGCCAGCGAGTTGACGATCCGGTCCGGCCCCATCTCGGCCGGGTTGGTGATCGCGATGGTGATGCCGGTGTTGACCTGATAGCCGGAAATGACCGGCGGAAGGTCGAAGTACGACTCCGAAAGTCGACGAAACGTCGCCGTCAGCGGCGGGACCGTGGACGAGATCGAGACGCCCTTGATGTGGCGAAGCTCGAGCCCCTGGTAGTTGAGCAGGGAGTGGAGCGCGGCGGCGTACTCGTCAGTCGTCTTCCGTCGATCCGTTGCCAGGCGCCAGCTCATCTTGAGCCGATCGCCGTCGAACACACCGGCCACAATGTTCGTGTTGCCGATGTCCACCGCCAGCAGCACGGTGCCCTCCCACCAGATGCGCTGGCCAGGAGTATACCAGCGCCCCCCTCACCCCCAGCGGGCGCAATTCATTGCGCCCGCTGGGGGTGAGGGGCGCCTTCGAAGTGGGCGTCGTCCAGGGGCAGCAGCCCGAGCGACCGTCCGCGGGAGACCGCCTCGGCGCGGCTGGCAGCCCCGAGCTTGCCGTACACCCGGCTCAGCGTGTTCTTGGCCGTCTTCTCCGAGATCACCAGCCGCTCGGCGATCTCGCGGTTGCGTGCCCCAGACGCCGCCAGACGCAACACCTCGACCTCGCGCTCGGTCAGCGCCTCCGGTAGCCGCTCGCGCGTCGCCAGCTCCCCGAACCGGTCGAGCAACCGCGCTGTCATCACGGGCTGGACCAGCGATCCCCCCTCGTGGACGGTCCTGATGGCCGCGGCGAGCTCGTCGGCACCGGCGTCCTTGAGCAGGTACCCTCGCGCTCCGGCCCGCAGCGCCTCGAACAGGTGCTCGTCCTGCGCGAACGTCGTGACGATCAGGACCCGGGCGTCCGGCCACTCCTCGTGGAGCGCCTGGACCGCGCCGACCCCGGAGAGGCGCGGCATCTGGAGGTCCATCAGGATGACGTCCGGACGAAGCGCCAGCGCCCGCTCGATGCCCTCCAGGCCATCGCCGGCCTCGCCCACGACCACCACGTCGTCACGGTCTGAGAGCAGGCGGCGCAGCCCCTCGCGCGCCAGCGGGTGATCGTCTACCAGCAGTACCCGGATCGGGTCAGGCGGGTGGGCAGGGAGCTGAGAAGCCGCCACGATGGGATCGAGGTGCAGGCGGGCTCGAACTCGAGTGCCCCAGCCGGGCGCGCTCTCGACCTCGAGGTCGCCGCCCACCAGGCGCATCCGCTCGCGCATGCCGCTCAGCCCGAAGCCGCCGTCCGGCCCCGGCAGCGCCTTCCGATCGAACCCCTTGCCGTCGTCGGCGACCAGCAGCGTCAGCAGGCCGGACGCGCGATCGTAATGAAGCTCCACCCGCACCCGAGTTGGCTCGGCGTGCTTCTCGACGTTGTGGAGCGCCTCCTGGGCGACCCGCAGCAGGGCCGTCGCCTGCTCGTCGGTCAGCGGGGCGCCATCGGCCTCCGCCGAGAGCTGGGCCGGGACGCCGATCCGTCGCCCGAACCGCTCGACCTCCCCCTGGAGCGCCTCTGGCAGCGAGGCGCCGTCGAGCGGCCGAGCGGTCAAGCCCCAGACGGCCCGCCGGGCCTCGTCCAGCGAGCGATGGGCCTGCTCGCGGGCGTCGGCGACGATACGCTTCGCCTCAGCGCCGGGTGGCAGGAGCCGCTCGGCCGTCTCGAGCTGGAGGGCGATCGCCGTCAGTCCCTGCGCCAGGGTGTCGTGGACCTCACGGGCCAGCCGGTTTCGCTCCTCGACCACCCCAACCTCGCGGGCGCGGGCGTACAACTGGGCATGCTCGATCGCCACGCCAGCGGACTGCGCGATGCCCATCGCCATCGCCAGCATCGCCTCCCCGAACTCACGAGCATCGTCGCGGACTGGGAGTACGGCCGTGCCGAGCACGCGGTCGCGCACGACCAGCGGGACGATGAGCGCGCGGTCGGGAACGGGCAACCCGAGCGCGCGCCGCTCGTCGCGGATCGAGGGCGGCACCTGGATGACGGTCGGCTCGCGCATCTCGAGCATCGGCGCGCAGGCCGGGTCGTCCAGCGAGATCGGCGGGTGCGGCAACGGCTTCGTCCGGTCGAACTCCGGCGGGAAGAGGTCTTCGCCCAGCGCCACGCGCACCACGAGCTGGCTGCCATCCTCGTTCACAAGTGCGATCAGGCAGGAGGTCAGCCCGAGCGCGTCCATGAGCGACTGTCCCATCACCGGCAAGATCTGATCGAGATCTAGCGAGTGGCTGATCGCCCGGCTGATCTCGATCAGAGTCGCCAGGCGCATCCTGGCCAGCTCCTCCTGCTTGTACTGGAACATCAGCTCGATCATCGGGCCGAGCTGCTCGCCGATCAGGCTGGCCGCCGCGAGGTGGTCGTCGGTGTAGGTCCAGGGCGGGTCGTGGTGGACGTCGACGACGCCGATCAACTCCCGGCCGAGCCGAAGCGGCACGATCAGGCGCCCGGGCTGGTGAGACGGCCGCCCGTCTTCGAGCACGCTCGCCACGGTCGGATCGTCGATCGGCACGACCGGGCCGGGCGAATCGTCATGGTCATGCTCGTCCGTGGGCCGCATCCAGATGATCTGGCCCTCGGCCTCGGCCCGCCCGACGAGGATGTCGTCGTACGGGACGAGCGCCGCGATGGCCGCCGCGACCCGCTCCCGCGAGGACACGTCGGGCTCGCCGACCTTGTCGCGGAGGGCGTCGCCGATCGTCCGCAGGAACGTCACCCAGATGCGAGTGAGCTCGGCAGGCAGGCCGGCGGGGACCGGGACCGGCGGATCTACCGTGACGATCTGCTGCTCGTGTACGTGCATCGCTCCGTTCCGCCGGCCCCCCAGAACGTCAGGCCGCGTCCCCATTATCGCCCCCGCGGGTCGAATGGCGCCGATGGTACGCCTCCATCCGCGCTCGGCGGGCGTGGCGCGGGCGCCGGCCCAGGTCGGAGCCGCCGGCCACCGGCAGCGGCGTCCGCTGGGCGCCGGCGCCTGCCCGTGCTGGCTGCGCCTTCGGCTCGGCCCTCCGCGACTTCCAGGAGGGCAGACGCAGCCGCCAGCTCACAAGCCGGCCGATCAGGGTGCCCAGGCTGTCGAAGTAGGTGTACGCCACCGGCACGTACAGCAACGCCAGCACCGTCGAGGTCGCCATGCCGCCGACCAGCACCGCGCCGATCGGCGCCCGGACCTCGCCGCCTTCGCCGAGCTTCAGGGCGACCGGCAGCATGCTGAAGATCAGCACCAGCGAGGTCATCAGGATCGGGCGCAGGCGCGACTCGCCGGCCTCGACCAGGGCTGCCGTGCGCTCCACACCCTCCTTGCGCAGCTCGTTGGCGCGGTCCACCAGCAGGATCGCGTTCTTGCCGACCATCCCGAACAGCCCGATCAGGCCGATGAAGGCGACGATCCCGAGGTTCTGACCGAACAGGAGCAGCCCGCCGAACGCTCCGACCGTCGCCAGCGGCAGCGCGCTCAGGATCAGCGCCGGCTGAAGCCAGTTCTCGTACAGGATCGAGAGCACCATGTACATCAGGACGACGGAGGCCAGCAGTCCCAGGCTGAGCTGCCGGAACGAGTCCGCCTGGTCGGCGGCCTGCCCGGCGAACGCCCAGCGGTTGCCGGCCGGCAGGCTCATGCCGTCCATCACCTTCTGGGTCGCGGCGATACTGGTGCCGAGCGGCACGCCGTTGGTGTCGGCGCCGAGTAGCGCGATCCGCTGGCGGTTGACCCTCTGGATCCGGGTCGGCGACTGCTCGGTCTGGGCCGTCGTGACTTGGCCGACCGTCACCAACTGGTCGCCGCGCCGCGCGAGCGGCAGATCAGCGACGGCGGCGCTGTTGTACCGAAGCCCCTCGGGCAGCCGCACCCGCACGTCGCGCTCGGTCCCGGACGGCTCGGCGTAGCGGCCGACGACGGCGCCCTGATACGCCACGCGGACGGCGTTGCCGACCGTCTGGGTGTTGAGGCTGAGGTCCATCAGGCGGCTCGGGTCCGGGACGAGCGTCACCTCCGGCGAGGTCGCCATGCTATTGGTGACGTCGGTGAGCTCCGAGAGCCCTGCGAGCTGCCCACGCGCCTGCTCGGACACCGCTGCGAGCTGGTTCAGGTCAGACCCGAAGATCCGCACCTGGACCGCCTGCCCGCCGCCAGCCGGCGACGATCCCCCGATCCTGGCCTGCATATCCGGGTTCATCAGCTCGCCGGCGTCGGCAACCGCCCGCGCGATCTCGCGGCTGGTACGGGCGCGGGAGTGGCCGGAGCCGACGTCCAGGGTCAGCGTGACGTAGCGCGGCTCACGGTCGGCATTGGAGTCGCCCTGGCCGACGAGGGTGTAGACGCGGTGGACCTCCGGGAAGTACTCGTGGTTCTGAAGCGCCATCTCCCAGCGCTTCGCGGCCCGGTCGGCGGCCTCCAGGGCCGTGCCCGGCGGGAGCTCGCCGACGACGCTGATCGTCTCGTCGTTGTTCTCGGGCGCGAACTCTGTGCCGAGGCGCGGGACGATGACAACGTTGAGCGCGAAGACGGCGAGGGCAAGCGCCAGCACGATCGGGCGGTGGCGCAGCGACCAGCCAAGCGTGCGCGCGTAGACCCGCTCCAGGAGGCGGTAGGCCGGCTCCCAGAACGAGGCGATCCGCCCGATCAACCCCTTCTTGCCGCCGTGACCGTCGCCCGCGCTGAGCCAGCGGGAGGCGATCAGGGGAGTCAGCGTGAAGCTCACGAGCAGCGAGGCGAGCGTCGCCGCCACGATCACTAGCGCGAAGTTGCGCAGGAACGCCCCGACCAGCCCGGTGATGACCAGGATCGGTCCCCAGACGGCGACGTCCACCAGGGTGATCGCGATCGCCGCCATCCCGATCTCGGAGCGGCCGTCCACCGCTGCCTGCTTCGGCTCCTTCCCCTTGCCAAGGTGGGTGAAGATGTTCTCCAGCACCACGATGCTGTCGTCTACCAGGATGCCGATCGCCGTGGTCAGGCCGACCAGTGTCATCGTGTTCAACGTCATCTCGAAGAGGCGCATGAAGATCAGGGCGATCAGCAGCGAGGTCGGGATTGCGACCAGCACGATGCTGGTGGCGCGCAGGCTGTGCAAGAAGAAGAAGAGGACCAGGCCGGTGATCAGCGCCGCCAGCCCCAGCTCCTCCTGCACCCCAAGGACCGACTTCCGGACCCCCTGGCTGCGGTCGATCGCCGTCTCCAGCGAGTAGCCGGACGGCATCTCGCTCCTGATCTGCTCCGAGAGCGGCAGCAGCGTATCGACGGTCTGGACGATGTTGGCGCTCGACTGCTTGTAGATCTGGAGGCCGACCGCCGGCTTGCCGTTCAGCCGCACGACCTCGGTGGCCTCGGCGCCGCCCAGGTGGACGTTGGCGACGTTCCGGAGCTCGGTGCGGAAGCCGTCGGCGGCGATGACCGGCATCGCGCCGAGCCGTTCCAGGCTCTGCTCCCTCGCTGCGCTCGGGACGGCGCCTGAGCTTGCCGAAGGGTCGGCGCCACGGGAATCAATCCGGATCGACGCCCGGCGGCTGCTGTCGCCGCCGCCATCCTTGACGTCGCCGCCGGAGGTGCTCAAGAACTGGGTCCGCACGGCCGCCGTGACGTCGTCGATCGTCAGGCCGTACGCCCGGAGCTTGTCCGGCAGCAGGTCGACCTGGACCTCGGGCTCTCTTCCGCCGACCACGACGACCCGGCCAACGCCGTCCGCCGTCTCCAGGCGCGGCCGGACGACATCGTCGGCGATCCGGTACAGGTGGGTCGGGTCCGCGCCCTCCTGGCCGGTGACGGCCAGGTAGAGGACGGGGGTGTCGTTCAGGTCGAGCTTGAGGAACGTCGGCTCCTCGGCCTCGGCCGGCAGGTCCCGGCGGACGCCGCTGACGCGCTGCTGGACGTCGTTGACGGCGACGTCCACGTCGATGCTCTCGCGGAACTCGATGGTGATCGTGGCGAGGCCCGTCCGCGAGGTGGAGGAGAGTGTCTTGATGTTGCCGAGGCCGGCCACCGCGTCCTCGATCTTGCGGGTGACCTGCTCCTCGATCGTACGCGGGCTGGCGCCAGGCACGGAGACCTGGACGGTGACGACCGGCAGGTTCAACTGGGGTGTCTGTTCGAGCCCCAGGCCCACGTAGCTGACGATGCCGCCGAGCACGACGGCGATGGCGACCGTCAGCGCGATGACGGGATGGAAGACGGCGGTTCGGGTCAGACTCATGATGACCGGACGCTCCCGGGCGTCCGCGCTGACGCCGAATCACCGTCGGTTGCACAGGTGGAGGTCGAGAGGTGGCCGGCGACGATCGCGGCGTAGAGCGCCTCGAACCCGGCGTCCTTCAGGACAAAGGCGTGGGCCCCGGCGGCGAGCATCGCCGCCCGCCGGTCGGGGTAGAGCCCGAGCGCAACGACACGAGCGGCTGGGAGGCACCCCCGAAGCTGGCGGGCGGTGCTGAGCGCCGCGCCCCCCGGCAGCTCGGCGTCCACGAGGACTACGTCCGGCCGGGTCTGGCCGGCGCAGAGCAGGCCGTCCTCGCGCCTGGTGGCGAGGGCGCAGACCTGGACGCCTGGCATGATCCCGAGTAGCCCGACGAGCCCATGCCCGACGGCGGGGTGGGCGTCGATGACGAGAACGCGCAGGGGACGGCCGGGGAGTGTGGGGGTGAGCGGGTCAACTGCCATGTTCGAGCGCCTCCACGCTCTACAGACAGTCTGCGTCCGCTCTGGGGTGGGCGTCTGGAGGCTTTCGGCCCGACCGGAGTCCCGTTCTGGTCGGGCCGTGGTCCCGGGTGGTCCCGGGACCACGGCCCCTCCCTGGGAGTGCGGCCAGGATGGCCGCACTCCCAGGGGGATTAAATGCAGAAGGGGCGGTCTGTCGCCGCCCCCTGGTTCACGTTGCTGGTCTAGCCGCCGGACTTCGCCCGCGCGCGCCGACGCTTCCGCTGAGCCGCGCGGATCTTGTCGCGCCGCTCCTCGTGCGCTGGCTTGAAACGCTGCTTGCGACGGTAGTCGCGGAGGATGCCGGCCGCTTCGATGCCACGCTTGAAGCGCCGGAACAGCTCCTCGAACGTCTCACCCTCGCGGGCGACCACGTACATAGACCGCTCCTTCTCCTGGTCGGCGCACGGCCTCCTGGTCGGCGCACGGCTCATCGTGCTCACAACGGTCACAAAGCGAGCCGACTCGCGTCGGCCCGCCCGAAAACGATACCGAATCTGGCCGCCTAGCGGTAGCCGCGCCCGCCGCCGTACCCGCCGCCGCCGCCCGTGCCACGGGTCTTGGCGAAGCAGTCCGAGCAGTAGACCGGCTTGTCACCACGCGGCTGGAACGGGACGAGCGCGTCGTTGCCGCAGGAGGAGCAGGTCACGGAGAACATCTCGCGGTCCCGGCGGCCACCACCGTAGCCACCACCGCCGCCATAGCCACCGCCACCGCCACCACCCGTGCTGTAGCCACCGCCGCCACCGTAGCCGCCACCGCCGCCGGAGCCACGGCGCGACATGCGGCAGTCCCGGCAACGACTCGGGTCGTTGGTGAACCCACGGCTGGCGAAGAACTCCTGCTCACCCACCGTGAAGACAAAAGACTGACCGCAATCGCGGCAGCTTAGTACCTTGTCGGCGTAACTCACGCTGACACCTCGAGAGAGCTTGGCGGTTTCGTCAGCGCGAGTCAGGTAGGGGACTGGGGGCGTCGGTGGATTCCCCGAGGCCGCCCCTTAGCGGCCTGCGAAACGTACCAGCGCGGCCCAGTGTAGTACACCCTTGGAGAAAAGGGAAGTACCCAATTGGGCCAGTTTTTCATTCGAGAGCACGCAGATTCGACTGCCCACTCTGACTATGAGCGCGCACAGGCCGCTCTTCCTGGTCATGGCGCCGAAATCGGCTGCTTCGCCCCGTTCCTGGCCCTATCTGAACGCCTCTCCGCGCCGCGTCGCGGTCTTACAATTCTATGACACGAGTGGGTAATTACGTGCTGTGAGCAGCGCGTTGCGAGTGGGAGGCCAGCTTACTCGCAACGCGCTGCTCACTACTCACAACTCGTTCGTTACTCGGCCTCACTCGCCGCGACCACCCGGTCACGGCCCTGGGACTTCGCCTGATACAGCGCCTGGTCCGCACGTTCGAGCCACGACTGCACGGACTCGTGGCGCCCGATCTGCGCGACGCCGACCGAGATCGTGACGCCGATCGCCTGGGAGCCGTGGGGGATCTGAAGCTCACGGACCGCCAGCCGAGTTCGCTCGGCGAGGCGGACCGCGTTCTGGGGCGAGGTGTCCGGCAGCACGACGGCGAGCTCCTCGCCGCCGTAGCGGGCGACCATGTCGCTCTTTCGCGGGAAGTTGCGCACCAGGCAGTCGGCGATGGCCCGTAGCGCCGCATCACCACCGGGGTGGCCGTACATGTCGTTGACCTTCTTGAAGTGGTCGGCATCCACGATCAGCAGCGCCGCGGCCTCGCCGAAGACGTCGCGCATGAACACCATCCGGTTCATGAACTCGTCGAAGCCCTTACGGTTGGTGAGCTGGGTCAGACCGTCGCGGACGTTCTCTTGCTTGGCGTCGCGGAGCTGGCCGGCGAGATCGGTCACCCGCGCGCCGAGCTCTTCGAGCCGGACGCGCTGGGCCTGCGGGCGCTGGCCGACCATCTCCGACAGGCTGTTCGCCGCCGACATCATCTCCTTCTTCAAGTCTTCCGTCGACGGCTGCTCGACGGCGAGCTTGAGGCGGTCGATCTGCGCCTTCATCCGGTTGTCGGCTCGCTGATCCTCGACCAGGACGGTGCCGAGGCTTTGCGCGAACGCCCAGATCCCCTGACGGAGATCGCCGAGCGCCTTGTTGACGTGCTGCTGCTCCTTCTGGCGCCGCGCCTGCACGAAGTGGAGGGCCGCCGCCCACTCTCGCGACTCGAAGTATCGCTGCGCGGCGCCGTTCGATGGGACGGCGCCATCCGTGGGCGCCGGCGCCAGGATCAGCAGATGGCGCGCCCACGCCTCGCAGAGCTGACTGAACGTGATGGCGCTCTCCTGTTCCAGGTCGAACGCGTGCTGGCCGAGCGCTCGCAGCACCCTGGCAAACGCGTCGAGCGCCTCGTCGTCAGGAGTGGCGATCTCAGCGGTCCCGGCGAAGAGCGGGGCCGTTGAAAGGACCGAGTCGGTCGGGCTCAGCACCGGCGGTGAGTCAGTCGAGGTCCGTTTCCACTTGAACACGTCCAGCAGCGCTCCTGTCACAGATCAGAGGACATCTTCGCGAGCATTGCAGGCAGGAGTGGTGACGTGCGTCAGGCGCGTCACCACAGACCAGCTCTTTCGCCGATACTTCCGATTGGTGCGTGCGCGCGAGTCCCACAGGCGTCTGATGTCGTAAACGCCGGCACGAGCAGATTCGTGTCATGATTCGCACGGCTTTCGCTCATCTGGGCCAGACGTGGTCAGGTCGGGTGGTCCGGCCTGGTGGCGGCGGGGTCAGGGAGCAGCAGGGTCAGGGGGCGGCGGGGGCCGCGTAGCGCATTGGGACCCAGCCACTCGTGCCGCACGGGTCGCGGACCGGCGTCCAGCGCAGGCCGTCGCGCTCGACCTCTGACCCGGTCTGGTCGAAGCGCGTCCCGTCCGACCAGGCCCGAAGCCGCTCACCATCGTGTGGACTCTTGCGCATAACGACGCCCTGGCCATCCGTACCGGCGACGACGAGGCGGCCGACCGTGGAAGCAGACCGCGTGTTTGGCCTCGGGCCTCCGCCGGCGCAGGCGACCGGTGGGGCGGCAGGTACCGAGGTGAGCGCGCCGGTTGAGGCTGGCGTTCGCTGGGCGTACGCGCGCAGTCCGGCCGCGATCGGCTTGGCCGAGCCGTCGGCGCGGAACATCCCGAAGCTGTTCTCACGCGGATTCGCGCCGTTCGGGAAGTCGTTCAGCATCCACTTGAAGGCGCCGGCGCCGCCTCGGTCGCGAAGGCCGCGCATGAGCTCGAGCTCGAGGGCAGCGCTGGTCGCCTCATCCGTAGCGTCGTTCGAGATGCCGAGTTCGCCGAGGACGATCGGCCGGCCGGGGACGGCCGCGCGAACGTCATCCCAGAGGTTGAGGGCTGCCTTGACGCCCGCCGCCGAGGCCGAGGGGTAGCGGTGGTAGGTCCGATAGTCCAGCCAGGCGTTGACCGGGAGCGTCGCCAGGATCGTGTCGACCTGGGCGACTGTGACGAGCCTGTCCGGGTCGGCGCGACGGACGGCGGCGAGGCGCGGGCGCAGCCAGAGCGCCAGGCTGTCGTTCAAGGCGTCGATCAGCGGCGCCCAGGCTGCCGCCTCCGGAGAGTGCAGGTACCGGACGACGTTGCCGTCCTTCGTCGCCTTAGCCCAGGCCGCGGAGTCCTCCAGGAGCTGCTGGTAGGCGCGCAGGACGTTGACGTAGACGTACGCCTGCTCGTCGTCGAGGCGGGCGGGGACGGTCTTCTGGCCGCCTTCGGAGGCGCGGTACTCCGGGATCTCGTCGCGGGTGACCCGCTCGCCGATCCGCGCGACGATGGCGGCGTCCTGAAGCGGGGCCGCCTCGCCGGGGGGATAGACGCTCAGCGCGAGGTCGCCGATCCTCGGCTCGTTCTTGAGGTCGAGCGCGACCAACGTGGCCCGGCCCCGGTAGCGGGCGGCGACGGCGCCGTCGAGCTTCGCGACGCGCGCGAGGTCCCAATCGGTGTAATCGTGCAGCGTCAGGACGATCGCCAGGCCGTGCCTGTCGGCCAGGTCGAGCACCCGGTCGAGCTTCTGCCACTTCCCGGCGACGAGGTCGTCGGCGAGCGGCTTCTGGACGAAGATCCGCAGCACGCCGATGCCGGCCGTCCGCGCCCGCGCGAAATCCTGGGCGATCAGGTTGAGGTCGAACTGGTCGTCAGCCCACATCTGCCAGGCGCGGTCGGCCGGGCCCTGGTAGCTGGCGCCGATCAGGAATCTGGGGCTCCCGGACGGGTCCATCAGGGCGGTGCCGCTGACGGCGTAGCCGGCAGGGGCAGCCTGGGCGACGGGAGTTGGCGGCGCGCTCGCGAGGAGTATGAGGATGAGTAGGAGCAACTGGAGCGGGAGTCGGGATGTCACGATCCTGAAACGAAGTCGATACCCCCCGGTCCCGACTTTGTGCCGCTCGCGAGGCCCGAACACGGGTACATCGGCGATAGCGCCGCGCTCGGCTACAATCGGCCCTTGACGACGACCGGACCGACCGGAGGTGACTGCCGTGCCCGACCGTGTGAAGATCGTGGTTCCCGGGGACAACCCCCACCAGATCCAGGGCTCCCCACGGCTGGCCCAACTCGAGCCGTACGGCGACGTGACGGTCTACACCGACCGGCCGACCAGCCCCGAGCAGCAGCTCGAGCGGGCGCAGGGCGCCACGATCCTGCTCAACTCGCGCGGCGCCGTCAGATGGCCCGGCGAGGTGCTTCGCCAGCTCCCGACGCTGAAGTTCATCACCGTCTTCGGCATCGGCACCGACTCGATCGACCTGGTGACGGCGAAGGAGCTCGGGATCACCGTCTCGAACATCCCCGGCAAGACGGCGCCCGTCGTCGCGGAGCACGCGTTCGGCTTGATGATGGCGACGGCGAAGCGGGTCGTGTTCCAGACACAGGAGCTTCGCGAGGGCCGCTGGGGCACCCGGATCGACAATATCTATCTGAACGGCAAGACGCTCGGCGTGATCGGCGCTGGGCCGATCGGCGCGCGGATGGCGGCCCTGGGGAAGGCGATCGGCATGCACGTGATCGCCTGGACCTTCAACCCCACGCCTGAGCGCGCGGCGAACATGGGCGTCGAGTTCGTGAGCCTGGACGACCTGCTCCAGCGCTCGGACGTCGTGAGTCTGCATCTCCCGGCGACCGACCAGAGCCGGGGCATCATCGGCACGCGCGAGCTGGGCCTGATGAAGCCAGGATCGTTGCTGATCAACACCGGGCGCGGCGCGCTGGTGGACGAGGCGGCATTGCTCGCGGCGCTGGACTCCGGCCATCTGGCAGGAGCCGGCCTGGACGTCTTCGCGCAGGAGCCACTGCCTCCCGATGCGCCGATCCTGAGCCGCAAGCAGGTCGTGTTGACGCCGCACAACGCCGACTCGACGCCCGAGGGGCTCGACTTCCTGAACGAGGGCGCGGTGGAGAACGCCATCGCGTTCCTGGAAGGGAAGCCGCAGAGCGTCGTGAACCGGTAGGTTTGGATGGGGGTGGAGGAGCGGGCGACGCGGGCGTACGCTGCGATGCAGCGTTACCTCTACCTGGACGGTGCGCGCCTGTATCGTGAGTCGGTGCCAGGGGTGCCGGGCGGAAATCCGTTCGCCTACCTCTGGCCGTTCGAGGAGGCGGCGAAAGCGACGCTCTGCATGCGCGGCATCCCGGAGATCGGGCAGCGCTACGCGGATGACCTGGAGAACGTCGTGGACCGCCAGGCGTACTGGCAGCCGGTGCGGGTGGCCGGGGTGGTGCGGAAGCCGTCGTTCGCCTCGTATCCGCCGCTACCGCTCGGCCAGGGCGGCGACACCTACTTTGACGACAACACCTGGGTGGCGCTGGACCTGGTGCAGGCACACAGGATGCGGATGGCGGGGCTGATGCGCGGCCGCGAGATCGTCCTGGAACGGGCGCGCACGCTGTTCGAGCTGGTGGTGGCTGGCTGGTGCCGCGATCCGCGACCGTACCCGGGCGGCGTCTACTGGGTCGATGCCGCGTGGAACCGGGATCGTGGGGCGGCGGTGACGGCCGGACTGGCGGTGCTGGCGCTGCACCTCCATGAGCTGACGACGCTGGAGACGTCCCCCGACTCTGAGGTGGAGTTGGCGGCGGCACGCGCCCGCTACCTGGACGTGGCGCTGACGGCGTACGGCTGGCTGCGGGAGACGCTCTGGATCGCGGACGGCTCGGAGGCCGGGCTGTACCACGACAAGGTGCTCGGCGACGGCGGCATCGACGGCAGTCAGTGGATCTACAACCAGGGCGTTGCCATCGCGGCGGCGGCGATGCTCCATCGAGTGACCGGCGAGTCGACGTACCTGGAGCAGGCCCGCGCGACCGCTGATGCCGCGCTGGCGTGGTACGGCGCGCGCGGGTACGCGGGGCAGCCGGCGATCTTCGTGGCGATCTTCTTCCGGAACCTGCTACAGCTCAGCGCGCTCACGGATGACACGGCGAACCGATCGGCAATGGAGGCGTACGCGAACCGTGCCTGGGATGACCCGGCGATCCACGACCCGGCGACCGATCTGTTCAGGTTCGAGGGGGCAGCGTCGCCCTGCACGCTGCTGGACCAGTCGGCGATGGTGCAGTTGCTGGCGCTGCTCGCCTGGCCGGAGGAACAGTACGGGCTGCTGGCGTAGTCGGTATCATTTTCTCACTACTGAAATTTGACGCTTCGAGGTTCCCATGCCATCCGACAGCAGTTTTGACGTCGTTTCGCAGATCGATCGGCAGGAGATGGTCAACGCCGTGGACCAGGTGACACGCGAAGTGTCCACACGGTACGACCTGAAGAACACCGGCAGCACGGTCACGCTGGAGAAGGACGCGGTGGTCCTGGCCTGCGACTCCGAGTTCACCCTCAAGGCCGTGCGCGACATCCTGATCGAACGGGCGGCGAAGCGCGGGTTCTCGAACAAAGTGTTCGACTTCGGGAAGGTCGAGCCGGCCGCGAAGGGCACTGTGCGCCAGACCGCGAAGCTGCGCCAGGGGATCGACCAGGAGCTGGGCAAGACGATCACGAAGTTGATGCGCGACAAGTACCCGAAGCTGAAGGCCCAGATCCAGGGCGACGCCGTGCGCGTCTCCGGCTCCTCGAAGGACATGCTCCAGGGCGCGATCAAGCTGCTCAAGGAGCAGGACTACGTGGTCCCGCTCCAGTTCAACAACTACCGATAGTCAGTGCCATTCTTGCGGCGAGGGCGTAGCGCGACGGGTGCTCTGGCGCTCCTCGCCGTGGCCGGCGGCCTGACGATCGCGTTCGACCTGCCGGCCGTCGGACTTGTGGTGGTGGTGGCCGGGTTCGGGCTGGCGGGGTACGGGCTGGCCGCTGCCATCGTACCTGCGCGCACCGCCCTCGATCGCCTGCTCGCCAGCCTGACGTTCGCCGTGGCGGGCTTCGCGCTCGTCGCCGAGGGGCTGTCGCTGGTAGTCCTGCTGGGGAGCCCGGCCGCCTGGATCGTAGGGGCGGTGATCTGCGGTGTCGTCGGCGTCTTGCTGGCTGGCAGGAAGCCCCTCACCCCCCAACCCCCTCTCCCTTGCGAGGGAGAGGGGGAGCTAGGCCCGAGTCGCGAGGTGTTCCCGCTCTCGATTGCCACGAGTGGGTTCCCCCTCTCCATCGCAATGGGGAGGGACGTCGGGGCGCGGCCCCGCGAACATCGTCCTGCGGACGACGTCGCAGCCGATGAGAGCTATGCGCAGCGGGGAGGGGGTGGGGCTTCCCTGTCGGTTCGACTCGGTACAGTCCTGACCGGCGTGCTGCTCGTGGGGGCGGCCGTTCATCTGCTGGCCGTCTTCGTCCTGAGCTGGTTCTCGGGGATCACCGTCTTCGACACCATCTCGCACTACCTGCCGCGCTCGATCAGGTTCCTGCAGTACGGCACGTTCGGCATCGAGAAGACGTACTACGACTTCATGCAGTACCTCCACCAGACGGTGGTGGCGGTCCAGCTCCTGTTCCTGCGCAGCGACGTCCTGGTCAACCCGACGTCGTTCCTGGCGGTCAGTCTGACCGCCGTCGGGGTCTTCGCGCTGGCCCGAAGCCTCGGGTGGCCGGCGCCGTACCCGATCTTCGCGGCGCTGGTCCCGCTCACGATGCCGATCCTGTTGCTGCACGCCTCGACGAGTAACTTCGACACGTTTACGGCGCTCTGGCTGGTGCTGGCGCTCTATTTCCTACGTAGAGGATTCGCCACGACCAGTCACGGCTGGTTGATCGTGGCCGCCGCCGCGACGGCGCTCGCCTTCGCGAGCAAGCCAACCGCCTGGTTTGCCGTGCCGGGCCTGGGCCTGGTCTGGTTCGTAACGCTCGGGCGGGCGGCGATGCGAGGCCGCTTGCGCCGCGCGGTGCCCGCGCTGGCAGCGTGCGCCGTCATCTTCGTGCTGGTCGGGATGCCGTTCCTGCTGCGAAACGTGATCTCGCGGGGGTATCTGGTCGCGCCGCCGGAGTGGCAGAGCTTCCAGCTTGGTGGCAGAGCGACCGGGCCGGAGCACCGCGTCAGGCTGCTGGCGTTCAACACCCTGGCGATCGGCGTGCAACTGGTGACGCCGCCGTTCTTGCTGCCGGCCAGGGTCGCGAGCGGCCTGGACGGCTGGTTCGCGGCCCGCGCGCAAGCCCTTGGCTACCGCTTGCCCGATCCGTCGATCACGGTCCACACGGAGTGGCCCGGCCTGATCCGCCACGTCTCCCACCGCTACGACAGCAACCACGCGGGGCTGGGGGCGGCGTTCGTGCTGGTCACGTTGCCGTCGCTGCTCGCGCTGCCGTTTGCGCGGCGGCGCCTCGGTCCGCGCTGGTGGTACGCGGTCGGCCTGGCCGTGGTGGGCATCAGCTACTTCGTGGTGCTGAACGCCGTCAGTATCTACTCGGTCAACAACATCCGGTACTTGATCGAGATGGTCTGCGTCCTGGCGGCGGTCGGGCCGGCGCTGTTCGTGCTGCTGCCGCGCAAGGTCGGCGGCGCTCTGGCACTGGTCGTCGCCACGGTGCTGCTGTTCGAGATGCACGACGTCGTCGTGAACAACAAGCAGGTCCCGCCCGACCAGGTGACGCGGGTGCTACGCGACGAGCAGTATTACGTCGTCAATGGCAACTATCCGCTGCCGGCCCGAGCCGCCCGGCTGTTTGACCAGAAGTACCCGCCTGAGGAGATGCCGGACGTCTATATCGAGGACACCGGGACGCCGAGCTTCCCGGACTACACGTTCCTCGGCCCGAGCCTGTTGCGGCGGACGCACTACTGGAAGCCGGTCGAGCCGCCTGCCGACCTGCCCGGGCCGTACCTCACGCGTGACCGGGGCTTCGCCGAGCGGTTCATCGCATCGGGCCGGGCGGTCGGCGAACAACTGACGATCGACTTCTGGCTGCTCCTCCCGAACGACCGTCCACGGGTGCTGTTCTGGTCAACGCGGGCGCCGGATACCGGCATGTTGATGCTGCACCTTCAGGCGAGCGTGCCGCCGGGCAGCTTCCGCGACCCACGCTACGGGTTCGTGCTCCGGACCGTGCGCGGCGAGGAGCGCCTGCGCGACTTCGAGCCCTCGCCGACGCTGGAGATCCCGCACGAGGTCGCGGCGCGCGGCACGATCCAGGTGGAGATCCGCGACGGCGACGACAACCGGCGCGTGGAGCGGATCAGGATCGAGCGAGCCCGATTCATGGGTATCTGAGGCCCGGCCCTGACGCCGGGTGTATCCTTCGGGCGCGACACGGCCGACACGGTAGCGGCACCCCCGGAGGCTCCGGCCCTGGCGACCACAGCAGGCACACCCGAGCTCACAGCCCCCAGCCGAGCGAGCTCGGCCGAAGCTCGGTTCTGGGGCACCGTGCCGATTGTGGTGGCGGCCTGCGCGATCTTCGTGCTGGCGCTCGTGCCGCGCACCCTCAATCTGGACCAGCACGCCACCGCCGACGAGGATCTGACCTTAATCCGGAGCGCCAACGTCGCGCTGGCACTGGAGCGGCGCGACTGGTGGGGCACGTACCAGATCGGGCACCCTGAGGCGACGGTCCAGCTCGTGGTTGCGCTGGGTCTCGGCGCGGACGCGCTTCGGCCGTACGCCGGCGACTTCCTCGGCCCGGACAGCCGGGTCGCCGCGCGGGTGCCAGGGTACTTCGAGACGCTGGTCGAGGCCAGGCGGCTGCTCGCGCCGGTCCACGCGCTGCTGGTGGTCGTGGCGACACTGCTCGCCTGGCGGATGTGGGGCGCGGCGACCGGCGTGCTGACCGGCCTGCTGCTGGCGCTCGAGCCGTTCCTGGTGGCGCACGGGCGCATTCTGAGGACTGACGCGCTGCTGGCAGAACTGATGCTCGTGGCGGTTCTGGCGGCACTGGCGTTCTGGTCGCGGCGGGCCGGTGTCTGGGCGCTGGCCGTCTGCGCGGCGGCGACCGGGCTGGCGCTGCTGACGAAGACGCCGGCGCTGGCGCTGCTCGGGATAGTACCGGCCGCGGCGGTGGCGTCTGGTCTGGGCGCAATGAGGCAGGGCGCGATGAATCGCGCCCCTACAGGAACAGGCGCAGTAGGGGCGCGATTCATCGCGCCCTCCCACCATTTCATCGCCTCATTTCCCAGGGCGGTTGGATGGCTGGCCGTCTGGCTGCTGGGCAGCGTCGCCGTAGTAGTGGCGGTCTGGCCGGCGATGTGGGTGCGCCCGCTGCGGGCGGTTGAGCGGATGGTGGTGTACACCCAGGAGAAGGGCGGCTCGCCAATGGACGCCGGCAGCTTCTTCCTGGGCTCCCCGATCGCCGATCCCGGCCCGCTTTACTACGCGGTGGCGCTGCCGCTCCGCCTCACGCCGCTGCTCTTGCTCGGACTGTTGTTCTGGGTTCTCCTGCGCGCACCGAAGGCGCGGCACGGCGTCGGGCTGGTGCTGCTCGTGGGCCTGGGGCTGGCGGCCGTGCTCGCGCTTCTGCCGAAGAAGGCGGACCGGTACCTCCTGCCGGCGATCCCATTCCTGGCCGTCGTGGCGGCGGTCGGCACCGCGTCGGCTGCCGAGCGCTGGCGAGCGGTGAGCGTGCCCGGGGCACTGAGTCTGGTGGCGGCCGGGGAGATCGCGCTGCTGGTGATGGCCTGGCCGTATCCGCTCGCGGCGTACAACCCGCTGCTGGGCGGGGGAGCCACCGCCGAGGAGCGGATCTCGGTCGGCTGGGGTGAAGGACTGGATCAGGTGGCGCCGGTCCTGAACCAGCGCCCGGACGGCACCTACCTGACCGTGTCGACGCCGTATCCGGAGGTGCTCCAGGCCCAGATCTTCGGCCGAGCGGTCGACCTGGACGCCTACGACGTGGCGGACTACGTCGTGCGGTATGTGGCGGCGAGCCAGCGCCGCCTGACGTCGCCAGCACTCGACGCCGCCCTGACTGGCCGCGAGCCGATCAGCCGGGTCGAGATCGCCGGCATCCCGTACGCGGAGCTGTATGAGCTCGACCGGCCGTCGTTCGCCGGCGACCTTCAGGTCCGGCAGCTCGAGGTCTCGCCGAGCGTGACGACGCGCCGGGGCTGGG
>Ga0114129_10003929_pt1 | contig 20988 bp, 17 predicted proteins | sample RhiMetdeltSRZDD1_FD_80071 | JGI IMG/M metagenome (GOLD analysis project Ga0114129, IMG submission 80071) | Populus rhizosphere microbial communities from Tennessee, USA - Rhizosphere MetaG P. deltoides SRZDD1 (version 2) (version 2) | ecosystem: Host-associated > Plants > Roots > Rhizosphere >... | reverse complement strand
GTCATTGCTCGCTTGCCGGTACGGGAGGGCGACACGCTCACGCCCGAGTCTATCCAGGCCACGATCAAGGCAGTACGTGATTTCGATGAACATTTGGGCGCCAGTTTTCGTTTAACGGATGAGACGCACGTCAACATCGAGATCGTAGTCGGTGGTATGGAAACACGCGACTTCATCGCAGTTCGTCGGGAAAGGTAGATCGGCCTTAATACTCGGGGGAAATTGTTGGATCAAAACTCGCGGACACGGTGTCTATACGCCAGCGCTCTGTGTCACGGTTTTCAAAACAAGAGAACATGCTAAGAATTCCTCAAGCAGCAGTGGTTTTGGGTATTGGAATTATGGCGGTTGCTATTCCGGTTTCGTCTCGAGCACCGCAAGAAGCACGACGGACCTTCGAGGTCGTGTCCATTAAGTCGAACACCTCAGGACCCGGCCCGACCATGTTGGGACCACAACCCGGCGGGAGATTTGTCGCGATGAATGCCACGGCAAGAATGCTGCTGAGGCTCGCATATCGTCCCATGCAGGATTATCAGATCCTCGGTGGTCCAGGTTGGATCGGCTCGGATCGTTTCGATATTGAAGCGAAAGCCAATGGAACCCTCACGATTGACGAGCTCGCCGGTGCGCTGCAGTCGATGCTTCAAGATCGATTTCAACTTCAGGCGCACCATGAGTCGAGAGAACTGCCGATCTATGTATTGACGGTTGGCAAAGATGGCGCAAAGCTCAAGTCCGCAGATCCACCTCCACCACGGGATCCTAACGATCCGCCGCCGGCCCCGCCTCCTGCGCCCCCTCCGCCGGGCGGTGTTGGTACTCCAGGAAACATCAAGTTCATTCCACCGCCTGGCGCGATGGTGATGGGTTCTGGGATGGTTTCGGCATCGGCAGTATCAATGACGCAGGTTGTGACATTGTTGTCCCAACTGTTGGGACGACCCGTCATCGATAAAACAAACCTCAAAGGCTTTTTCGATTTAAAACTGCAGTTCGCGCCCGACAGCGCACCTGCTGGACCTTTCGGACCGCCCGGCCCAGGCGGTCCTCCAATCGCACCCGCGGCCGGCGCGAGCGATCCGGCGGGGCCATCCATTTTTACAGCGATTCAGGATCTTGGTTTGAAATTGGATTCCACGAAAGGCCCAGTGGACGTCCTGGTCATTGACAGCGTTCAGAAGCCGACAGAAAACTGACACGAAAACGTAACAAGAAGAAAACGAAAATCAGATGTTGGTCGAGTAGCGGCTATGCTATAAACGTAGCACACTGAGCCCCCGGGTAAAAAAAGTCAACGAAAAGCCTGGCTGGCACGTCTATTGAGGAAACATGAAAATCGGGGACGGAGTTAAACCGAACACGTCTGCACTGACGTGGACGGTCTCGTCCAGACTGTAGGCGCGGTCATAGAGAGTGTGAACGAATTGGTTGGGATAAGCGGTATTCCTCTCCTTGCAAAGGAGGGGTGGACGCGACATCAAGAAAAATGGTGCGAAGCCACTTTATTTGGAGCGGACGGGGTGGTCGCTTACAAGCCGTGGTGCGGGATGCATTCCGAACCCTGCGTTGTGAGCGACCACCCCGTCTGCGCCGCTTCGGTAGCTTCGCGACATTTTCTTACTGCCGCAGCCACCCCTCCTCTGTGACGAGGGGACTATCGCCTGATTCCATAGACCGCGCCTACAGTCGTTTATGACACGCTGGGGCATTGCCGGTGAAGTATGACGATCATTTTGTACATCCTGTTGTTAGTAGCTGAACACCATGGGCAAGTCGTGTTCGCCGGTGTTCCGGTTCCTGGGGCGATTGTCACGGCCACTCAGGGAGACAAGAAGTTTGTTACCGTTACCGACCAACAGGGCGCCTACGCATTTCCAGACCTGGCCGACGGCCCGTTTTCGATTCAGGTGGAGATGCTCGGCTTCTCTACGATCAAGCAGGATATCAGCGGTGACACCGCGGAATTTGAATTGAAGATGCTGCCCATGGAAGACATTAAGGCGGAGATCGTTCGGGCCGCAGCACCGCCCGAACCCCAGCCTACGCCGGCACCAGCGGCTTCAGGGGGTAAGCAAACTCCGACGCCGCCGCGGCAGCAGTCAGGTTTTCAGCGAACGGAAGTGAACGCGTCGAACAACGCGAATCCGACACCTGCAAACGCTACACCTCCTGCATCGAGTGCGTTCGCCAACGCTAGTCCGGAAGAACTCAACCAGCGTGCCGCTGACGGCTTTCTGATCAATGGTACCGTCAACAATGGTGCAGCTTCTCCGTTTGCCCAGCTGGGTGCATTTGGGAATAACCGGCGCGGTGGCCGACCGTTATACACGGGATTGGCCAGCGTCACGATCGACAATTCCGCCACGGATGCGCGCCCCTATTCACTGACGGGACAAGACACGCCAAAACCCTCATACAATCGCTTCACAGGTTCGTTCAATGTGGGTGGTCCGCTGAGGATCCCGCATCTGCTCAAAAACAACGCGCCTACGTTTTTCTTTGGATATCAGAGGATTCAAAATCGAAATGCGAATACCGTGACGGGCCGGATGCCGACGGCCGCAGAGCGCAGCGGAGACTTTTCGCAAAGCCTGAATCCGGCGGGGCTGCCGGTTCAGGTCATCGACCCGGATACAGGAACACCCTTTGGGGGCAGTATCATTCCGCAAGATCGGATCAGTTCTGAAGCTAAATCTCTCTTGAAGTTGTTTCCATTGCCCAATTTCACCGCCAACGCGCGCTATAACTACCAAATTCCGACCATCGACGCTACACACACGGACACGATCCAGGGCCGTCTGAGCAAATCGATCAATCCAAGGAATCAGGTTGCCGGGACGTTCGATTTTCAGAGTACTCGAGCCGACAGTACCAACATCTTTAATTTTCTCGATACGACACGAACTAAGGGCGTCAATGCCACGATTCAATGGACGCACCGGCCGACGCAGCGTTTTTCCATGACGTTTCGTTACCAGTTCGGCCGGCAGTCGGCACGACTCCTGCCCTACTTCGCGAATCGTTTGAATGTCTCTGGCATTGCGGGAGTCAACGGGAACAATCAGCAGCCGGAAAATTGGGGTCCGCCGGCACTCAATTTTTCGGGGGGCACTTCGCCGTTGTCTGATGGGCAGTATTCCTTCAATCGCACGATGAATAATACATTCGGCTACAGCAGCTTCTGGAATCACGGCCGTCACAACCTGACGTTCGGCGGGGATACGCGACGATACAACTTCAACGTGCTAGCGCAGCAGGATCCGCGTGGTACGTTTACGTTCACCGGCGCTGCTGCGGAATCCGATTTCGCCGGCTTCCTCCTGGGCATTCCCGATACGAGTTCCATTGCGTTTGGAAATGCCGACAAATACTTCCGGCAATGGTTTTTCAATGCTTTTCTCAGCGACGACTGGCGAATGAGCGGTTCGTTGACGTTGAACCTGGGCGTACGGTGGGAGTACGAAGGGCCAAGCAGCGAATTGCAGAGCCGCCTGGTCAACTTGAACATCCCGCCGGACTTCAGCGCAGCCACGGCCGCCGTTGGGAACGGACTCGTGAATTCAGACAGGTTCGGCATGCAGCCTCGAATCGCGTTTGCATGGCGCCCCATCGCAGCGTCTTCAGTCATCGTACGCGGCGGCTATGGAATATATCGGAATACGAATGTGTATCAGGCGATTGCGACCCAGATGTCGCAGCAGTCGCCGCTTTCTAAGAGCCTCAGCGTGCAGAACACGGAGACGAATCGTTTAAGTCTAGCGAACGGGTTCGTCAATGTCCCTGGTGTCACACCGAATACCTTCGCAATCGATCCGAATTTCCGCGTAGGCTACGTGCAGACCTGGCAATTGTCAGTCCAGCGTGACCTGCCGGCGGCCCTCCAGATGACAGCAATGTATATCGGAACAAAGGGATCGCGGTTGCCTCAGGAAGTCGTGCCCAACACGTATCCATCCGGAGCCGTGAGTCCGACAGGGTATGTGTATTTATTTTCGAACGGCAGTTCCACGCGGAATGCCGGACAAATTCAACTGAGACGCCGCCTGCGGAGCGGATTTACGGCTACGACGCAGTACACATACTCACGAGCTTTCGACAATGCTCCCTTGATGTCCGGCGGTATCGTTACAGCCAACCAAGGCGGTACGGCGATTGCGCAGAACTGGCTGGATCTTGGCGCTGAGAGAGCGCCATCGAGCTTCGATCCGCGTCATCAACTCAGCGTTCAGGGGCAGTACACAACGGGCGTGGGCGTGCGAGGCGGCGCTTTGCTCGGCGGCTGGAAAGGCGCGTTGCTCAAGGAGTGGACTTTTGCTTCGCAATTCAATATTGCCAGTGGTCTGCCACAGAGTCCCATTTACTTTGCCGCCGTGCCCGGGACAGGTGTAACCGGAAACATAAGGCCGAATGCAACAGGGCTTTCCATTAACGATGCCCCTCCGGGACTCTTCTTGAATCCCGCGGCATTCGTTGCTCCTGCGGAAGGTCAGTGGGGGAATGCAGGACGTAATTCAATTACAGGACCACACCAGTTCTTGTTGAACGCGACGTTGGGTCGGAGTTTCCCGTGGCGCGACCGTTATAACATCGATTTGCGTTTCGATGCGGCGAATGTACTGAACCACGTTACGTACAAGAGCTGGAATACCACAATCAACAATGCACAATTCGGTCTGCCGAGAACGGTCGATACCATGCGCACCATTCAGACGACGCTTCGATTGAGGTTTTGACAATGAGATTTTCATGCATCACTAGAGGCAGCGGAATCCTGGTGACGGCGCTCTCCCTCGCATTTCTGCTGCTGCCTGCTGCGAGAGCACAACAGGCACCAGCTCAGCAAGCGCCCGCCCAACAGCCCTTCACGATTAAGGTCGATACCTCGCTCGTCGTCGAGACAGTGGTCGTGAAGGACAAGGACGGAAAACCGATCGAGGGGCTAACGGAGAAGGACTTTACTGTCACCGAAGACAACGTACCGCAAATGATCAGCGTCTTCCAGTTTCAGAAATTGGCCGATACGCCGGCTCCGGTCGTGCAGGAGGCCGTTCCTGTGGACACCGATAAACCCGCAATCGCGACTCAGATTACGCCCTCGACCGTGAGCGGCAAACGTTACCAGGATCGGCGGCTTCTTGTTCTGTTCTTCGACATGATGAACACGCCTCCTGCCGATCAGTTGCGGGCGTTTACTGCTGCCGACAAATTCGTTCGGGCCAACATGAAAACGTCGGATCTGATCGCGATCATGACATTTCAAAAAGGCGTGATCAGCGTGCTCCAGGATTTCACCGATAACCAAGGCATGCTTCTGGAGACGCTCGCGAAGTTGATGTACCCCGATGAAGACGCCAACGATCCTGTCGGAGCTTTCGGCCAGGATGCCGGAGAGTTCAACATCTTCAACACCGATCGGCAGCTGGCAGCTCTCCAGACAGCTGTGACCATGTTGCGTTCGGTAAATGAACAGAAATCACTGGTCTATTTCGCAAGCGGCTTGCGCTTGAATGGCACCGATAATCAGGCTCAACTTCGAGCCACGGTCAACGCCGCGATCCGGTCGAATGTCGCATTTTTCCCTGTAGACGCACGCGGACTCGTCGCTACTGCGCCTCTGGGTGACGCGAATCGGCCGTCGCCCGGGGGTATCGGAATGTTTTCCGGCGCGACAGCGATGGCGCTTGTGACGAATTTTCAGCGATCTCAAGATACGCTCTACGCGCTCGCCGCCGATACCGGAGGCAAGGCGATGCTCGACAACAACGATCTGACAGCCGGTATCATTCAAGCCCAGCAGGCGATCACAAGCTACTACGTCATCGGTTACTACTCTACCAATACCAATCTTGACGGAAAGTTCCGGCGTATCAAGGTCGCATTGAAGGAAACAGCAACTGCGAAGCTGGATTATCGGCAAGGTTATTTCGCCGGCAAGACGTTCAACAAATACACCGCCGCTGACAAAGAAAGACAGCTCGAAGAAGCACTGATGTTGGGCGATCCGATTACCGATCTCACGATTGCGATGGAGGTGAATTATTTCCAGTTGAATCGGGCGGAGTACTTCGTTCCGATTACCGTCAAGATCCCCGGCAGTGAGCTGGTACTTGCTCGCACTGGAGGGGCAGAGCGCACACTTATCGATTTCATCGGCGAAGTTAAGGATGACTACGGAACGACGATTCAGAACCTGCGTGACAAGATCGATATGAAGGTGAGCGGCGAGACATTGAGTGAATTGGCGAAGCGGCCGATTCAGTACGATACGGGCTTTACGCTTCTGCCGGGGAAATACATCATCAAGTTTCTCGCGCGCGATGCGGAGACTGGTCGAATCGGAACTTTTCAGACCTCGTTCGTGATTCCGAATTTGATGAAGGAAGAGAAGCGCATTCCTATTAGTTCCGTCGTGCTGAGCAGCCAGCGCGTTGCTCCGAAAGAAGTGCTGTTCAACGCGACAAAAGACAAGAGCGCTGCGGCTGCAGCACAGGCTGTGAACCCGCTTATCGTCGAAGGTCAGCAGCTGGTGCCAAGCGTTACTCGGGTATTCAGTAAAGCGCGCGACATGTATGTGTATCTGCAGGCGTACGAGCGAAGCGCCACAAGCACACAGCCGATGATCGCCTTCGTCACATTCTACCGAGGCCAAAATAAGGCATTTGAAACAACACCACTGCAGGTGGTTGATGGCCTGGATCCGAAGTCGAAGGCGCTGCCGTTGAAATTCAGCTTATCCCTCTCGAAGCTTCCAGTGGGCGAGTACACGTGTCAAATCACGGTTCTCGACCCGACTGGACAAAAAGCGGCGTTCTGGCAGGCGCCAATCATGCTGGTGCCGTAGGATGTGGGGGCGGCGATGAAGTGTGAATCACACTTCATTAGTCAGCGCCGAGGTTAAACAATTCGCTCTCATTTCGGATCCAGTTTTAACGATACGGAGTTAATGCAATATCGCAGACCCGTAGGGCGAGGACCGTCCGGAAAAACATGGCCGAGATGAGCGCCACATTTTCCGCACATCACTTCGGTGCGACGCATACCGTAGGTGTGGTCTTCTTCGGTGTCCACATTTTCGTCCGAGACAGGTTTGTAAAAGCTGGGCCAGCCGGTTCCTGACTCGTACTTGGTATCGGATTCGAACAGTTCGTTGCCGCAAGCGACACATTTGTACACGCCGGGCTGTTTCGTGTTGTAGTACTCACCAGTGAAGGGAGGCTCCGTGCCCTTCATTCGGCATACCTGGTATTGTTCCGGCGTAAGCTCTTTTTTCCATTGTTCTTGGCTCTTTTGAATTTTCTCTTTCATTGGGCCATTCTACTGCAAGCTGTAACCGCCGTTTGCCGGTAAGCTGCGGCTATTTACCGAAAACACGCTCGCCGCCTGAGGCGAAGCCGGTACAGTGGGCTTGTAGGAGGACCGATATGCACGAGGACCGATGGGAACGCAGGCGCGAACAGTGGGAGCGCAGATGGGAGAGAAGACGCGCACGCTGGCATAGTCCAAGCAAGCACCTGTTTTCGGGTGTCCTGTTCGTGCTGATTGGCCTGATCTTTCTCCTCGGCAATATGGGGTTCCTCAATGTCGATGCCATCCTCCGGTTTTGGCCAGTGATTCTGATTGCACTCGGTGTGTTCCGAATCGTTGAATGCCGTGACGACTTCGCGAGAAGTTCCGGCATTTTTTGGGTGGTGATCGGTAGTTTCCTTCTCCTCGGAACGCTGGGCATACTGCGCGTCGCACTTCATAGTATGTGGCCGGTATTCCTGATTGGCTTGGGTGCGTTGATGTTGTGGCGTTCGTTTCTGGTGAAACGCGGAGGAGGGGACTTCGGAGAGCGGATTCAAGGCGAGGCCAAAGCGGAGGGGTCCCCGGCGGGGGATACCTCAACGTCGTCGTCGAATTCAATCTTTTCGGCCACGGCGATCCTGGGCGGCATCGAACGCCGCATCAATTCGCAAGACTTTCGCGGCGGTGAAGCAAAGGCGATCCTGGGTGGATGTGAGATCGACCTTCGCGGCGCCTCCATAACGCCGCCCCACGAGCCGGTAATAAACGTTTTCGCGCTGTTTGGTGGAATAGAAATCCGCATCCCCGAAGACTGGACGGTGATCAGCGAGGTTGAAGCCATTCTTGGCGGCTATGACGACAAGAAGGCAGACTCGCCGAAACAGGAGTCCAAGCGTGTGTACATCCGCGGCAGCGTCATGATGGGCGGCATCGAAGTCAGGAACTAATCCGTGCATCCGATACTGACAAACAGATCGCGAACGTTGCTGTATCTGGCATCGTGGATACCTGTGGCCCTGCTTCTAATGGGTATCGTCGCTCGCGGTGGGGCTATGCCGTGGAGTGAGGCGGCCCTGATTCTCATCCCGATGTGTCTGGTATATGCGTTCATCTGCCAGGCCTCATGGTATCTGCGCCGCGCGGCCCCTCTGCGCGAGAGCGACATTGTGCGTTTGTTGACGACGCACGCATCCGCTGCCGCAGTATCCGCCGGCGTCTGGATCGGCATCGCCTGGGTCTGGGCATACCTGCTGGATTCGACGCTATACGTCAATGGAATCGCTGAGCGATTTACGCAGCAGATTCCTATTCTATTTGTCTGCGGGGTTCTTCTATTCCTGCTTGTGGTGGCCTTCAACTATCTACTGATTACTCTCGAAGCCTCGCAGAGGGCGGAAAGCAAGGCGCTGGAGCTGCATGTGCTCGCGCGGGAAGCGGAATTGAGGGCCTTGCGCGCGCAGATTGATCCACATTTCCTGTTCAATAGTTTGAATTCGATCAATGCGCTGATCATGTCCGACCCTGCAGCTGCCCGCAAGATGTGCGTGCTGCTTGCGGATTTTCTTCGAGGGTCGCTAAAGCTCGGCGGAGAACAACGGATCACACTGCTCGAGGAAATGCGGCTGGCCGAGTGCTATTTGGATATCGAGCGCGTTCGTTTCGGAGCCCGGCTTCAGGTAGAGCGTCACATCGATCCCGAATGTGAAACGTGTCTGGTTCCCCCGTTGATCATGCAACCGCTCGTTGAGAACGCTATCACGCACGGCGTGGCACCGGCCCTTAACGGTGGCGTCGTACGTGTTCATGCGGAGCGAAGCCGCACCGGTGTAAAGATCGTAGTCGAGAATCCGTTTGAAGTGGAAAGCAAACCCAACAATGGCGCCGGCGTCGGATTGAAGAATGTGAAAATGCGGCTGGCCAATCTTTACAAGGATGATGCGAGGCTTGATGTCGATCCGGGCGATGGATGGTTTCGAGTCGAGCTGCAGATGCCTTGTAACCACTAAATATGAAACTGAAAATTGCGATCGTCGATGATGAAGAACTTGCGCGAGGACTGCTGCGGGAATACCTGTCGGCGTACGACGATATCGAGATCGTCGGGGAGTGCGCTAACGGATTCGAAGCCGTAAAGACCGTGGCTGAGTTGAAGCCGGACTTGCTACTGCTGGACATTCAGATGCCCCGCCTCGATGGTTTCGAAGTGCTCGAGCTTGTCGGACGCGACGTCGGTGTGATTTTTGTGACGGCCTTCGACAAATATGCCTTGCGTGCATTCGAGGTGCACGCCGTGGACTACCTTCTCAAGCCCTTCGGACCGGAGCGCTTGCGTGAGGCATTGATCCGCGCTCGAAAGAGGCTCGAAACGAAGGTGTCGACGCCGATCCGCGAATTGACTGGAGCGGCGCGCCCGCCGGGTGTGCACCTCGAGCGCGTTGCGCTTCGCGACGGTGCCAGCGTGCATGTTATTCCAGTTTCAAAGATCGATTATGTTGAAGCGCAGGATGACTACGTATGTTTTCGGTCCGAAGGAAAACGGCTGCTCAAACAACAGACTCTTGCAGACGTCGAAGGGGGGCTCAATCCCGCGCAATTCGTGCGCATTCATCGTTCCTACATCCTGAACATTGAACGGCTCGCCAAACTGGAACTGTATGCGAAAGACAGCCATGCTGCGATCCTTCGCGATGGCACGCGCCTTCCCGTGAGCCGGTCCGGGTACGCGCGGTTGAACGCGGTTCTGAAATAGCTAGCATTGACTAAGTGGTAGATCAGGCGGATAGTCCCCTCCCCGAAAAGGAGGGGTGGCTGCGCCAGTAAGAAAATGTCGCGAAGCGACCGATGCGGCGCAGACGGGGTGGTCGCTCACAACGCAAACTGGCTTTTGAGCGACCACCCCGTCCGCTCCACAAAATGAGGCTTCGCAATATTTTCTTCGTGTCGCGTCCACCCCTCCTTTTCAAGGAGGGGACTGGACGTGACTCCCGTCTAAGCGGCTCTTCCAACGATTACAGAAACGTCGCCATTTGCAGTACTGCATCACGCACGAGTTGGAAAGTCTGCGTTCGGGGGTCGACAAGTTCGAAATGGCCGACACCGTCCAGAGTGATGAGCTCTGCGTCATCTCCACGGAGATGCGCCGTTCGGACATATCTCTCGCTGATTTCGTGCGGCACATTCGGGTCCTTCGTGCCGTGGAAGAGTTTTTGCGGAATCCCGAGCGGAAGACGTTCAATGGGTGACGCAAACTGATATCGATCTGGAACTTCCTCCGGATTGCCTCCCAAGAAATCGCGAACGACATTGTTGCTAAGTCCCAACTCCCAGGCCCGACGCAAGTCAACGACGCCGGCGAGGGCAATGGCTCCCTTCAGGGCTCGCTTTCTCGATCCTAACCACAAGGCCAGATGGCCCCCAGCAGAATGCCCAATAGCGGTCACCCGATTGATATCGAGATGAAACCGCGGCGCAACAGACTGTAGATAATCCTGGGCGGCGGCGACATCGTCGAGAGTTCCGGGCCAGCCGCCGCCTGGATGTCCGATCCGGCGATACTCGATATTCCAGGTCGCAACACCGCCTGCTGTAAACGCTTCACACGTAGGGGCTATGTATTCGAGATCGTACTTCGCGCGCCAGAAGCCGCCGTGAATCACTATCAAGACCGGGTGCGGGCCGTTGCCGGCGGGCAGCCGAAGGTCCGCAAATTGAAATTGATCGCTGCCGTAATGAATCCGCTCCATTCTCTAAGTCCGCCGGCTTGCGAAAAATGTCCGAAGTATTGCCGCGCACCTGTCTTCGCAAATGCCCGAAACGACCTCGACACGATGGTTCAGACGAGGGTCGGTCAGCACGTTATAGATGGAACCGGCTGCACCGGCCTTGGGATCCGGAGTTCCGAAGGCCAGGCGACTGATCCGAGCGTGGATCATTGCACCGGCGCACATTATGCAGGGTTCAACTGTGCAGTACAGCGTGACCTCCGGCAGCCGATAGTTGCCCAACGCGCGTGCAGCTTCGCGCATGGCAAGCATCTCCGCATGCGCAGTAGGATCCGATGCCGATATCGGCCGATTATAGCCGCTGCCTACGACCGTCCCTGCAGAGACAACCACGGCGCCTACCGGAACTTCCCCTGCAGCCATGGCTTTTTCGGCCTCGATCAGAGCCAAATGCATGAATTGCTCGTCTGCTTCCATATACATCCTGCATGCTACACTTAAAGGCGATTCATGAAACTCGTTTCAAGATTGATGCTGCTTTTTTTCCTGGCGCCTGCGGCGTTACTGGCTCAGCCAGGCGTGCGAATGTCTTCGGATTTTCTTCCTCTCGAAGTTGGTAATCGCTGGGTGTATGACGTCTTCAACGAGGCCGGTACCAAGATTGGTGCGCTTGAACTCGCCGTTCAGGAGCATCGCATTGTGGGCGGACGAAGTTTCTACCTGCTCAACCAATTTCCGTTTGTTCAAGACGGCGCAATGATCAAGCTGGTCCGTTACGATCGTCAAGAGCGCCAGTACATGAGGATGGCAGATAACGAAGAGGGACCGCTTTTTCTCGCAGATGGCACGAAGGTTGAGGTGCTCCAGGCGGATGATTCGAAGCTTCCCGTGAAGTTTATTCTTTACGGCGACCTCGTGGATCTCACGTTCCAACGCGGTATGGGAATAGTCGAAGCTCGCATGCACGCAGGTAAGGATGTTCAAATTGCGAAGCTTGCCAGCGTCCATACCGGCGAACGTAAGGCCGCTGAAGCGGCCGCGGCAGGAGCGCCAGCGCTTCCGCAGCCGAAGCCACCGGAACCTCGCGCGAGAACAACGGCGGATAACATCGCGAAACCTTCTGAGGAGACAGTGGCTCTCGATGTTCAAAGTACCCAGGTGCAGGGGGGCACGAAGTTCTTACTGACAGTCATCAACACAACGGAGAAACTCGTTCCATTCAGTTTCAAGTCTGGACAGACTTTCGACTTCGCGGTCCTCGACCCATCGTCCGGACAGGAAATCTGGCGGTGGTCACGCCGGATGCTTTTCACGCAAGTTCTGCGTCAGGAAGCCTTGCGTCCCAGCCGGAACTGGACCTTTGAGGTGACGTGGAATCATCGAGACAATGATCTCAACATCGTTACACCCGGCAACTACAAAGTGATCGGTAGTCTCGCGAGCCAGCCGCCGATGGAATCCGAGCCGGTCTCGTTCGAAATCAAATAGTGCGCGATTCGATCGATCTCGTTTTTGCGGACAGCCGCATCCGCCAGGCCTTTCGTTTCATCTCCGATCATGAATCTGAAATCGAGGCCGACCAGATCCGACTGACGGAAATACCAGCTCCTCCTTTCGGAGAAACTGCAAGAGCCAAAGTCTTCGCCGATGAGTTATCGCGATTACACCTGCGGCCAATAACGGATTCCATAGGGAATGTTGTTGCTGGATACGAGCGGATTGGGCGGAACCCTGTAATTGTAGCCGCGCATCTAGACACAGTTTTTCCGGCTGCGACGCCTCTACAACTGCGTCGAAGAGGCCGGATGCTGTTATTGCCCGGGATTTCGGACAATTCTGCAGGAATTGTTGCGCTGCTCTGGGCTCTTCGGGCCGCGAAGCAATATGAACTGCACTTTCAGCGACCTGTGATGGCGGTCGGAACGGTAGGTGAAGAAGGTGAAGGGAATCTGCGCGGCGTGAGGCAGTTATTCAAGGACGTGACATGGGGTGAACGTCAATGCGAGTTCATCGCCGTTGATGGCGGAGGTCTTCAACGAATAACGCATCAGGCCTTGGGAAGCCGCCGGCTTCGAATTCGCATGACTGGTCCGGGAGGGCATAGTTGGGCGGACTTCGGCCGGCCGAATCCAGTCCAGGCGATAGCTGCAGTGATCCACATTTTTTCTACGCAGCCGCCCGTGAAGCGGCCTTCGACTTCGTTCAATTTTGGATTAATACGCGGGGGCATTTCGGTTAATGCGATTCCCCGTGAAGCGATTGCCGAGATCGACCTGCGATCGACTGCTCCCGCGCACATTGATGAATTGGACAATCACCTCAGACGCGCTGCTGTCGAGGCCACACGGTTGTGCGGAGTCGAGTGCAAAATCGATGTTATTGGGGAGCGACCGTCCGGAACGACTGCCGAAACTGCGTCCATCGTGCAGACGGCCTTACAAGTTACGCGCCGGTTTGGAGTCGATCCCCAACTGGACGTGGGATCGACGGATGCGAATATTCCAATCTCGATGGGAATTCCGGCGATTGCTATAGGTGGAGGCGGAACCGCTGGGAATGTCCACACACCGGATGAGTGGTTTGACCCGTCCCTCCGCGATTTCGGTATTCAGCGCTTGCTGGCGTTGATTGCCGTACTGGCCGGCTTGGATTGAACGCTACTTATGAGTTTTTCCGAGCGAGAAGAGGATTCCTTTGAGGTAGGAGTCCAACTCCGCCTTTTCGACATTCTTCCGTATAACCGTCGCTAGCTCCGTTTCTGGATCGTCGATAATCGCCATGATCTGACTGAGCTGGGTTTCCACACGCGCGATTTCAGCGTTAATCGTTTCCGAACTCAAACCAGCGCCGTTGCCGTTGCTTGGTGCATGCCCTGTGCTGAGCCGGGTGCGTTCGACTTCGAGAAGGACATTGACGCTTTCTAGCTCTTTGGCAAGTTGTGTTTTCTGTTGAGTAGTTTCATGGAGTCGCTGCTCGTATTGCTGACGCAATTGGTCGACGACTTCTTTGCTGACACGTCCACTTGTGTCGGTCGTTCGTTGAAGCTGTTGTTGAAGCCGTTCTATCTGTTGAGTAGCTTCATGGAGTCGCTGCTCGTGTTGCTGACGTAATTGGTCGACGACTTCTTTGCTGACACGTCCACTTGTGTCGGTCGTTCGCTGAAGCTGTTGTTGAAGCCGTTCTATCTGTGAATGCATGTCACGCCGCTCGACGTCCCAACGACTTTGGGCGGCCTCGAGTTTCTGTTCGACTTCGGCATTCTGGTTCTTCAGCTCTTCGAGTTTCAACTCAGACGAACTCGGTTCCCGGGCAGCGACTTCTAACGTTTGGATCTTCGCCGACGCCTGGACAAACGCCTGCTGCAATTGGCCGGCGTGTTCATTGAGCCTGCGACGTTCGGTATCCCACTGCCGCGCGGATTCCTCGAGCCGCTGAATTTGCATCACAAGCCTTTCGCGTTCGGCATTCCACTTTCCAAGATTGTCTTTCAACTGCTTCTCGAGATCGCGGACCTTGGGATTGGCTTCTTTGCTATTTTCCCTCGGAACTGGATGCCCCATGATCTCAGCGGCCCGGCGCAATTTGACCATCTCGCCGGTCAGCCTGAGTTTTTCTTGCTCCCATTCCGATTTTTCCCGGAGATGCATTTGCTCTATCTCCGTCTTGTCCTTCAGCGCCCGGTTCAGTTCAACCTCAAACTGCTCTTTTATGGATTGAGTGACTCGCAGTGGATTTGAGGCGCGCGAAATGGCCTCGGCGACAGCACCCTCCAGCCGGTTTACTTCCGCGATCAATTTTGCGCGCTCGGTCTCCCAATCTTCATTAGCCCGCTTCAGTTTTTCGTCGGCATTGTGCTGCAGCTTGACGAATGCGAGAGGATCGATGCCTTGAGGCTTCTGTTCCTTAACTTCCTTTGCCCCGTCTTTTCGCTTTGAAGGAGCTGCGGCTTTCTGCTCCTCTAGAGCGGCCTCGAGCTTATCGATCTCGGCATTCAGCCGTCGCCTTTCAGCTCGCCACCGTTCCGATTGCTCTTCCATATCTTCGATCTGCCGCCGCGTGTCTTTATCCATGGGCTTACCATCATAAGTTGAGGACTGACGTATACATCACCTAATTGAAACTGGAACATTTAGAATCGGTAGAACCGGTTTATGCAGGTGTCTCCGAATTATCAAGTTCGAAATCCAGCGACTGGGGAAGTTGTTGGGTACACACAGTTTGCGACAGTCGCAGACTTAAAGCGTTATATCGAGTCGGCGCGTGTAACTCAGCGGATCTGGAGGGAATTGCCCTTTGCAGAGAGGGCCCGAGTCATTCGCCGTTTCCATGACCTCATCCTGGACCGGCGCGATGCCATACTGGACACGATCCAATCCGAAACAGGAAAATCCCGGCGCGACGCATTTGCCGAAATCATCACTGTCGCCGGGACGGCACGATACTACCTCGCGCACGGGGCCGAGCACCTTCAGATCAAGCAACGGCGGCCGGCAGTTCCTGCAATAACGTCGGCGGAAGTTATTTACAAACCGCACGGCGTGGTAGGACTCATCACACCCTGGAATTATCCATTTCTATTACCGGTCGCCGATTCGCTGCCGGCATTGCTTGCCGGAAATGCGGTTATGGTTAAGCCGTCGGAACGGACACCATTGTCAGCTGCTCTGGGCCGTGACCTTTTAATCGAAAGTGGACTGGATCCGGATCTTTTTGCAGTGATCAATGGAGCAGGAGATATGGGCGCGGCGTTGATCCCTGAGGTCGACTATATCGGTTTTACCGGCGGCACTGCGACAGGTCAGAAAGTTGCCGTGATAGCGTCTGAAAACCTGATCCCGTATTCCTTAGAACTCGGTGGTAAGAATCCCATGATCATTCTTAAAGGCGCGTCACTTGATGATGCAGCGACTGGATTCGTTCTTGGTGCTTTTTCGAACAGTGGGCAGACCTGTATTTCAGTAGAGCGAGTTTATGTAGAGGAACCCGTGTTTGAGGACTTCGCTCGCCGAGTCGTTGAGAAGACGGCTACCCTGAAACTAGGGTGGTCGAAGTCGTGGGATATCGACATGGGGAGCCTCATTAGCGAGGATCATGCGAAAAAAGTTGAGAGCCGCATACAGGACGCAATCAGTGACGGCGCGCGGCTAGCATTCGGCGGACACAGACGTCCTGATCTTGGGCGGAGTTTTATCGAGCCGACAATTCTCACGAACGTGACCGACACCATGGCGATCTCAAAAGAAGAAACATTTGGCCCCGTCGCCGCTCTTTATTCTGTGCAGAGTGCCGAGGAAGCCATCGAGAGAGCAAACAATTCAAAATTCGGATTGAATGCGTCCGTTTGGGCCGATGGCGGGAAACAAGCTCGCAGTGTCGCCCACCGCCTGGATACGGGTTCTGCAGTAATCAATTCCACTCTTTTGATCTACAACACATTCGATGTCCCGATGGGCGGAGTGAAACTCAGTGGTATCGGCCGAAGGCATGGGGAGCAGGGCATACTTCGCTACACCCAGGCGCAAAGCATAGTCGGAAGCATCGCGAGTGGCGGCGGTTATGATTCCATGCTGCTTCGCGTGAAGAATGAGCGAATGGTGCGGGCCTTGGTCGGAATCCTAAAGCTTTGGAGGAGGTTCGAGTAGGGAAGATGATACAGGAACATGTGATCGGAGGGTTTTGGCCAAGCGGCAATACGTGTAGGAGGTAGTGAAGTACCACTCAAAGTGGCAATTAATGTAAAACTTATGATAGTTATTTTGGGTGATGAAAGTTCTAATTGCTGAGGATGATAAGGACTCGCGCGAGCTTCTCAGCTGGATTTTGCAGAAACTCGGCTATCAGGTAACTGCAGCAGAGAACGGTAAAGAAGCGTGGGATGCATTCCGAAAAGGCCGCTTCCGCTTAGTGATCTCGGATGTGTTGATGCCGGAAGTCGATGGATTTGAGCTGTGCCGCCGAATTCGACAGCACAAGCAGTCGAAATACACATACATCATCATCATCACTGCACTAATCGGCAAAAAGGATTATCTCGAAGGAATGGAAGCGGGGGCCGATGATTTCGTAACAAAGCCTTTCGACCCCGACGAGCTCAAGGCCAGGCTTCGCGTTGCGGAACGAATCATATCTTTTCAAGAACAGGCTGCGGTTGCCGAACAGACACTGCAAAAAACATCTAACTTGGACGCCTAGAACGGACTTTCATTTGTAAGCTGGCAGCCCGGTTATATGTTCCCCGAGTATCAGTGTGTGGATATGGTCGGTCCCCTCGTACGTATAAACAGACTCCAGATTACACAAGTGGCGGAAAACAGGATATTCGAGAGTTATTCCGCTGGCTCCCAGCAAATCTCTTGTCAGACGCGCTGTCTCCAGCGCGATCCTAACATTGTTTCGCTTGGCCATAGACGTCTGCGCGAAGTGAAGTTTGTCTTCATCCTTCAGCCGGCCTAGTCGCCAGGCGAGGAGCTGTCCCTTTGTGATCTCGGTGAGTATGTGGGCCAATTTTTCTTGCACAAGCTGAAATTGCGCTAGCGGCTTGTCAAACTGTGTGCGTCCTTTCGTGTAGTCCACAGCGCACTCGTAACACGCCATCGCGGCGCCTACGGCACCCCACGCAATACCGTATCGTGCCTGATTCAGACACATCAAAGGCGACTTTAGTCCGCTGGTTTTTGGCAGAAGGTTTGTCTCGGAAATGAGCACATCGTCCAGGACGAGATCCGAAGTGACTGAAGCTCTCAGTGAAAGCTTGTTCTTGATTTCCGGAGCTTGAAAACCTGGCGTCCTGGTTTCAACAATGAAGCCTTTAATCTCATCGCCGACCTTTGCCCAGACGATCGCGACATCCGCTATCGTGCCGTTCGTAATCCAGCGTTTGGTACCGTTCAATAACCAGCCCTTGGCGGTATGCTCAGCTCGTGTTTCCATTCCCCCAGGATCGGATCCGTGATCGGGTTCGGTCAGCCCGAAGCAACCGATCTTCTCTCCCTTGGCGAGCAGGGGAAGCCATTTGCGTTTTTGTTCTTCCGAGCCGAAAGCAAGAATCGGATACATGACGAGCGAGCCTTGGACACTTACAAAGCTGCGCAGGCCACTGTCGCCGCGTTCAAGTTCCTGCATCACGAGACCGTACGCGACGTTGTTCATGTTTGCGCAACCGTATTCTTCCGGCAGGTTTCCTCCAAATAAGCCGATCTCAGCCATCTCTGGAATGAGTTCCTTTGGGAACGTCGCATCCTCGAAATGTTGGTCAATGATCGGCATGACGCGTTCATCAACGAAACGCCGCACCGTATCGCGAACGATACGTTCTTCGTCGGTAAGCAGGTCATCGATTCGATAAAAATCGACACCCCGAAATGCCATCAGAGGTCCTCCGTGCAAAAACGTTATCATACCCGATGGCGGCCCGCCGCTCGAGATGAAGCCAGACAGCGCTATAGAGATTATTAGAGAGCTAAGACACCATGGACACGAGGCATATCTCGTCGGTGGATGTGTGCGGGACATGGTTATGAAGATCGAACCCGCGGATTACGACATCGCAACCAGCGCGCATCCGGAAGAGATCATGCAAATTTTTCCGAGAACTCGAAGCATTGGAGTGCAGTTTGGCGTCGTATTGGTACTTTATCGGGGACACCCGTTCGAAGTTGCGACGTTCCGTTCGGACGAAGCGTATGTCGATGGTCGCCGCCCGACGGGTGTTGTTTTCACGGACGCGAAGCAGGACGTCTTGCGGCGCGATTTCACAATCAACGGCCTGCTCTATGATCCTATCTCGGAAACCGTTATCGATTACGTCGACGGCCAGAGCGACATCCGCGCGAGGATCGTGCGTGCTATCGGCGACCCCCACGCTCGATTTGAGGAGGATAAACTGCGAATCCTACGGGCGATCCGCTTTGGTGCGCGGCTGGGCTACACGATCGAGCAGCAGACTTGGAATGCCGTTCAGGCGATGGCGCCGAAGATTCATCAAGTCAGCGGCGAACGCATTCGCGAAGAATTGGGCAGGATTTTGACCGAGGGCCAAGCGGCTCTTGGCATGCGGATGATGGATGCATCCGGGCTACGCAAAGAGATCCTTCCGGAACTCGTGTGGAACGATCATGTCGAGCACTCTTTGCGATTCGTCAAAACCGGCTCACAGCCGGACTTTGCAATGGGTATTTTGCTTCACGATACGCCAATCAATGACGTGCGGAAGATTGTAGAGCGTTTGAAGTTTTCGCGCGCAGAGATGAATCATATAATTGCTCTTGTCGAGAACCTCCCCCAATTCTCCGCAATTCGGCAAATGTCTGTGAGCTCGTTAAAGCGATTTTTTCGAACCAGCCGCTTTGAAGACCATCTAGCGCTTGCGCGTATTCATCTCATTACGGCTGGCTCGGATCTCTCCGACTATGATTTCGCACATCGCAAACAACACGAGTGGTCTGACGACGACATCCGGCCCGTGCCGCTTATTACTGGTGATGACTTGATCCAAATGGGTTTTACTCCCGGGCCGCAATTCAAACAGATCTTGACTCGCGTTGAAGATGAGCAACTGGAGGGGCGACTTCAAACACGCTCCGACGCTGTAGGGTTCATCACGCGCAATTATGGGGCATCGTGAAGTTTGCGCTTCTTTTACTTTTAGTCATCAACCTAAACACCGCGACTGCTCAGGAACTCGAAACCCTGCCTGGAATCGGGCCGGGACTAGCAAAAAAGATCATTGAGTTTCGGGAAAAAAGACACGGGTTCAAACATGTGGAGGAGTTGCTGGCAATTCCAGGTATCAGCGAAAGGAAGTGGAAGGCGCTAAGAGATAAGGTAGACGTGAAATAGCCGCCCGAGTTAATTTTTCGGCGTTTTGTCTTTGCCGAACAAAGAGCCAAAGAATCGGCCGGCGCCTTCAAAGACTTTTCCGACGCCCTTTCCCGCTTCCTTGGCTGGTTCAGCGATGCCTTTATCGAGCACATCGGAGATTCGATTGCCGTGAAGAGGGCAGTGCTCTGCGGGCGCAGTTCCAGCGATGAAGGCCTCATCGAATGTGCTGACGCATGAGGAATTCGCGAGCACCAGGCTCTCCTTATCAATACGTACGAAATCGATTCCAGATGGGACCTCAAAATCCATCCGATCGGGGTCCGGGGGATACAGTTGGGTTGCTTTCAGCATGAATTCGGTCCAGATCGGCAGAGCAGAACGGGCGCCTTCGAGGTTCAAATCCCGGTTATCGTCATAACCGACCCATGCGATGACGAGCAGATCTTTTGTATAACCAGCGAACCAACCATCACGTGAGGTGCCTGTCTTTCCCGCCGCCGGCAGTGAGAAACCACGGGAACGTACTCCCGCACCTGTTCCCGAATTCACCACGCCTTGCATCAGGTATGTCATGAGGTACGCCAGTTCGGGGCGTATGACCTGCTGTGGTTCGTATTTGTACGGTTTGTTGATAGACCCGTCGGCCGAGGTGACCCGCAGTAAGGCATGAGGCTCCATACGTCGACCTTCGTTTGCGAAAGCCGTATATGCGCCGGCCATTTCGATTGGCGTAACTTCAAACGCTCCAAGCGCAACGGATGGATAACCTTTGATTTTGGCGTTCAGACCGAGCCGTCTGGCCATGGTCGCGACACGGCCGTACCCAATGTGTTCCGCGAATTTGATTGTGGGTACGTTCAGGGAGTTCTCGAGCGCCGTGCGAAGTGTCACGATGCCCCGATACTCTTGATGATAGTTATTCGGTTCGTACGATTTATCTTTGTCGTAATTGAAAGTAGTGGGTTCGTCCATCACTGTGGTGATCGCAGTGATGACCTTCGCATTGTCGAGAGAGGCGACAGGTCCAGGTTGGACATCGGGTGTTTCGACAGGGGTTGCGGCCTCTGCCTGCGGCGTCACGGTCACTCCACCGGACTTGTTTTCGGAGGACGGCTCGGCGGATTTCTCATCAAACGCCGTTTCAAGTGCTGCCGCG
>Ga0114129_10003928_pt1 | contig 20989 bp, 8 predicted proteins | sample RhiMetdeltSRZDD1_FD_80071 | JGI IMG/M metagenome (GOLD analysis project Ga0114129, IMG submission 80071) | Populus rhizosphere microbial communities from Tennessee, USA - Rhizosphere MetaG P. deltoides SRZDD1 (version 2) (version 2) | ecosystem: Host-associated > Plants > Roots > Rhizosphere >... | reverse complement strand
GTGCGCTTCGCGGGAAATCGTCAATCCCTGGCAGATGGCCGCGCCCATGGTGCCGCCGAGGAGGCCGAAGAACGCGCCGTTGCCGGTCGTGCGCCGCCAGAACATGCCGAGCAGGAACGTGGCGAACAGCGGGGCGTTCACGAAGGCGAACACGAGCTGCAGGAAGTCCATGATGTTGTTGAACTGCTGGGCCAGATAGGCCGTCACCAGGCTCAGCAGGATGCCCACGACCGTGGTCGCGCGGCCCATCCAGAGAAGATGCGAGTCGGAGGCCTTGCGGTTGATGTGGCCCTGGTACAGGTCGTAGGTCCAGACGGTGTTGAAGGCGGTGACGTTCCCGGCCATCCCCGACATGAACGACGCCATGAGCGCGGTCAGGCCGAGCCCCAGCATCCCGTGGGGGAAGTAGTGGCTGAGCATCGCCGGCATGGCCATGTCGTAGTCGAAGCTGTCGCCCTTCACCGGAAGCGCGAAGCCGCCGCCCTTCATGGTGAGCGCCATCGCGATCATGCCCGGCACGATGATGAGGAACGGGAACAGCATCTTCGGCACGGCGGCGATCAGCGGCGTGCGGCGCGCCGCCGACATCGAGTTCGCGGCCATGGCGCGCTGCACGACGAGGAAGTCCGTGCACCAGTAGCCGAACGAGAGCACGAAGCCGAGGCCCATCGCCATGCCGAACCAGTCGATGCCGAGCGGGTTGCCGGTGGCGGTGGCGAGCGGTGTCCACGAGTGGGTCCAGGTGCCGGGAGGGAAGTTCTGTGAGGCCGCGACCTTGTCGAGCTGCGCGGTCATCCCGGCCCAGCCGCCGATGTCCTTGAGGCCGAGGAACACGATGGGGGCGAAACCCAGGACGATGAGGAAGAACTGGATGACCTCGTTGTAGATGGCCGAGGTCAGGCCGCCCAGGTAGATATAGATGAGGACGATGGCGGCGGAGATCCAGAGGCTCACGTGGTAGTCCCAGCCGAGCAGCAGGTTGAGCAGCTTGGCCAGGGCGTGCATCGAGATCCCGGACGAGAACAGCGTCATGATCGCGAAGGATGCCGCGTTGAACGTGCGTGTCTTCTCGTCGAAGCGGAGCTTCAGGTACTCCGGCACCGAGCGCGCCTTGCTGCCGTAGTAGAACGGCATCATGAACACGCCGACGAAGAACATCGCCGGAATCGCGCCCACCCAGTAGAAGTGGCTGGTCATGATCCCGTACTTGGCGCCGGAGGCGGCCATGCCGATCATCTCCTGCGCGCCGAGGTTGGCGCCCAGGAAGGCGAGGCCGGCCACCCACGCCGGGATCGCGTGCCCGGACATGAAGAAGTCCGAGCTCGTCTTCATGTAGCGCTTCAGCGCCCAGCCGATGCCGAGCACGAAGATGAAGTACACGATGAGGATGACGTAGTCGATCCCCCCGAGTTGGATACCGGTCATGAGCCCGCTCCTTCTGGAAATGCGTCTGGGACGAAGGGCGGAAGCCTAGGCCAGTCCGCTGTCTCCCGTCAACACTCGGCTGGGGGGCGGCCTCCTCGGCCGGGAGCCGAGCAACGAGGCGCCGTCGCAGGTTAGAATACCCCCCGTTTTCCGGCAGTGACCCGAGGAGTGGAATGACTGGGACCCCGTTTGGCAAGATGCCCGACGGCCAAGGTGTCGAATGTTTCACCCTGGCCAACGCGAGCGGCGTCGAGGTGAGGACGATCAATTACGGTTGCACGCTCGTGTCCATCCGCGTTCCCGACCGGAACGGCGAGATGGCGGACGTCATCCTGGGATGTGACACCCTCGAGCACTACATGGCGAACCGCTCGTACCTGGGGGCGGTCTGCGGACGCTACGCGAACCGCATCGCCGAGGGCCGCTTCGTCCTCGACGGCAAGTCGTACGAGCTCGCCACCAACAACGGCGTGAACCATCTTCACGGCGGGCGGAAGGGGTTCGACAAGTACGTCTGGTCGGCGGCGCCCTACGACGGCGCGGGGGGAGCAGGCGTCGTCTATTCGCACACGAGCCCGGACGGGGACGAGGCGTACCCGGGCACCCTGCGCGTGCGCGTCACCTACACGCTCAGCGACCGCAACGAGCTGGCCATCGAGTACCACGCCACCACCGACAAGCCGACCGTCGTCAACCTCACGAACCACGCGTACTTCAACCTCGCCGGACAGGGCAACGGCCAGATCGTCGACCACGAGATCCTGATCAACGCCGACCACTTCACCCCCGTGGGTGAAACGCAGATCCCCCTGGGCGACATCGCCCCCGTGGCGGGGACGCCGTTCGACTTCCGCCGCGCCACCCGCGTCGGCGCCCGCATCAGCGACGGCCACATCCAGATCCAGCGCGGCCGCGGCTACGACCACAACTACGTGCTCAACAAGAAGGGCAACGAGCTCGGCCACGCCGCGCGCCTCGTCGAGCCGAAGTCGGGCCGCGTGATGGACGTCCACACCACCGAGCCCGGCATGCAGTTCTACTCGGGCAACTACCTCGACGGCAGCATCACCGGCAAGGGCGGCAAGCCCTGCACCGCGCGCATGGCGCTGTGCCTCGAGACGCAGCATTTCCCCGACACGCCGAACAAGCCGCACTTCCCTTCCGCCGTCCTGCGGCCCGGCCAGGAGTTCCGCAGCCGCACGGTGTATGCATTCGGGGTTCTGTAAGTAATCGGTTGATAGGCTATACGATTCCCCTTTCGGGGACCTGCTTTTTCGCCTGAAAACCTGTATAAGTGTCCGGCAATCCAACTGGCTAGACGGTTTCCCAGGGTACTTTATGGCGGTTCTTGACGCGGAGTGGGGACGGGCGTAGCCTTCGCGATCAGGGGAGTTTCTCTCGAACAGGGGAGCTGGGATTTTTCAGCCAGCCGGAGCGGGGAGATCGCGGCGTAGCGATCGGGGTGTGGAGTCGTCTCTACGGAGTGTGTTGGATCAGGAGGATCCTCATGTCCTTTGCTAGAAAGTTTCGGCTGGGGCTACTTGCCCTGCTCGTGACCGCGGGGTTGGTCGGTCAGGCAGCAGCGCAGGATGCCAGTGGTTCCATTTCGGGGACGGTGTCTGACGAACAGGGTTCGGTGCTCCCGGGCGCCACCGTTACGCTCACCAACGAGACGACCAAGCTCACGCGTTCGTCCACGAGCGACGGGCGCGGTGATTTTCGGTTCACGGCCCTCTTGCCGGGTACCTACACGATCAAGGTCGAGCTCCAGGGCTTCAAGGCTTACGAGAAGAAAGGCAACGTACTGAACGCGTCGTCGAGCCTGTCGGTCGGCAGCCTCAAGCTCGGCCTGGGCGCGATGACGGAAGTCATCTCCGTCGTCGACTCCGGCAGCAAGGTCAACGTCGAGGAGACGCAGCACTCCGGACTTCTGACCTCCACGCAGATCGAGCAGCTCCAGAGCAAGGGGCGCGACGTCGTGAACCTGCTCCGGACGATGCCCGGTGTGCGCTACGGATCTGACAACGACTCTCTCGGCGACAGCTTCGGGACCATCGTGCCGAACATCAACGGCATGCGCGAGCACTGGAACAAGGCCACCGTCGACGGCATGAACGCCAGCGAATCGGGCGGCGGCGGCCGCATCGGCACCGCGGTCAGCCTGGACGCCATCGCCGAGGTCAAGGTCCTCCTGAACACGTATCGCGCCGAGTTCGGCGGCACTGGCGGTGCCCAGATCCAGATCGTCAGCAAGGGCGGCGGCACGGACTACCGCGGCACGGCGTACTGGCTCGGCCGGCGCACGAAGTGGAACGCGAACGCCTGGCAGAACAACAGGAGCCCCACGAGCCCGCTCAACGCTCAGGGCGGCGCGAACCCGCAGGCGGACTGCACGACGAGCTGGGTGCTGTCGAATGGCAGCGAGACGTGCTCCCTGACGCGGCCCACCTACGACTTCAACACGTTCGGCTTCAACCTCGGCGGGCCGATCCCGGGGCAGAAGGAGAAGAAGCTGTTCTTCTTCTACAACCTCGAGATGCCGCTCTCGGAGCGCAGCGGCGCGCTCAACCGGTACATGGTCCCCACCGCACTCGAGCGGCAGGGTGACTTCTCACAGACGCTCCCGTACGGCCAGACCTCGGGCACGGTGAGCGTGCTCGATCCGCTCACGGGCGTGGCGTTCCCCGGCAACCGCATCCCGGCGGGCCAGATCGACAGGAACATGCAGGCGCTCATGAACCTGTATCCGCTGCCGAACCAGACCGACCTCGCGGTCACGCGGAACAACTACAACTTCGAGATCCAGCTCCCGCACAACAACCCGCGGCAGAACCACACGCTGCGCTTCGACTGGAAGCCGGGCGACAAGGACAGCCTCTACATCGCCGGCATGGTGCACCGATCGTTCCAGGAGGGCGTCGACGCCCCCGGCTTCAACGTCGGCGGCAAGTGGGGCCTCTACGATCCGACCTACGATTTCGGCAACGGGCAGATCGTCCTCGGCCACACCCGCATCTTCAGCTCGAACGTGATCAACGAGCTGTCCGGCGGTTTCCGCCGGCAGTGGGAGAGCTTCGGTTTCAAGGACCAGGCGGCCCGCGATCGCGTCACGAACTCGGCGGTCGGCTACAACGGTGGGCACTTCTTCGACGCCAACGTCAACAACCTGATCCCGCACATCTCCGTCAACGGCCTCACCTCGACGGGCGTCAATGCCGCCAACTTCACCTATGACCAGCGCAACGGCGAGACGGCCAACGACTACATCCTGAACGTGCGCGACAACCTTACCTGGACGAAGAGCGCCCACACCTTCAAGGGCGGCTTCATCTACGAGCGGCTGTGGCAGAACGAGGCGCCCGGCGGCCAGTACATGGGCATCTACAACTACAGCGGCGCCACCCGCGCGGCCAACCCGATCTCGTCGACGGTGCCCTATGCGAACTTCCTGATGGGCGCGTTCAACTCCTACACCGAGATCAACGGCCGGCAGGACACGGCGAACCGGCAGGTTCAGATCCAGGGCTATTTGCAGGACACCTGGAAGGCCAGCCGCCGGCTGACCCTCGACCTCGGCGTGCGCTTCCTCTGGTACCAGCAGGTCTACCAGGGCGGCAACTTGCGCCACGCGGCTTTCGCGCCGTCGCGCTACGTGCAGGGCGCCTCGCCGCGCATCTACGTGGCGGGCACCGGCGCCGCCGTCGACCCCGCGAACCCGAACGACCGCCGGACGCCCACCGCCGCCTACGAGGGCCGGTTCGTTCCCAACACCGGTGACATCGGCAACGGCATGGTGCTTTCCGACGACGCCAGCTATCCGCGCGGATTCCGCGATCAGCTCGGGATCCATCCGGAGCCGTCGGTCGGCCTCGCCTTCGACGTCTTCGGCAACCAGAAGACGAACTTCCACACCGGCTTCCGCCTCGGCCACCAGGCGTTCCTGGGCGGCGGCTACCAGGGCAACCTCCGCGGCGTTCCCGCGGCGCAGGTCATCGAGGTCCCTAACAGCCTGGCCAGCATCTTCTTGAATGCGGAACGCCTCAGCGCGCCCACCGGCGTGGCCGGCCTGCAGCGCGATGCCAAGACCCCCAGCGCCTACAGCTTCTCGCTCGGCTTGCAGCAGGACGTGGGCTGGGGCACGGTGATCGACGTCGCTTACGTCGGCGTCCTCGGCCGTCACCTCGACACCACGCGCAACATCAACGCGGTTCCGAACGGCGCCCGTTGCCTCGGCACGGCGGCGGCACCCTGCCCGGCGCAGGCCACCGTCGTGACGGAGCAGCGCACGATCAACACGCTGAACCCGGTGACGGGTGCGAAGTTCACCAACGACGTCTACCTGCGGCCCTTCCCCGGCTTCACGGACATCGGCATCCACGAGAACTGGGCCACCTCGAACTACAACGCGCTCCAGGTTCAGTTGACCCGCCGTTACATCAAAGGCCTGCAGTTCAGCATGGCGTACACGTGGTCCAAGGCGATGGGCATCGGCGACAACGACCCCGGCAACACCGAGTCCGTCACGCCGTGGGTGCCGCTCTCGCAGTACTACTCGCCCCTCACCCACAACCAGACCCACAACCTCGTCACGAACTTCACCTATGACTTCCCGCGCGTCGGCGGGCCGGCCCCGATCAAGATGCTGCTCGACAACTGGCAGATCTCGGGTGAATACGTCTGGGCCAGCGGCGACTGGGCCGGCATCCAGCTCGACATGGCGACGAACGTCGACTTCACGGGCGGGACAAACTGCTCCTTCAATGCCGGTAGCAACACGATCTGTGAGGGTGGCGCCACCGCGGTCATGATCAAGAACCCGCGCAAGAAGGGCGGCAGCCCGTTCGACGCGGCCAACCCGTGGTTCGATACGACCGCCTTCGCGGCTCCGTCGCTCGGCAACCTCGGCAACACGCCGCGGACTGTCATCCAGCGGCCGCCGATCAACAGCCTGAATACGTCGCTCTTCAAGAACTTCGGGCTCGGTGGACACCGCCGTCTGCAGCTCCGTCTCGAGGGGTACAACGTGCTGAACCACACCCAGATCAGCGACATCGACCGTACGGCGCGCTTCGACCCGGCAGGCAACCAGACCAACGCGAACTTCGGCCTGGCGACATCGGCCTCGCGTCCGCCGCGTATCCTGCAGGCTTCGGTCCGCCTGAACTTCTAGGCGAATCGACAGCCGATCGTTCGACGCACCGGGGCGCCCTTCGGGGCGCCCCTTTTTTTCGATATCCTGCCGCCGCTTGGCCAAGAGTCGCCATGCGGCACGACCGCGATCCGTTCCGATGACCTCCGGTGCTCCAGCGCCGTCACCGGCCGTTGCTCCTTCTCGCCGTCCGTATCTCCTGGGGCGGGCCGCACTCTTTGCCGTTCTAGTTCTCGTCGCCGCGGTTCGCGTCCGGCTGCGCGACGTTCCCCTGGAGCGCGACGAAGGGGAGTACGCCTACGCGGGCCAGCTCATCCTGCAAGGCGTGCCCCCCTACACGCTCGCCTACAACATGAAATTCCCCGGCACGTATGCCGCCTATGCGCTGCTCATGACCGTCTTCGGGCAGACGGCGGCCGGTGTGCGCCTGGGCCTCATGGTGGTAACGACGATGACCGCCCTGATGATCTACTGGGTGAGCCGGAGGCTGCTGGACGAGACGGCGGGACTCGTGGCGGCGGCATCATTCGCCGTGCTCGCGGCGTCCCCCGCGATGTGCGGCTTGGCGGCTCACGCGACACACTTCTGCGCCCTGTTCGCCGCCGCGGGCTTGTGTGCGCTCTGGCCGCCCGGTCGAACCATGAGCTGGAAGCGCGCGGGGGCGGGCGGATTCCTGTTCGGTCTCGCTGTGCTCATGAAGCAGCATGCCGCTGTGCTCTGGTTGTGGGGGGCAGGGTCCCTTGCCATCGCCGGCCTTCGCCAGCGCGATGGTCCCTGGCTGAAGCGCGTGGAGGTGCCCGCCGCGTTTTGTGTCGGAAGCGTCCTTCCGCTCGGCATGACGTGCCTGATCCTGTGGCACGTGGGTGTTCTCGAGCGGTTCTGGTTCTGGACGGTTCTGTACGCTCGACAGTACGCATCGATGACCACCATCAAAGGCGACGCACCGGTGGCGGCGCTGGCCGGCGTCATGGAAAACACCTCGGCACTATGGTTCCTCGCGGTGACCGGCATCGGCTTCGTCTGGCGAGACGATCGACTGCGAGGGATACGCGGCTCCATCCTGACCTTTGCCCTGGCCTCCTTCCTGGCCACGTGCCCCGGGCTGCTTTTTCGCGATCAGTACTTTCTCGTGACGTTGCCTGCCGTCGCTCTGCTGGCGGGTTCCGCGGTGAGCGGCATTCAGAGATCGAGCGTGCCGTTCGCATCGCAGGCGGGCCTGGCGTACGCCTTCCTGCTGGCGGCGAGCATCCTGCAACTGCGGGATGTGTGGCTCTATGCGACTCCGCAGGAGGTCTCTCGCCTCACCTATTCGGGAAACCCGTTCGTCGAGGCCGAGCTCGTCGCCGACTACATCCAGCAGCACTCGACACCTGAGACCCGCATCGCCGTGGTGGGGTCCGAGCCGCAGATCTACTTCCTCTCCCGGCGCCGTTCGGCGACCGGCTACATCTATATGTATCCGCTGATGGAGTCGCAGCCCTTCGCCGCACGAATGCAGCAGGAGATGATCGCCGAGATCGAGTCTGCCCGACCCGAGTACGTCGTATACGTGACCTCGACGCTGTCGTGGCTTCGGGAACCGTCCTCCAACATGGCGGTCTTCGACTGGTGGACTCCGTACAGCAAGGGATTCACGCCGGTCCTGGCCGCGGTCGCCGATCAGGAGCATGGGACGCGCCTCCTTTCGAGCGCAGAGCTTGGAGACTTGCGCGAGTCGCCGGGGAACGGCCTCCTGCTGTTCCGGCGACGCTAGTGGATGGAGAATGACGCTCCCCTGATATGTCCAAGAGACGCGTACGGCGCCCTTCGCCTCGCCCCACTACGCCGGAAACGGTTGCCCCTCTGGCGGCATCCGTCCGCCGCGCGCGCGTGTACGCGGTTGTGGTCATCGTTGCGGCGGCACTGACGTACCTGCCCGCTCTGCAGAACGACTTCGTCAACTGGGACGACGGTCCCTATGCGTATCAGAACGCGCGCCTGGAGGAGTGGTCTCTCTCGGCGGTGGCATCGCACTTCGTGGCCCGTGATCCGCAACGCGGCTGGACGCTGCCGCAGGTGATGGGCAACTACCACCCGCTGACGATGGTGTCGCTGCACGTCGATCGGCAGCTCAGTACGACCGAGCCCACACCGGACCCGCATCGGGAGACCGACCTGCGCGCCGTCGTCTTTCATGCGACGAGCGTCGGCCTCCACGTCGCCACCACGTTGTGGCTCTTTCTCTTCGTGCTGCGCCTGCTGGGGCTCGCTCGAGCGAGCGGGACGGTGAGTGCGCCGCTCGATGTGCCGGGCGTGGCCCTCTTGACGGCGCTGCTCTTCGGCCTGGCGACGCTGCATGTGGAGTCCGTGGCCTGGGTCTCGGAGCGGAAGGACGTGCTCTACGCCTTTTTCTTCTTCCTCTCGCTCCTCGCCTGGCTCGAGTACCTGCGAACGGAGTCCCGACGGTGGTACGCCGCGGCCCTGGCGGCGTTCCTGTTCTCTCTGCTGTCGAAGGGACAGGCGGTGACGCTACCGCTCGCGCTCCTCGCCATCGACATCCTCCTCCGCCGTCCGGTCCGCGGACGCGTGCAGCAGGAGAAGGTTCCGTTCCTGTTGCTCGCCCTCGCGTTCGGGCTCGTGTCGATGCAGATGCAGAGCGGCAACCTCGCCGTCGCCGACGCCGTGCAGCCGTGGTGGCTTCGGCCGCTATTCGCGGCCTACGGGCTCGTCCACTACCTCGTGCGACTCTTCGCGCCCGTCGGCCTGCAGGTCCACTACACCTACGCGCAGGCCCTCGGCCGGCCGATTCTTCTTTATGTCGCGTGTCCGCTCCTCGCCGCCGCGGCCATGGTCGTGGCCGCGAGGCGATGGCAGCGCGATCCGCTCGTGTCGTTCGGTCTGCTGTTCTTTCTACTGAGCGTAGCCCCGGTGCTGCAGCTCCTGCCCGTCGGCACCGCGGTGATGGCGGACCGCTATACCTACGTCGCCTCCGCCGGCGTGTTCCTCGCGTTCGCTCTCGCAGTAGAGCGTGTCCTGCAGATGCGGCCCGCGTGGACGCGGATGGTGGTGAGCGCGCTCGCCTTCTATGCGATTGCGATCGGTGTGGCGACTGTCCTGCGCGTTTCCGCCTGGCGTGAGAGCGAGAGCTTGTGGGCGGCGGACCTGCGCCACGATCCGAGGTCTTCGCGGGCACATAACAATCTCGGCACGGCGCTCCGTCAGAAGGAGCGGCACACGGAAGCGGAGAGGCATTTCCGACAAGCGGTCGAGATCGACCCGACGAATTACGAGGCGTGGAACAATCTCGGCACCGCGCTCGACCGTTTGGGGCGCGGGCGCGAGGCGACTGCGTGTTTCGAGCAAGCGCTCGCCGGCTTGCCGGGCTTCGTCGTGGCGCGGACCAATCTGGCGACGGCGCTGCTTGGGCTGGGCGAGACGGAAGCGGCGGCCGGCCACTATCGCGAAGCGCTCCGGCGCCAGCCCCGCTACCACATCGCCCGCGGCGGCCTCATCGAGGCGTTGCGACGGATGGGCCGTCTCGAGGAGGCGGAAACCGAGTGCCGGACGGGTCTCGTTCTCGAGCCGGAATCCCAGCGTTATCGTCAGGAGCTGAGCCGCGTCGCGTCGGGGTGGAACGACATTGCCGTGGCAGCGCGCCGCCGGGGGGCGGTCGATGAGGCGGAGCAGCATTTTCGCCGCGCGCTGCAGGTGGATCCCGCCAGCGCGATGGCCCAAAGCAACCTCGGCGCGCTCCTCGCGAGCCGCGGCCGTGACGAGGAGGCCGTGACACATCTGCGCGAAGCCGCGCGCCTCGAGCCCAACGAGCCCGAACATATGCGTGCGTTGGCGTGGTTTCTGGCTACGTCTCGTCAGCCGGGTCTTCGCGCTCCGGGAGAGGCGCGCGGCATTGCACGTCGGGCCGTCGCGCTGACGCACGGCGAGGATGCGCTCTCGCTCTATGCCCTCGGCCTGGCCGAGGAGATCGACGGCGACGGGCGCGAGACGCTGCCGGCCTTCGAGCGCGCGGTGGTGGCCGCGAAGGCCGCCGGGAATGCCGCGCTGGCCGACGACCTGCGCCGGCAGATCGCCGCCCGCTCCCGCCGCCGATAGGCGTCGAATCACAGGTGCCGGCCGCCCGTTCGGGCGTAACATGAACGTTGTCGCGGAGGTGTTGCATGCGCCTTCTCCTGGCCGCCGCCGTCCTGGCTTCGATCGCCCCGTTGCCCGCCTCGGCCGAGCTCGACGACGACGACAAGAACTGGGTCCTCGCCGTCAAGCCGCTCCTTCTCGACGAGGAGCCGGCGATCCTCGCCTCGCTCGCGACGAAGGCGGATCGCCTGGAGTTCCGGAAGATCTTCTGGGCTCGTCGCGACCCCGACCTCCTCACCGAGGAGAACGAGTTCAAGACCCTCTACGATCAGCGCCGCCCCGAGGCCGACAAGCGCTTCTACACGAGCGCCTACATTCCCATCGCCCGCTCCACCGATACCGCGGGCTCGCAGGCGCGGCGGCGCAGCAGCGATCCGATCGCCCGGCGCGGCACGATCCAGATGGAGGAGGCCCAGATTCGCATGCTTCGCGATCAGAGGGAACGTCCGGCCATGGAAGGCGGCCTCACCGACTGCGGCCTTTTCTACATCGTCCTCGGCGAGCCGGACGACATCACCAAGCGCCCGCGGACGGTGTGGGGCCTGCGCGAGCCGCAGGTCTGGACGTACAAGGCGAAGGAGAGCCAGTTCCTTTTCGACGAGGCGTGCATGCTGCCGGTGGGCAACGACAAGTTCCGCCGCCAGGTCCAGCACTATGCGATCGCGCAGGGCGCGATCGACTATCACGTCAAGGGCGGCGAGCTGCTCGAGAAGCTCGCCGACATGATGCCGAAGCTCACGCCGATGGCGCAGCTCCTGCTGGTACCGCGTCAGGACTTCGCGATCGGTGTGCAGCACTACTTCGCCAAGGCCGACGACCGCACGACGGTCCTGGGCCTGGTGTGCGGCGAGGGAGTGATGCTCTTCCGGGAGGCGGCGGTGGACGGCCGTGCGCGGCTGCTCGTGCGCGCGGAGGCGATCCCGGAAGAGGAAGGCGCGCGGCCGATCCGTTCGGAGCGCGAGGTGCTGGCGCCGATCGGTCCCGACGGGACGTTCGTCGCCTCCTACCGTCTCCCCGCGCGTGCCGGGAAATACCGGCTCAAGATCGCCGTCGTCGACGCCAACTCCGCCAAGGGCTCGATCCTGTCGCAGCCCATCGAAGTGCCCGACCTCGGCACCGGCGCCATGACGTTCGGGCCGATCCTCGCGCTGCAGGCCGTCGAGGACAAGGCGACGAAGGACCCACGCCATCCGATGGAGGCGTTCCGCGTGGGCGACCTGCGCCTCGTGCCGCGCTGGGCCCATGTGTTCCATCCGTCCGACGCGGTGACGTTCTCCTACCAGTTCTACGATCCGACCATCGACCCCGCGACGCAGAAGTCGTCGACCGTCGCGAAGGTGAGGATCCTGCGCGAGAACGGCAGCACCATCGGCGAGGGTCCGGAGGACAGCTTCGATACTTCAGTGAGCGGGACGCTGGTCGGTCCGGTATCGCTGCGGAGATATCCGCCGGGAAAATACCGTGTCCAGGTGGAGGTCACGGACAACGTCGCCGGCAAGGTCCTCACGCAGGAGTCAGGGTTCGAGGTCGTGGCCGCCGCGGGCGTGGCCGAGGCCTCCACCCAGTAGACGGCCCTAGATCCTCCGGGGCCGACTCGGCCGAACGGTAGGGAAAAGTACTGATCTAAAGTCCACCTCGGTCCTGAATCGATGCGCTAATCGTTGTATTTCCTCATCTTTTCGGCCAAAAACGCGGTATAAATATCGCGCAATCAACTGTCCAGAGGCTTGCCCCAGGCTCTCCGAAGGGTACTTTTTCCATCCTTGACGCTAGGAAAGCCTGGCGCTAGCCTCAACGACAAGGGGTTTGCCTCGAACAGGGGGACTGGCGAACAGCCAGTCAGAGGCGGGAATCGCGGAGGTTGAGAGTCCTTCATCGGGTTCGAACCGCGGTTGGGGTGTGGAGTCGATTCGACGAAGTGTGTTGGATCAGGAGGATCCTCATGTCCTTTGGTAGAAATTTGCGACAAGGGCTACTCGCTCTGCTCGTGGCCGTCGTATTCGTCGGCCAGGCAGTGGCGCAGGATGCCAACGCTACGATCACCGGTACCGTAGTCGACGATCAGGGTCAGGTGCTTCCTGGCGCGACTGTCACCATCATCAATGAGGCGACGAAGACCACGCGCGCCGGCGTCAGCGACGCGCGCGGGGACTTCCGCTTCACCACGTTGACGCCAGGTACCTACACCGTGAAGGTGGAGCTGCAGGGCTTCAAGGCTTCCGAACGGCGCGGCAACGTGCTGAACGCTTCGTCCACGATCTCGCTGGGCCAGGTCAAGCTCGGCCTCGGCCAGTTGAGCGAGATCGTCATCGTCGAGGACTCCGGCTCCCGGGTCAACGTCGAAGAGACTCAGCACTCGGGTCTCATCACCTCGACGCAGATCGAGCAGCTCCAGAGCAAGGGCCGCGACGTCGTGAACCTGCTCCGCGCGATCCCCGGCGTTCGCTACGGCGAGGACACGGATGCTCTCGGTGACAGCTTCGGCACCGACATCCCCAACATCAGCGGCCAGCGCAACCACTGGAACCGCGCGACTGTCGACGGCATGAACGCCAACGAGTCGGGCGGCGGCGGCAAGATGGGCTCGGCCGTCAGCATCGACGCCATCTCCGAGGTCAAGGTCCTGCTGAACACGTATCGCGCCGAGTTCGGCGGAACGGGCGGAGCGAACATCCAGATCGTGACCAAGGGCGGCGGCTCCCAGTATCGCGGCAGCGCGTACTACCTCGCCCGGCGCACGAGCTGGAACGCCAACCGCTGGGAGAACAACAAGAACAACGTCGAACGGCCTGAGTACGACTACAACACCTACGGCTTCAACCTCGGCGGACCGGTCCCGGGGCAGAAGGACAAGCTGTTCTTCTTCTACAACTCCGAGCTGCCGTTCAAGAAGGGTTCCGGCGCCCTGATGCGCTGGCAGATGCCGACGGAGCTGGAGCGCGCCGGCGACTTCTCGCAGACCCTCGTGTACGGGCAGACGACGAACCGCGTCACCGTGCTCGACCCGATCACGGGCGTGCAGTTCCCGAACAACATCATCCCCGCCAACCGCATCGATCGGAACATGCAGGCGTTGATGAACCTGTACCCGCTCCCGAACCGCACCGACCTCACGGAGACGAAGGGGCAGTACAACTTCATCCGCCAGGGGCTGAACGACAACCCGCGCCAGAACCACATCCTGCGCCTCGACTGGAAGCCGAATGAGCGCGACTCGCTCTACATCTCCGGCCGTCTGCAGCGCTCTCTCGTGCAGGGCGTCGATACGCCGGGCACGAGCGGAAACGTCAAGTGGGGCCTGTATGACTCCACGTACGACTTCGGCGACGCGGGGATCAACGTCGGCTACACGCGCATCTTCGGCATGAACGTCATCAACGAGTTCGGTGCCGGCGTGCGCAACCAGTGGGAGAAGTTCGGCTACAAGACCGAGGCCGACCGGCAGCGGCTGCTCCGGGGCACGAATGGATACACCCTCGGCCAGTTCTTCTCCGGGACCAACACGGTGGATCTCATTCCCCGCGTCACCCTGGGCAACCTGACGAGCACCGGCGTCACCGCCCCCAACATCGAGTTCCCCGACCGCATCGGCGAAGTCGCCGACGACTACATCGTGAACTTCCGGGACAACCTGACCTACACGAAGGGCGCGCACGCCTTCAAGGCCGGCTTCATGTTCGAGCGCCTGTGGCAGAACGAGGCGCCGGGCGGCGGCCCCTGGATGGGCAGCTTCAACTACGACAACGCCAGCCGCAATACGAACCCCGTCTCCTCGACGGTTCCCTACGCCAACTTCCTGCTGGGCTCGTTCCGTACGTACACCGAGAACAGCACGAAGCAGGATACGGAGAACCGTCAGAGCCGCTTCGAGTGGTACGTGCAGGACACGTGGAAGGCCTCGCGCCGCCTGACGCTGGACCTCGGAATGCGGTTCCTGGCCTACCAGCAGTGGTATCAGAACCCGAACGGTCTGCTCCACGCTGGTTTCGTCCCGGATCGTTACGTCCTGGGCGCGTCGCCTCGTCAGTACATCGACGCCGGCGGTGGCGTGGCCGTCGACCCGGGCAACCCGTCCGACCGGCGGACGCCGGGGGCGTCCTTCGTGGGCCGCTTCGTACCGGGCTCGGGCGATCCGGGCAACGGCATGGTGGTGTCCACCGATCCGTCGTATCCGCGCGGCTATCGCGACAACCAGGGAATCCATCCGGAGCCCAGCGTCGGCTTCGCCTACGACCTCTTTGGCCACGGCCGCACGAACCTGCGCGGCGGTGCGAGCCTCCGTCATCAGGGCTACATGGGCGGCGGTTACCAGGGCAACCTCCGCGGCGTCCCGGCCTCGCTCGCCGTTTCCGTTCCGAACAACACGACCGCTTCGCTCCTCGGCAGCGTCGGCTTCCAGGGGCCCACGAATGTCCGCGGTCTGCAGCGCGACAACAAGACGCCTGCGGCCTATAGCTTCTCGCTGGGCGTTCAGCAGGAGATCGGCTATGGAGCGGTTCTCGACGTCGCCTACGTCGGCGTCCTGAATCGCCACATGGAGATGGTCGAGAACATCAACGAGATCCCCGACGGCGCCAAGTGCACAGGCCTGACCGCGGCCCCGTGCGCGGTCCAGACGGTCATCCAGACGCCGGTCCGAACCATCAACACGCTCAACCCCATCACCGGCGCCCGCCTGCCCGACAACAACCTGCGCCCCTACGAGGGGTTCGGCGACATCAACATCCACCGGCACTTCGCCACCGGGAACTACAACGCGCTGCAGACACAGCTCACCCGGCGCTATTCGAAGGGTCTTCAGTTCAGCCTGGCCTACACGTTCTCCAAGGCGCTGGGCTATGGCAACGACGACGGCGCCGAATTCACGAGCACGCTGCCGCTCAAGCAGTTCTATTCGCCCGTCGGGCACAACCAGACGCACAACTTCGTCTTCAACTTCACCTACGACTTCCCGAAGGTCGGAGGGCCCGCTCCCGTCAAGGCCATCCTCGGCAACTGGCAGGTGTCGGGCGAATACGTCTGGGCCAGCGGCGACTGGGCCGGCATCACGCTCGACATGAACCCCGACGTCGACTTCACCGGTGGTGGGTCCTGCACGCTCGGCAACACGGGTGGCGGCAACAACCAGAGGAACACCGGGTGTGCCGGTGGGGCGACCGCGGTCATGCTGCGCAATCCTCGGAAGTCCGGTGGCGACCCGTTCGACCCGGACAATCCGTGGTTCGACGTCGATGCCTTCGCCGCTCCGACCGTCGGCAACCTTGGCAACACGCCGCGTACTGTCATCCAGCTGCCGCCGATCAACAGCCTGAACGTGTCGCTCTTCAAGAACTTCGTCCTCGGTGGTCACCGCCGCGTGCAGCTTCGCGTGGAGGGCTACAACGTGATGAACCACACCCAGATCCGCGACATCGGCCGCCAGGTGCAGTTCGATTCGGTCACGGGCGCGCTGACGAATCGTGGCACTGTCGGTCTGGCCACGACGAGCACGGCGCGTCCGCCGCGCATCTTCCAGGCGTCGCTCCGGTTCAACTTCTAGAGCGACTTCGACACTGTCGTTTTCGTGAAACGGGGCGCCTTCGGGCGCCCCGTTCCTATTGGTGCGCCCAGCATGGGCGTCACTCAGGAGGTGCAAGTCCTCCCGTAAGCAGGCCATCGCGAACGAAGCGAAGCGCAACTGCGGAAGGGCGACCGACCGTGGGAAGGAAGCGCGGAGCAAAGCTGCGGGCCGACGGACAGCAACCGGATACAAGGCGGCGCCCGGAGAGGCGAGCGACCCAATGCTCGCGAAGCCTCGATGGCCAAGCCCGAGGCGACGTAAATCCGGCGGTCGTGCAGCGAAGGGTGATGTCCCTACCTGGGGAGACCTCGCGTCACGCCTGAAAGGGCGACGCCAACGAACCGGTGGAGCGAGGAGTCAGCCGAGGCCATAGTAGCTGCGCTCGCAGCGAAGGGCCGAACGTGAGGAAGGGTGAAGCGCGCTGGAATCTCGAAAGCGGCCATGCCACAGATGCCCAGGCAACTGGGGCTCCCGTTTGAAGGCAGGGGTGAAGCCCCGAGGGTCGAACGGAGCGTGGAAACCGCGACGGCGACGAAGGGAAGCGGACACCTGGGAAGCGCTGAGCTGATGGAGACGGTGCTGTCCCGCCTGAACCTGAAAGCGGCGCTGAAGCGAGTCAAGAGCAATCGAGGGAGTCCCGGCATCGACGGGATGACAGTGGAGGAACTGCCCGCCTACCTGCGTTCGCACTGGCCGCGCCTTCGCGAGGAACTCCTCGCGGGGACGTACCAGCCGCAGGCGGTGAGACGCCAGCAGATTCCAAAGAGTGGCGGCGGGGTGCGCGAGCTGGGCATCCCAACAGCCCTCGACCGCTTCATCCAGCAAGCCCTGCTCCAGGTCTTGCAGCCGCGCTTCGACCCGAGCTTCTCATCACACAGCTATGGATTCCGCCCTGGGCGTAGCGCACACGCCGCGGTGAAAGCGGCACGCGACTACGTCCAGTCGGGCCGTCGCTACGTAGTGGACGTGGACCTGGAGAAGTTCTTCGACCGGGTCAACCACGACGTGCTGATGAGCCGGCTCGCGTGCCGGATCGCGGACCGAAGAGTGCTGAGGCTGATCCGCTGCTATCTCGAGGCCGGCGTAATGGCCAACGGTGTAGTGATGGACCGGCACGAGGGCACACCGCAAGGTGGCCCGCTGTCGCCCTTGCTCGCCAACGTGCTCCTGGACGAAGTGGACAAGGAACTGGAAGAGGCGTGGTCACGCCTTCGTCCGATATGCGGACGACTGCAACGTGTACGTGAGCAGCCGCCGTGCGGGCGAACGGACGATGGGGCTGATGCGTCGGCTCTTCGCCCGGCTCCGACTCCGCGTCAACGAGGCCAAGAGCGCGGTCGACCTGGCGCAGAAACGAAAGATCCTCGGCTACTCCTTCTGGATAGGCGCGGGTCGAACCGTGAAGCTCCGGGTGGCGCGCAAGGCCATCGATGCGCTGAAGAACCGGATCCGTATTACTACGCGGCGCTCCGGGGGGCGCGGTATCACGCAGGTCGTTGCAGAACTACGGGAGTATCTGCCCGGGTGGTCGCGTTATTTCGCCCTCGCGGAAACCCCGAATGTCTTCGGCGACGTGGACAAGTGGCTGCGCCACCGTCTCCGTGCCCTTCACTTGAAACAGTGGAAGCGTGGCCGTACTGTGTTCCGCGAAATGCGTAACCGCGGAGCATCGGTCGATGTGGCCAAAACGGTCGCGGCCAACACCCGTCGATGGTGGAGGAACTCGGCGATGCACCTTCAGTCTGTGCTCACGACACGATACTTCGACGAGCTTGGGGTCCCGCGACTCCGGCCCGTCACCTCAACTTCACGAACCGCCCGGTGCGGACCCGCACGCCGGGTGGTGTGGGAGGGGCCGCCGGCTTAGCCGGCGCCCCTATCCCGATGGGCGGCTATTCGGCGACCACGGCCTGCCGCCGCTGAAACGAGGCGAGCTGCTGGCGCAGGGTCGCCGTCATCCCTGCGTTGTGGCTGCCGATGAGCGCCAACGCCTGGCGCACGCTCGCGCTCGCCTCATCGAAGCGGCCGCTTGCCGCCTGCGCCACCGCCAGGGCATCGAGGGCGAGCGGATCCTGCCCGCGCGTCAGCTCCACGGCGCGCCGGCCCGCGTCGAGCGCCCCCGCCGGTGACCGATGCGCCGGATCTTTCGACGTCGCGAGTAGCCACGCGAGCTCGCGCAGCAGCTGCGCATCGCCCGGTCGCAGCCTCGCCGCCTCGCGGAGCTCGGCCACCGCCTCGCCTTGGCGATCGAGGTCGACGAGGAGCGCCGCGAAATTCGCGTGGGCGGCGGGGTTGGCGGGATCGGTGGCGAGAGCCCGGCGGAAGTGCTGCTCGGCTTCCAGCGCGCGTCCGAGCTGCCTCTCCGCGACGGCGAGGCTGCCCCAGGCATCCGAGGAGCCGGGATTGTGCTTCGCCGCCTCGGCGAACGTCAGCGCGGCGCGGTCCATGTCGGCGCCCTGGCCGCGCGCCATGTAGATCTGCCCCAGGGTCAGGCGCGGCTCGAGCTCGCCGGGCCGTGCGCGCGTGATCCTTTCCAGGGCTTGGATCGCGCCCGCATGGTCGCCGATCTGCGCGAGCAGCCGCGCGAATCGATGGGCGTACTGCGGGTCGTCGGGTGCGCGGTCGAGGCCGTCGCGGGCCTCGCCGAGGGCGTCCTGGTAGCGGTCGAGACGGCGCAAGCCCTCCGCCAGACCGAAGCGCGCGGTGTGATAGTCGGGACGCAGCCGCAGTGCGGCGCGATAACTCGCCAGCGCCTCCTCGGTCTGACCCAGGTCGAGCAGGGCGGTGCCCAGGTTCGTGTGCGCCTGCGGCGATTTCGGCAGGCCTTCGAGGGCGTGGCGGTAGTGGGGCAGCGCCTCGCCGTCGCGGCCCAGGGCGTGCAGCGCGTTGCCGAGGTTGTTCCACGCCTCGTAGTTGCGCGGGTTCTGCTCCACGGACGTGCGGAAGTGTTTTTCCGCCTGCGTCGGATTGCCGGCGAACAGCTCGAGCGATCCGAGGTTGTTGTGGGCGATCCACGCGTTCGGGTTGCGGGCGAGCGTCGTGGTCCACAGCGTGCGCGCATCGCGGTACATGCCGCACTGCCGGAAGGTGGCGTAGCCGAGGGCGGCGCCCAGCACACCCGCCACCGCGAGACAGACGCGCGGTCCCTGCGTGGCCAGGGCGGCGGCGGCTCCGGCCAGCACCGCGGCGCTCGCGAGGTATTGGAAGTGATCGGCCACGAAGGAGTAGCGCATCGGATAGACGTTGAAGAAACCGAGGGCGGGGAAGAGGGTGCCGGCGAAGACGAGGGCCGCGGCGAGGGGCCCGCGGCCCAGGCGCGGGCGGAGCCACCACAGCGCCGCGAGAACGAGGACGGCGGCGATCGGGTACAGCCAGGCCACCGCGCGGCCGGCGTCGATCGTCCATCGCGGATAGATGAACGTCAGGCCGAGGGGCAGCAGCAGCTTGCCGAGATAGAACCACAGCGCCCGCCCCGCCACGAGGACACGCGCCGCCGGCGACAACGCCCAGTCGATGCCAAAGGCGCCGACGTGCTCGCGCTCGAGCATGGCCGTGAACAGGCCCGACGCGATTCCGACCGCGAAGAAGGGGAGCAGTCGCAGCACGTCGGCCCGGGCCACGCGCCCGTCCTTCCACCAGAGCACGACCAGCGCCACCCACGGCAGCGTTGCCGTCACCGTCTTGCTGAGCAGGGCGAGAGCGAACAAGACGAAAGCGAGGACGAGGGTACCGGTGCGCCCGGCCCGCCCGGGATCGACGCGCGCGGGGTCGCGATAACGCAGCCACATGAGGAACGAGAGCAGATAGAAGAACCCCGAGAGGCAGTTCTTGCGCTCGGTGATCCAGGCCACCGACTCCACCTCGACCGGATGCAGCGCGAAGAGCAGGCCGGCGATCCACGCGCCCGGCACCGCCAGCCGGGCGAGCACCAGCGCCAGCAGCACCGCGTTCGCGGCGTGCAGGGCCACGTTCACGCCGTGGAACACCTCGGGCTTCGGTCCGAAGAGCTGGTACTCCAGCCAGAAGCTGGTGTGCACGGCCGGGTAGTACTGCGGCGTCGAGCGCGGCTCGAGCCAGATCGCGGCGAGGCCGCGCGCGCCGCGCAGCGTCGTGTTCTCGGTGACGTACTGGTCGTCGTCCCAGATCCAGCCGGCGCGCAGCGCGGGGAGGTACGCGGCGAACGTCGCCGCGATCAGGAGCAGAGCGAGCCACGGAATTCCGTGCCGCACGCGAGTGGGCGCGGCAGGCCCCGCTGTCTCTTTGCGATGAGTCGCTTTCTTCCTGGGCATGCCTTCGAGGCGCTAGACGATAGTAGACTTCCAGCGTTCGCGAAAGGAGGCCTGCCATGCGACGTGGGTCCCGCGTCTTGAGCGCGTTCCTCGCCCTCGCGCTCGTTCCTCCCCCGGTGTACTCGCAGTCCCATCTCGTCTCCCGCCAGGAAGCCACCGACCGGCTTCAGGCCGCCGCCAACGAGCGGCGAGAAAATCAACTCGTCCTCGACCGGCTGCTCGCCGACCCGGCGGCCGCACCGATCGCCGCCGCTCGCGGCGTCGACATCCGCACCGTGCGAGCGGGCCTGGCGCGGCTCAGTGACGCCGAGGTGCGCGACCTTGCCCACCGCGCCGAAGCCCTGAAGACCGACCCCGCCTCCGCCGGCGGCGGTACCGTGCTCCTCATCCTCGTCATCGTCGTGGTGGTCGTGGTCCTCCTCGCGATCGCCGTCGTCG
>Ga0114129_10003926_pt1 | contig 20993 bp, 16 predicted proteins | sample RhiMetdeltSRZDD1_FD_80071 | JGI IMG/M metagenome (GOLD analysis project Ga0114129, IMG submission 80071) | Populus rhizosphere microbial communities from Tennessee, USA - Rhizosphere MetaG P. deltoides SRZDD1 (version 2) (version 2) | ecosystem: Host-associated > Plants > Roots > Rhizosphere >... | reverse complement strand
GGCAAGGTCCTCGTGGTCTCGAGCCCGACCCTGCAGGAGGGCAAGACCACCACGATCGTGAACCTGGCGCTCACGATGGCCCAGAGCGGCCTGAAGACCTTGCTGATCGGCGCGAACATGCGACGGCCGAGCATCCACCGGTTCTTCGGCATCGAGCGCGAGCCCGGCCTCTCGAACATCCTCGTCGGTAGCGCCGAGTGGCGCGATTGCGTCCGGGGCGTCGCCGACATCCTCATGGGGCGGTTCGAGATGGAGGACATCATGGCCGCCCCCGGTCTCGACAACCTGCACATCATCGAGGCAGGTCCGGTGCCGGCCAACCCGTCGGAGCTGCTCTCGACGCCGGCGATGACCGGCTTCCTCCACTCGGTGCGCGACGTGTACGACATCGTCCTCGTCGACACGCCGCCGATCCTGCCCGTCACCGACTCGGCGATCGTCGCCTCCCAGGCCGATGGCGTCGTGCTGGTCTACCAGGCCGGCAAGGTCGGCCGCCTCGTGCTCAAGCGCGCGAAGGTTCACGTGGAGAACGTCGGCGGCAAGGTGTGGGGCGTCGTGCTGAATGACGTGAAGACGGAGATCGCCGGGTACGCCTACACGCAGTACTACACGCACTACTACGGCGAGGAGACGGTCGTCGACTCGCGCAAGGAGCGGCTGCAGCAAGTGCGCGGCTTCTTCGGCCGCCTCTTCCATCGCGAGGGCGGCGCCGACGCCGCGGCGGTGTCGATCGACAAGGTCGGCCCAGGGGCCCCCAGGGCCCCCGTCGCCGCTGTCGCCCCGTTCCCCGCCGCGGACGACGTGCTCGCGGACGAACCGCCCGAGCTCGTGAGGAAATTGGACCTCGGCAGCTGGTTGCCCAGGCGTCTCTGGCTGGCGCTGCTCGTCGTCCTGCTCGTGGGCGCGCTCGGCGCCCTCGCCGGCTGGCGGCTGGGCTGGTTCGGCGGCGCCCCGCGCCCGAAGGAGCTCCTGCGCCAGCGTCTCGAGGCGCCGCCGACGGCCCCGGGCGATGCCGCGTCGCCTCGGGCGGCGACACCGCTCGTGCCGCCCGTCACGCTCGCTCCGGAGACGCCCGCGCCGCCCCTCGAGGCGCCCGCGGCCATCCAGCCCGACGTCGCCGGCGCGACGATGATGGTCGAGCCGCCCGCGGTCGCGGCGCCGCCGACGCCGGCCAGGCCCGCCCCGGCGACGCCGGGCGGCGGCGGTCCGGCGTCCGCGGCGCGCTTCGCGATCGAGTTCGGGCCGTTCATGACCGCGCCGGAGGCGGAGCGCGTCGAGCGGCAGCTGAACGAGGCCGGCTACCAGACCGTGCGCTTCCGCCAGCAGACCGGCGCGGCGCTCTACGCCGTGCTGATCGAGAAGCTGCCGAGCGCGCGCGACGCCCAGGCGCTGATCGCCGCCCTGCGGGAGCAGGGATTCGGCGGCGCGTTCGTGGTGGGCGAGCGCGAGCCGCTGAGCGTCCAGGTCGGCCTGCCGCTCCCGCTGCGCGGTGCCGTGCAGACGGCGGAGCGGCTGCGGGCGAGCGGTCACGCGGTGCGCATCGCCGTCCAGCCGGGCGAGGCGGTGACGTTCGCCATCCGGCACGGCAACTTCGCCACGCAGCGGGAAGCGGAGACGAAGGGTCAGGAGCTGATACGTCTCGGCCTGGTCAACCAGGTCGTGCGCGTGAAGTAGGGCGCGGGTGGACTCGCCCCTCGTCCTGGCCGCCGCTATGGCCGTCTTCCTCGTCGTCTTCGTCAAGACGGAGATCGGCCTCTACCTCGTGATCTTCTCCATGCTGCTCTCGCCCCAGTTCGGGGCGAGCGGCGGCACCATCGCTGAGAGCCGCCGGATCGTCGTACGGAGCGAGGATGTCCTGCTGCTGGTCGTCGCGCTGAGCTGGCTCGCGAAGACCGCCGTGAACAAGGAGCTCGGCATCGCGGTGAAGACGCCGCTCAACCGCCCGATCCTCGCCTACGTGGCGGCGACCGCCATCGCGACCCTGATCGGCTACCTGACCGGCACCGTCGCGGGCGTCGGCGGGTTCTTCTACGTCCTCAAGTATGTCGAGTACTTCGTCGTTTACTACATGGTCGTCAACAATCTGGTCGACCGCCGTCAGGCCTGGCGCTTTGTCACGGCGGCGTTCGTGACCGCGGTCATCGTGAGCCTCATCGGCATGACGCAGATCCCGAGTGGGCAGCGGGTCTCCGCGCCGTTCGAGGGCCGGGACGGCGAGCCGAACACCTTCGGCGGCTACCTCCTGCTCTTGATGATGGTGGCGGGCGGGATCGCGCTCGAGACACTGCGCCTGCGCACCCGGGCCATCTATCTCGGGCTGCTCGGCCTCATGTCGATTCCGCTCATGTTCACGCTCTCGCGCACCTCCTATGTCGGCCTGCTTCCGGCCGCCGCCGTCATGGCCGTGCTCTCGAGCCGGCGTCGCGTGATGATCGGCGCGCTCCTCGCCCTGCTGGTCGCCTCGCCGCTCGCCCTGGCGCTCTTGCCCGACACGGTCGCGAAGCGAGTCCGCTACACGTTCGAGCCGGAGCGCGGCCAGCCCACGGTCCGGGTCGGCGCCGTCGGGCTCGATCCGTCGACGTCGGCGCGACTCATCAGCGTCAAGCAGGCCATCGATGGTTGGACGCACCGGCCCATCTTCGGCTACGGCGTGACGGGGTTCGCGTTCATGGACCAGCAGTTCGCGCGCACGCTGGTCGAGACGGGCCTCGTGGGGTTCGCGGCGTTCCTCGTCCTGATCTGGGCCCTGCTGAAGGCCGGGGTCGCCTCGTTCCGCGCGCTCGAAGTGCCGGAGGACCGCGGGCTTGCCCTCGGCTTCGTCGCCGGTACGGTCGGCCTGCTCGGTCACGCGATCGGCGCCAACACGTTCATCATCGTGCGCATCATGGAGCCCTTCTGGTTCTTCGCCGCCATCGTCGTCGCGCTGCCCGGTCTGGCCCAGGAAGAGAAGCTGCCGCTTCCGGCGACCCCCGCCCGACTGGCCGGGCGCTTCGCGTGATGCCCTCGCGCGCGGTTGTCGCGCGGGCGCGCAAGATCCGGCTCCTCGTCATGGACGTCGACGGCGTCCTCACCGATGGACGCATGATCCTGTCCGATCGCGGGGAAGAGCTGAAGTCGTTCCACACTCACGACGGGATCGGTCTGGCGCTGGCCAAGCGCGCCGGGCTCCGCACGGCGCTGGTGACCGGCGAGTCGAGCCCCATCGCGAAGACGCGGGGCGCCAAGCTGGGCGTCGACTCGGTCGTGCTGGGGGCGCGCCGCAAAGGGGAGTCCGTCGAGGCACTTCGCGCCGAATTCGACCTGGCCCCCGACGCGGTCGCGTTCATCGGCGACGACCTCCTCGACATCCCGGCCCTGCAGGTCGCGGGGCTCGCGGCCACCGTGGCCGACGCGTCGGCGACGGTGAAGGCGGTGGCCCACGTGGTCACCCGCGCCCGCGGCGGGTACGGAGCGGTGCGCGAGCTGGTCGAGCTCATCCTGCGAGCGCAGGGCTCGTGGCGGAAGGTCGTCGACGCTTACGTGCGCGAGCACGGAGGTCGATGAGCCTCGCGCACTCGCCGGGCCTCCGGGGTCGGACGCTTCGAAGCTTCCTGCTGCTGGGCGCCCAGCGGATCGTCGGCGTCGCCGTCACCGCGGCCGGTAGCATCGCGCTGGCGCGGCTCTTGACGCCGGAGGTCTTCGGGCTCTACGCCATCCTGCTCTTCGTGATCTCGCTCGGCGTGCGAGCCAGCGAGCTCGGGCTCGGCGCCGCGCTGATCCAGCGGCGCGACCTCGACCCGGCGACGGGGCTGACCGCGGCGTTCACCGCCACCTTCGGTGTCGCCCTGGCGCTCGGCATCATGATCGCCGCCGCGGCGCCGCTGGTCGCCCGGTGGCCGGGCGTGCCGGGCGACGTGACGACGCCGCTGCGCTGGCTCGCGGTGCTCGTCGTGCTGGCGTCGTTTCGCATGCCGGCAACGGTCCTACTCGAGCGGCGGCTCGCCTACCTGCCGCTCACGGCGGCCGAGACCGCCGACACCGTGACGTTCTACGCGGTGGCGGTAGGCGCGGCGCTGGCCGGCGCCGGGCTCTGGAGCTTCGTCGCGGGCGCGCTCGCGGCGCGCGCGATCAACCTGCTCGTGCTCTGGACGGCGGCGCGGTGGCGGCCGACGTTCCGCTGGAGCTGGCGCGAGCTGGCGCCGGTGTTGAAGTTCGGTGTCCTGTTCCAGGGCAGCGTCCTGGTCGGGATCGCCGGCGACGCGGTGGTGCCGACGTTCGTCACGGCGTGGAGCGGCGTCGCCGGTGTCGGATTTCTGAACTGGGCCTCGGCCCTCGCCTTCCTGCCGCTGCAGGTCGTCAGCGTCGCGGGGCGCGTCCTGTTCCCCGCGCTCTCGAGCCTCCAGGCCGATACCGCACGATTCGCCGAGGCCACGGCGCGGGCGCTGAACCGCGTCACCGCTGTCCTGTACCCGGCGGCCGCGCTGCTCTTCGCCGGCGCGGACCCGGTCGTCCGCCTCGTCTTCGGCGAGACGTGGATGCCCGCGGTGCCCGCGGTGCGGTGCTTCTGCCTGTCCGCCTTCATCGGCGGCACCTCGACGATCTTCGTGCACACGCTCTACAGCCTGGGGCGCGCCGATCTGGTCTTCCGGCTCAACGTGGTGAGCGCCGTTCTCTTGTGGGTGATCACGGTCGCGCTGGTGCCGTGGCTCGGCTTCGTCGGATTTGCGGTGGCCAGCGCGGCCCTCGCGTGCGCGGGCGTGTCGTACACGGCGACGAGCGTGCGCCGGCTGGCGCCGGTGCGCATCCTGTCGGCCGTGCGCGTCCCGCTCGCGGCGAGCCTCGGCAGCGCGGCGGTCCTCGCCGCGCTCGTCGCCGTCTGGATCCACGACCTGACCTCGCTGCTCGTCGCTCTCGGCGTGTCGGCGGCAGCGTACGTCCTGTTCGCCGGCCTCATCGGCGGCCCGGCCTGGCGCGTCGAGTTCGTGGCCGACTGGCGGACGGTGCTCCAGGGGTGAGAGCCACGAGGCTCAAGGAGACCTGGCGCCGATTCACGCCGGCTCAGGTCCGCGACTTCCTCCGCGTCGGCCACGAGGGCCGTGACCATCCCTCGCGGCTCAAGGCGGTCGAGCTGCTCGAGGGCATGACCTCGGTGCTCGACGTCGGCTGCGGCACCGGGGTCATGTTCGAGCTGATCCGCGAGAAACGGCCTGACCTCGACTACCTGGGCATCGACGTGACCGCACAGTTCGTCGCGGCGGCGCGCGAGCGGTTTCCGGCGGAGGCCGCGCGGTTTCGCGAGAGCTCGCTCTACGACCTGGACCGGCCGCCCGGCGAGTTCGACGCCGTGCTGTGCCGGCACATCCTCGAGCACCTGCCCGATTACGCGCCGGCGGTGCAGCGCATGTACGCGCGCGCGCGGCGCAAGCTCATCCTCGTCTTTTACCTGCCGCCCCGGCCGCTCCGGCTTCGCCGCAAGCGCGACGAGCGGTTCGAGCGCGGCTTCTACACGCACACGTATGACCTGGGCCGCTTCGTCGATCATCTGTTGACGGGGCTCGTCCCGCCGCCCGCGCAGGTCCGCATCCATCCCCGTCAGGGAACGAGCGATCCGAATTTCGCGTGGGGCGACCGGGAGAACGTCATCTACGAGGTGATCCGGTGAGAGCGAGCCTGATCATCCCCACCTTCAACCACGCGCGCTTCGTCGGCGCCGCGATCGACAGCGCGCTGGCCCAGACGGTGAGCGCGTTCGAGATCATCGTGGTCGACGACGGCTCGACCGACGAGACCCCGGCGGTGCTGGCCCGCTACGCCGCGCGTGTCCGCGTGCTCCGGCAGGAGAACCGCGGCCTGTCGGCGGCCCGCAACGCCGGGCTCGCGGCGGCGCACGGGAAGTTCGTGTCGTTTCTCGACGCCGACGATGTCATGGCGCCGACGAAGCTCGCCGCCCAGCTCGAGGTGCTGGAACGCTCGCACGCGATTGGGTGGACCTACTGCGACGTCCTCATGGAGACGGTGGTGACGGGGGCGACGGCGAGGGCCTCGGAGCGCTTCGGCTACGCATCGCGCGCCCTCGACGGCTGGCTCTTTCCCGAGCTGATCCACGGCAATTTCATCCCGGCCATCGCGCCGCTCGTCCGCCGCACGGCGCTCGAGGTGGCGGGTGGGTTCGACGAGCGGCTGACCGCGCTCGAGGACTGGGACATGTGGCTGCGCCTGTCCCTGATCGCCGAGGCGCGGTACACGCCCGCCGTGCTCGTGACCTATCGGATCAGGCCCGACGGGATGAGCGAGGACCGCGCCCGCATGGACCGGAGCCGATTCCTGGTCCTCGACAAGATCAACCGGACCCGGCCGGTCGCGCTCGAGAGCCTCGGCAACGTCGGACGCCGCATCATCGCCGACACGCACAACTGGCTGGGCAAGGAGGCCTATGCCTGCGGCGACTGGCGCGAGGCGCGGCGGCGCTTCGCAGCGTCGGTCGTCACGGTGCCATGGCAGCGCGAGGCGCCGTGGCTCCTCGGCAAGAGCCTCCTCCGGGCGGCGGCCGGGCGTTGACCCGATGAGCCGCGACACCGGGGTGATCGTCGTCAGCTACAACACGCGCGAGCTCACGCTCCAGGCGCTCGCCTCCGTCCGGCGGGCGACCGACGGGCTCGACGCGCGTGTGATCGTGGCCGACAACGGCTCGGCCGACGGCACCGTCGAGGCCGTGCGCCGCGCGTATCCCGAGGTCACCGTGCTCGAGAATCCCGACAATCCCGGCTACGGCGCCGCGGTGAACCGGGCGGCGGCGACGGAACGCACGGTTCACGTCTGCGCCATGAACGCCGACGTCGTGCTCGAGCCCGAGAGCCTCCGGGAGCTTCGCCGGTTCCTGTCCATGAATCACTCCTGCGCCCTGGTGGGACCGGCGCTCGCGTATCCGGACGGACGGCCGCAGCCGTCGGCCAAGCGGTTTCCCACGCTCGGGATGGCGCTCGGCGAGGTGCTCCTCGTCCACACGCTGGCGCCACGCAATCGGTGGGTGAGGCGCTTCTACTACGAGGACAGCGATCTCACGGCCGCGACAGAAGTCGACACGGTGTCGGGCTCGGTCATGATGCTCCGCGGCGCCGCGTTCGAGGCGGAACGGGGCTTCGACGAGGGCTTCCGGATGTACTTCGAGGAGACCGACCTCTGCCGTCGGCTTCGCGGCCAGGGACACTCGATCGCCCTGTGTCCCGCCGCCCGCGCCGTTCACCGTCACGGCGCCAGCACCCGGCAGACATCCGTGCGCCAGGTCGAGTACTACCTGAGCTACGTCCGATACTTCCGCAAGCATCACGGCCGCGCCGCCGCCGCGATCCTCCGCGCGGCCGTCGTCCTCGCCGCGCTCACGCGGATGGCCGCGCTCGTTCTGCGCTATCCGCCGATCGGCCGGCAGCGCGCGGCGATGCTCGCCGAGCGAGGGGCGGCGTGTGCGCGCCTGCTGCGCTCGCTCGGGTCGTCCCGGCTCATGCGCGCGCCATGAAGGCCGCGATGGTCGAGACGGGCGGCTGGGGCGGCATCGCCCATTACGCGTGGGATCTGTGCGCGGCGCTCGCCGGGACCGGCGTGGAGGTGTCGCTCCTCACCAACCGCAAATGGGAGCTCGAGCGCCTGCCGGCGCGCTTCGAGGTCGAGCGCTGCTTCGCCGGCGACGCCGGCTACCTTGGCAACGTGAAGGCCCTCCGGCAGGCGATCGCCCGGGCGCGACCGGATGTCGTCCACGTGCAGAGCCTGATCTCGACACGGCTCGATGCTGTCCTCTGGCCTTGGGTCCGGCGGCGACGGCCCGTCGTGATGACGGCACACAACATCCGGTCGCACGAGCGCATCCGCTGGGACGACTGGACGCTCTGGCGCTGCCTGGCCGCCGCCGACGCGGTCGTCGTCCACACGCAGCGCGCCGAGGAGGTGGCGCGCCGGCGGCTCGGCGAGGCCGCGCGGATCGAGCTCATTCACCATGGCAGCGCCGGCTTCTTCGGGACGGACGACCGGCCGGATCGGTCCGTCGCGCGCGCGCGGCTCGAACTGCCGCGCGAGGGGAAGATCGTGCTCGCCTTCGGCGCGATCCGCCCGTACAAGGGACTCTTCGGCGCGATCGCCGCCATCGCCGAGCTGCGCCGGCGGGGCATCGACGCGCGCCTGGTGATCGCCGGCCCGCTCCTGGTCGGCAGCGAGGCCGAGTATCGAGACGCGATCCGACGAGAGGCGGCCGAGGACGCGGTGATCTTCCGGCCCCGCTATGTGCCGGGGGAGGAGGAGGTCGCCGCCTACTTCACCGCCGCCGACGTCGCGGTGTTCAACTATCGGGATATCACCGACAGCGGGTCGCTGAGGCTCGCCTGCGACCTGGGCGCGCCCGTGGTCGCCACCGCGGTCGGAAGCTTCCGCGAGTTCCTCACGGACGGCGTCACCGCGCGCCTGGTCGAGCCCGGCGACACGCCGGCGCTGGTCGCGGCGCTCGCCGCCGTGCTCGCCGATCCCGAGGGCGCGGCCCGGATGGCGCGCGCCGCCCGCGCGCTGGCAGCATCCGCGTGGTCCTGGGCCGAAAGCGCCAAGGCGACCGCGGTGCTCTACGAGACGATCGCGCGAGGCGGCGCGTGATCCCGGCGCTGGCGGTCGCCGCCGTCGCGCTCGCCATCCGGGCGCTCGTCGCCGAGTTCCTGCCCCTGATCGACCACGACGGCGTCATCTACGTGACGATCGCCAGGCAGGTGCACGCGAGCGGCTCGCCCTTCGATCCGCTCTACCACCCGCTCTATCCGCTCTGGATCGCGCTCGCCCAGCCGCTCGTCGGCGAATGGGAGACGGCGGGCCGATGGGTCTCCGCGCTCTTCGGCGCGCTCGTGATCGTGCCCGCCTTCGCGCTGGCGCGAGAAACCGTCGGCCGGCAGGCCGCCTTGCTGACCGCCGTCCTGCTGGCGATCCATCCGCGGCTCGTCCTGAACTCGGCCTCCGTGCTCTGTGAGGCGACCTACACGTTCTTTCTGGTGTCGGGCGTCTACGTCGCGCGGCGCGGCCTGGTCAACGGCCCGGGTGCCCTGGTGGCGCTGGGCGGCCTGTGCCTCGGGCTCGCGTACCTCGCGCGCCCGGAGGCGGCCATCTACCTCGTCGGCCTGGTCGCGATCGTGATCTTTCTGATCGCCCGGGGCCGTGCCCGCGCCGCCGCGCTCCTGCCCTGGGCGGGCGCGGCCGTGCTCGTCTTCGTGGTCGTCGCGGCGCCGTACGTCTGGTACCTCACCGAGGTCTGGGGGCATCCCACGCTCAGCGGGAAGATCGATCACAACTTGCCGCTGGCGGTGGGCGCCGCGTCGGAGCCCGACCCGCTGCCGATGCGCATCCTCGAGAACGCGCTCCTCTTTCAGAAATACGCGCTGCCCGATCTCCTGCCGTGGGTCTTGATGCTGCTGGTGCTTCCCGGCGTCCTGGCGCGCTCGAAGATGCGCGGCTGGCTCACGCGTGACGGCCTCTTGCTCGCCGCGGCGCTGCCGCCCTTCGTGTCGCTCGCCTTTCACGTCGACTCGCGGATCTTCCTGCCCGCGCTGCCATTCGTTCTGCCGTTCGCGGCGGTCGGCGTGCTGTGGGCCGCCGTGACGCCGACCGACGCGCGGCGTGGTCTGCCCTTCTCCGCGGCGCTGGTCCTCCTGGTCGCGCTGGTGCTGGCGCCGTGGACGTTCCAGCCCGTTCTCAGACCCGACTCTGGCGCCCTCGTGTACCGGGAGGCGGCGCGCTGGATCGCCTCGACCCAGCCCCGCGACGCGGTGCTCCTCGACCGCAAGCCGTTCGTCGCCTTCTACAGCGAGCGGCGCTGGATCCCGCTGCCGCGCGTGGGGCCCGACGATCTGCTCGCCGCGGCACGCAAGGCCGGCGCCCGTCTCGTCATCCTCGACAGCCGCGAGCTTCCGTTCGATCGGCGGCGCCTGATCCCGCTGCTCTGGGGGCCGACTCCGCCCGGGCTCGACGTGCTTCGCGACTTCGATCCCGCCCCGGGTGACCGGCTGCGGATCCTGGCGGTGAGCGAGCGTGGATGAGCGACCGGATCGCCCCACGCCCATCCTGGTCGTATCGAACCACGGCGCCATCGTCGGCGGCGGCGAGCTGAGCATGCTCGATCTGCTGCGCGGACTCGATCGCCGCCGTTGGGCGCCGGGCCTGGTCGTCCCGGACGACGGCGCGGTCGCGGCGCGCGGACGCGATCTCGGACTGCCGATTCACGTCGTCCCGCTCCCCACGCTCCGGTGCCCCGGCTACGCGATGCTCAGGAGCGTGCGAGCGCTCGGCCGGCTCGCGCGCACGACCGGCGCCGGGCTGATCCACGCCAACGGCTCGCGCGCCATGATGTACGGAGGCCTCGCCGGACGCTCGACGGGCCGGCCCGTGATCTGGCACGTCCGGATCGCGGAGAGCGACGGCGTGGTCGACCGCGCGCTCTACGCGCTGGCGACCGGCGTGATCGCGACATCCGACGCGGTCACCCGGCGATTCTGCCGGGCGGCGGGGAAGGTGAGGCTGGTCCCGAACGGCATCGATCTTGCGCGCTTCGTGCCGCGCGCGCCCTCGCCGGTGCTGCGCGCGGCGCTCGGCGTGCCGTCCTCATCGCCTCTCGTGTTGTCGATCGGGCGCATCGTCGCCGAGAAGGGCCACCGCCACCTGCTCGAAGCCGCCGCCCGGATCGAGCGGACGAGGCCCGGCGTGCACTGGGTGCTGGTGGGCGCGGGCGAGCTCGAGGCGGCGCTCCCGCGCGAGGCCCAGGCCCTCGGTCTCGCGTCGCAAGTGCACTTCACCGGATGGCGCGACGACGTCCCCGACGTGCTGGCCGTCGCGGACGTGTTCGTGCTGCCCTCGGTGAACGAGGGATTCGGTCGGGTGGTGGTGGAGGCGATGGCGATGGCGCGCCCCGTGGTCGCCACCGCCGTCGGCGGCGTTCCCGAGATCGTGCGCGACGGCGAGACCGGGGTGCTCGTGCCGGCATCCGACCCTCGGGCGCTCGCCGACACGGTCCGCTCGCTGCTGGACGATCCGGCCCGAGCCGCGCGGCTCGGCGCCGCCGGCCGCGTCTGCGCGGAGTCGCGGTTCAGCCTGACGGCCCACGTCGACGCGGTCGAGCGCGTGTACACGGAGGTGCTCGGGGGCCATGCGGCTCGCCGTTGACGGACGCGAGTTCCGGCCGGGCGTGCGCACCGGGATCGGCCGGTATCTACTCGAGGTACTGCGGGCCGCCTCGCGCGCCGGTGCCTCGTGCGTCGTCTACGGCGACGACGGCGCGCGGCTTCCCGATGCGCTGCCGGGCGTCGACTTCACCGTGCTGCGCGCGCCGTGGACCCAGTGGTGGGATCAGGTGACCTTGCCGCGCGCCCTTGCGCGCGACCGCCCTGCGGTGTTTCTGTCGCCCTACTACAAGATGCCCCTGATGGCGCCGTGCCCGGTGGTGCTGACGATCCACGATCTCTACTTCATCGGCTACCCGGGACGCCACCGCCCCGTCTACGACGCGACGATCACGCGCTTGGCCCGGATGTACGCGCGCCGGTCGGCGGCCATCGTCACCGACTCGGAATACTCCCGGCGCGCGATCGCGGCGCAGCTCGGCGTCAGATCGTCGAAGGTGAGCGTCATCCCGGTCGCGCTCGGCCCCGAGTTCAAGCCGACGCCGCTCACCCCCGCGGTCGCCGCGCGCTACGGCGTCGCGCCGCCCTACGTCCTCTATGTCGGCAATTTCATGCCGCACAAGAATCTGGCGCGCCTGGTCCGTGCCTTCGCGCTGCTTCCCGACGCCGAGGCCCGCCGTCACATGCTCGTCCTGGCGGGCGGATACGGAGAAGGCCGGCCCGCGCTCGCCCGGCTCGCGGAGGAGCACGGCGTGGCGGACCGGGTGATCTTTCCCGGACGCATCGACGACGAGCATCTGCCGTGTCTCTACTCGGGGGCCGCGCTCTATGTGTCGGCGTCGCTCGACGAGGGATTCGGATCGACCGTGCTCGAGGCGATGGCCTGTGGCGCGCCGATCGCGGTCTCCAACCGCGCCGCACTGCCCGAGGTGGTCGACGACGCCGGCCTCCTGTTCGATCCGGAGCGCGAGCCCGAGATTGCCGCGACAATCGCCCGTGTCCTGGCCGACGCCGCCCTGGCCGGCGACCTGCGCCGGCGCGCGCTGGCGCGCGCCGGCCTGTTCACGGCGGCGCGGACGTCGGAGCGCGTGTTCGAGCTCCTGCGCACCGTCGCGGATCGCCGCGGGGCGTCGGCGTGACGCGGTCGGAGACTCGCTAGATGTGCGGCATCGCCGGCCACGTCGGGCCGACCGCACGCGAGCTCCTGCCCGCGATGCTCGGGCTCCTCAAGCACCGCGGGCCCGACGACTCGGGGATCTACTCGTCCGACGACGTCGGGCTCGGGATGACGCGGCTGGCGATCATCGATCTGGTGACGGGCCAGCAGCCGATGAGCGATCCGGCCGGGCGCTACTGGATCGTCTTCAACGGCGAGATCTACAACTTTCGCCAGCTCCGGAAGACGCTCGAGGCGGAGGGGTGCACCTTCCGCACGCGGAGCGACACCGAGGTGATCTTGCAGTCGTACGTCGCGTGGGGCGAGGCCTGTGTCGAGCGACTGCGAGGCATGTTCACCTTCGCCATCTGGGACACTGTGCGGCGCCGGCTGTTCCTCACGCGCGATCGGCTGGGAAAGAAGCCGCTCTACTACTGGCATCAGGGCCATCTCTTCCTGTTCGCCTCGGAGCCCAAGGCGCTCCTCTGTCATCCGGCGGTCTCACGCGCGCTCGACTGGCCGGCGTTCCAGCATTACCTGGCCTTCGGCTACACGCCGGCTTCCCGGTCGATTTTCGACTCGATTCACAAGCTCCCGCCGGCCCACACGGCGACCCTCGCCGACGGCCGCCTCACTCTCGCCCGTTACTGGCGCTTGCCGCCGGCGGGTTCGCCGCCGCGCCACGGCCCGGGCCTCGCCGAGAGCGCCGCCGCGATGCGCGACGAGTTGCGCGAGGCGGTCCGGCTGCGCCTGGAGAGCGACGTGCCGCTGGGCGTCTTTCTCTCCGGCGGCATCGACTCGAGCGCGGTGGTCGCCACCATGCGCGAGATCACCCCGGGTCGCATCGCGACCTTCTCGGTGGGCTTCGGCGGCGGCGCGGCGACCTCGTACGACGAGCTGCCGTACGCGCGCCTGGTCGCCCGGCGCTTCGAGACCGATCACCACGAGGAGATTCTCGAACCCGACGTGCGCGCCATGCTCCCGGCGATCGTCCGCGCGTTCGACGAGCCGTTCGCCGACTCCTCGGCGATCCCGACGTCCATCGTGGCGCAGGCGACCGCGCGCCACGTCAAGGTCGCGCTCTCGGGGATCGGCGGCGACGAGACCTTCGGCGGCTATCCGCGCTATCTCGGTCTGCGCGTGTCGCAGCTCCACCACCGGCTTCCGCGCTGGCTGCGCCACGCCTCGCGCGCTGTGGCGAGCCGGCTGCCCGACTCGAGCGGGAGCCGGAACTGGAGCGATCGCGTCCGCCGCTTCACCGCGGAGCCCGACGCCGCCCCCAGCGAGCGCTACATCGGATGGACGCGCTTCTTCAGCGACGCCGAGCTGGCGGCGCTGGCCCGCCCGGCGCTGGCCGCGCGCCTCGAGCCCTTCCTGGACGCGTCCCGCCGGGCCTCGTTCGCCGCCGGCGCCGCCGGCGATCCCGTGGACGGCGCGTTCCGGGTCGACCTCGACGCGTATCTTCCCGACGATCTCCTGGCGATGGCCGACCGCATGAGCATGAGCCACTCGCTGGAGATCCGGGCGCCGTTCTGCGACCACCGGCTCGTCGAGGCGAGCCTCGGACTGCCCTCGCGAACGAAGATGCCCCGAGGGCGCCTGAAGGCCCTTCTGAAGATCGCCTTCGCCGGCGTGCTGCCCGACGAGGTGCTCTCCCATCCCAAGCAGGGCTTCATGATCCCGCTCGGGGACTGGCTGCGTCGCGACCTTCGCTCGACGCTGGACGAGCTCCTGGCGCCCGAGCGGATCCGTGCGCGCGGACTCTTCGAGGTCGACACCGTCGAGCGGCTCAAGCGGGAGCACCTGAGCGGCGCGCGGACCCACGCCGACCGCCTGTGGACCTTGATGATGGCGGAAGTGTGGATGCGCGAGTACCTCGACCAGCACGGTCTCGCCACATTCCGGTGAAGGGCGCATGAGGGACGGGCTTCGTGTCCTCATGGTCTCCGACGTGTCGCCGTCCTATCCCGCGGGCGGGGGAGAACGCATGCTCTGGGAGCAGGCCCGGCGACTGGCCGCGCGCGGCCATGACGTGCGAGTGGTGAGCCGCGCCGATCTGGGAGACGAGGTACCCCGCCCGCTCGAGCGGGAAGGCGTCGGCATCCGGCCGTTCCCGGTCGACCGGCGATCGATCGCGCGATTCGTCAGGAGCTCCATTCTCGGAGCCCGGCGCGCGACGGCCGACGAGCTGGCGCGGCACGGCGCGGACGTCCTGCACCTGCACCAACCGCTCGCCGGGTACGGCGCCCTCGTCTCCCGCGTTGGCCGCGGGTTGCCGAGTCTCTACAGCTTCTACTCGCCGGCGCCGCTCGAATACCGCTCGCGCCGGGGGATGACCGCGCGGCACCGCGCCGGGCTCGTGGGCGCGACGGGGACCGCGATGCTGTGGGCGTTCGAGCGCGCGTGCCTGCGCCGCGTCGGCCTGGTCCACGTCCTCAGCCACTTCTCGGCGGGCCAGGTCTGGAAGCTCTACGCGGTGCCGAGCGACCGGATCGTTGTGATCCCCGGCGCGGCGGCGACGGACCGGTTCCAGCCGGCGGCCGATCGCGGCGCGGTGCGGCGCGAGCTCGGGATCGGTGTGGACCGGTCACTCCTCCTCACGGTCCGGAATCTCGAATCGCGCATGGGGCTCGACAGCCTCCTGCGCGCGATGGCGATTGTGAAGGACCGGCGGCCCGACGCGCTCTTACTGATCGGGGGCACCGGCTCGCTCGCCGAGCTCCTCAAGGCGCAGAGCCACGCGCTGGGTCTCGAGCAGCACGTGAAGTTCCTGGGCTTCGTGCCCGACGAGGCGCTCCCGCACTACTACCAGGCGGCCGACGCCTTCGTCTTGCCGACGCGGGAGCTCGAAGGCTTCGGGCTCGTCACCGTGGAGGCGCTGGCCTGCGGCACGCCCGTGCTCGGAACGCCGGTCGGCGCGACGCCGGAGATCCTGACGCCGCTCTGTTCGTCCCTGGTCTTCGGCGGCACGTCGCCCGAGATGCTGGCCGCCGGCCTCGAGCGCTTCCTCGATGACAAAACGCGCGATCCGGAGCGCTACGAGCGCCTGCGCGCGGCGTGTCGCGCGCACTCGGAGCAGCACTACGGCTGGCCGCGCGCGACCGCCGACCTCGAGCGCGCCCTCTGGCGGGTCGCGGGGCGAAGCGAGAGCGCCGCGACGCCGCGCGAGGCCGCGCCGGAATGCGGCGCGGCGACCGCCTGTCCCGCCTGTGGTGAGCCGACTCGTCCCAGCGCGCTCGTCTATTGCGGCGTGCGCTATCGGCGATGCCAGAGCTGCGGGAGCTCCCTGGCGACCGTGCAGCCGACGGGCGCAGAGCTCCAGCAGGAGTACGAGGTCGTCTACCCGCAGCGCTTCCCGCCGGCGCGGCTCACCGCGGAGCGCGCGAGCCTGTTCGAGGCGCTCCTCGACCGGCTGGCCGGTCTAGGCGTCGGGGCCGATCGCCCGCGACTCCTCGACGCGGGCGGTGGCGGTGGCCATCTGTCCGGGCTCGCACGCGCGCGCCGCTGGCTCGCGGTCAGCGCGGACCTCGCCCACACCGCGTGCGTCGTGGCGCGCCGGGGCTCGGACGTCCACGCGGTCCAGGCGGACGCGGCGCTGCTGCCCTTCGCGAGCGGCACCGTCGACGCGGTAACGCTGGTCAACGTCATCGACCAGGCGCGCGAGCCACTCGCTATCGTGAGGGAGGCCCACCGCGTGCTCCGCGCCGGCGGCTTGCTCTTCGTCCGGGTTCCCAACGCCCGCTTCCATGCGCCGTGGGTGCGATTTCTGACGGCGCTCGGTCCCCTCGCCAGGTCCCGGAGATGGGACGCCTATCCGATCGTCCATCACTTCGCGTTCACGCCCGAGGGGCTCCGCCGCCTCGCGGAGCGTGCAGGCCTGGGGGTGCTCGAGGTCGCGAATTCGACGGCGGCCGTGCGAGAGCCTGTCACGGAAGCCCCCGAGACCGCGCGCCTGCCGCGGTGGGGACGCGTCGCGATCGCGGGGTCGGCCAGAGCGCTCGCCGCCATGTCGCGCGACCGCTGCCTGGTCGGACCGTCGGTGGAGCTCTACGCCCGAAAGGGCGCGGGATGAGCCTCCGCGTCCTGCACGCCATCACGCGGCTCACCCTCGGCGGCTCGTCGGAGAACACCATCGCCTCGTGCGTCGCGCTGGCCCGCGCGGGCTATCGCTGCACGCTGGCCACGTCGTTCGGAGAATCCGACGTGGCCTCGCTCGACGACGCGCGCCGCCGCGGGTGCCCCGTGGTGGACGTTCCGTCCCTCGGGCGGGAGCTCGCGCCGCTCGCTGACCTCGTCGCGCTCCGTCAGCTGGTCGGACTGATCAGGCGCGAGCGTCCGGCGATCGTTCACACGCACACCTCGAAGGCCGGATTCGTCGGGCGTCTGGCCGCGCGGATCGCGCGCGCGCCGGGCGTGATCCACCAGCCGCACGGCCACATCTTCTACGGCTACTACGGCACGGGCCGGACCGCGCTCTTCATCGCGCTCGAGCGTCTGGCCGCGAAGTGGACCGATCGCATCGTCACGCTGACCGACCGTGGCACCGAGGAACACTTGGCGCGCGGCATCGGGCGGCCCGAGCAGTACGTGTCGGTTCCAAGCGGGGTCCCGACGGAGCGCCTGCGCGCGTCCGCGCCGCCCCGGGCCGAGGCGCGCAGGCATCTCGGGCTCGATCCGAGCGCGTTCGTCGTCATGGGGATCGGCCGCCTCATCCACATCAAGGGCTTCGACCTGGCGGTGCGCGCACTGCCGCGCGTCAGTGCCGCGAATCCCGCGACGCGCCTGCTCCTCGTCGGCGACGGACCCGAGCGACCCGCGCTCGAGGCGCTGGCGGCGTCGCTCAGGGTCGGCGACCGGGTGCGGATGACCGGCGCGACCGCGGACATCGCCTCGCACCTTGCGGCGGCCGACGCGGTGGTGGTGCCGTCCCGGAACGAGGGGATGGGACGCGTGCTCGTCGAGGCGATGGCGCTCGGACGCCCGGTCGTCGCGACCGCCGTCGGCGGGATCCCCGCGGTCATCGCCGACGCCGAGTGCGGGCGGCTGATCCCGCCCGACGACGCCGAGGCGCTCGCGGCCGCGCTCGTCGAGCTCGGACGCGACGCGGGCTTGCGCCGGAAGCTCGGCGAGGGCGGGCGGCAGCGAGCCGAGGCCTTCTCGACGACGGTTGCGGACGAGAAGCTCCTGGCGGTCTACGCGGCGCTGGCCCGAGAAAAGGGCCTCAAATGAAACGCGCGGCCGCGTTCCTCGCCGTCCTCGCCGCGGCCCTCGCGATGCCGGCGGCCGCGCTGGAGCCACTTCCCGCGGTTCTGCACGTCCATTCGGATCTCTCCACCGGCGATTTCTCGCTCGAGCAGCTGGCCGGCATGGCCGAGCGGCAAGGCGTCGGCGCGCTGCTCGTCGCCGAGAACTACCTCCTGCGCGTCGAGTACGGCCTGCCGCCGTTTCGCGCGCTCACGCGCGCGGTCCACCAGGAGCGGTCGGTGCTCGACGCGGGCGTCGACCACTTTCTGGCGCGCGTGGAGCAAGCGCGCGCGAGCAACCCGCGCGTCCTGATCATCGCGGGCGTCGAGGTGCTCCCGCACTACTTCTGGAGCGGCTCGCCCCTGACGCTCGACATGACCGCGCACGACACGCAGAAGAACCTGCTGGTCTTCGGCCTCGACGCGGCGGCGCTGCGCGCCCTGCCGGTGACGCACAACCCCGTCGTGGGTCGCTACGGGTGGGCGTCGGCGCTCGACGCGCTGCCGGTCGCGCTCCTCGTGCCCGGCGTCGTCCTGCTGGCGCGGCGACGGCGGGCGCTGCAACCGATAGGCCGTGTCGTGGTCGTCGTCACGCGACGGCGCTGGCTGCCGGGCGCGCTCCTGTGCGCGGTCGGCGCGACCGCGCTCGTGCGTGGGTGGCCGTTCACGCTGGAGCCCTATCCGCCGTACCGCGATCTCGGTCTGGCACCGCACCAGGATCTGATCGACTACGTGGATCGAACCGGGGGCGTCACCGTGTGGTCGTTTCCCGAGGCGCGCGACGAGGGCCAGCGGCAGATCGGCCCCGTGCGGGTAGCATGGCGCACGCCGCCCTATCCCGAGGCGCTCCTGAGAACATCGCACTACACGGCCTTCGGCGCGGTCTACGAGGACACGACGCACGTCGAGCGACCGGGCGCCGGCTGGGACCGTCTGCTCGGTCAGTTCGCGTCCGGAGACCTGAGCCGGCCAGCGTGGGCCGTCGGCGAGTCCGGCTTCCACGGCTTCAGCGCCGGCAAAGACTTGGGCACCGTGCGCACCGTGTTCCTGGTCGAGGAGCGATCGGAGCGCGCGGTGCTGGCGGCGCTGAAGGGCGGCCGCATGTACGCGGTGCAGCGTGCGCGGGAGACCGAGCTGGTCCTCGCCGGCTTCACGGCGCGCGCGGGCTCCGTCTCGGCGACGAGCGGCGAGACGCTTCGCGTCGAGGCGCCCACACCCGTCGCCGTCGCGGTGGACGTGGAGGCGAGGGACGCGCCCGCCGGCGATCTCCGCGTGAGCCTCGTGAAGAACGGCGCGGTCGTCGCGGTCTGGACCGGCCCGGCGCCCATCCGGGCCGTGCACCGCGACGTCTTCGACGGCGCGCCCTCGTTCTATCGGCTCGACGCGCGCGGCGCCGGACGGCTGCTGAGCAACCCGATCTTCGTCAAGCGAGCGGGCGAGGCGAGTCGGTGAGTCTGTGATGGGAGGGCGAGCCGCAGCCGCAGGCGAGGCGAGTCTGTGAAAGTCGCCATTCACCAGCCGCACTATCTGCCCTGGCTCGGCTACTTCGCGAAATGGGCGAGCGCTGACCTGTTCGTGTTCCTCGACACCGTGCAGTACGAGAAGAACGGCTGGCAGAATCGCAACCGGATCAAGACGCCCGACGGGCCGCGCTGGCTCACGGTACCGGTCAAGGCCCGTCTGGGCATGACCGTGAGCGTCGTGCCCATCGACACGAGCCAGCCCTGGCGCGCGCGCCACCTGCGCTCGATCGAGAACGCGTACGCGAAGGCGCCGAGGTGGTCCAAGTATCGCGATGCGCTCCAGAGCTTCTACGCCCGCGAGTGGGAGCGCCTGGCGCCGCTCGCCGTCGATAGCGCCCGGTGGCTGGCCGACGCGCTCGGCGTGTCGACGCCGGTTCGCCTGGCGTCGGATCTCGCCGTGTCCGACGGACCGCGCCCCGACGCCACAGCGCGGCTCGTGGCGATCTGTCGCGCCGTCGGCGCCGACACGTATCTGGCCGGGCGGGACGGCGCGCGTTACCTCGACGCCGAGCAGTTCGCCGTTGCCGGCATCGCGGTCTCGACGCAGCGCTACGAGCATCCCGTGTACGGTCAGGGCGGGGGGGAATTCGCTCCGTTTCTCTCGGCCCTTGACTTACTATTGATGCAAGGCGATGAGGCCCTCCGTATTCTTTGTGAGGGAAACACGTGGTCACCTCTCTCGCCCGAGCCGAGATAAGTGAACGTCCTCGCGTTCGGGGCCCACCCCGACGATATCGAATACGGCTGCGGCGGCATGCTGGCCAAGTACGCGCAGCGCGGACATACGGTGTACATGTTCATCGCCTCCGACGGTTCCCTGGGCGGCGATCCGGCGGTGCGGCGGCGCGAGCAGGAAGACGCGGCGCGGATCCTCGGCGTGCGGAAGGTCTTCTGGGGCGAATACCAGGACACCGAGGTGCCGCTGACGCGCGAGACGATCGCGCGGCTCGAGTCGGTGATCCGCCAGATCGAGCCGCGGATGATCTTCGTCAACTCGCCCGACGATACCCATCAGGATCACCGCCACCTGGCGCAGAGCGCGATGTCGGCGACGCGCTACATCCCGAACTTCCTCTTCTACGAGGTGCCCTCCACGGTGAACTTCGCTCCGAACTGCTACACGGACATCGCCGACGTGCTGGCGACGAAGCTGGCCGGCCTCGAGGCGCACCGCTCGCAGGTAACCAAGACCAACATCGAGGACCTGTCGATCCTCGAGCTGGCGCAATCGTGCGCGAACTTCCGGGGTATCCAGGCACGCGTCAAGTACGCGGAGGCGTTTCAGTCGGTCCGGCTGCTCCTGAACCTCTGAGGCGCTCGCTCCCATGATTCCCCACTCCCGGCCGACCCTCGGCGACGACGACGGCGAGCGCGTCGCGCGCGTCGTGCGTGGAGGCCACCTGGCGCAGGGCCCCGAGGTGGCGGCGTTCGAGCGCGGCTTGGCCGAGCGCATGGGCGTCGCCGCCGCCGCCGCGGTCAGCTCTGGCAGCGCGGCGCTGGAGCTCGCCCTGCGGGCGCTCGACGTCGGCCCGGGGCACGAGGTGATCATTCCGACGTACGCGTGCGATGCGCTCTACCACGCGGTCACGCACTGCGGCGCCGCCGCCGTGCTCGCCGACGCCGATCCCGACACGCTTGGCCTGTCGACCGCCGACGTGGCGCGCCGGCGCACGGTCCACACGCGCGCCGTCGTCGTCGTCCATCCCTTCGGGCTCGCTGTCGACGTCGCCGACTTCGAGCGGCTCGGCGTGGCGCTGGTCGAGGATTGTGCCCAGACGCTGGGCGCCGTGCTCGGCGGCCGCCCGGTCGGAACGCGCGGCGGGCTCGCGGTGTGCTCGTTCTATGCCACCAAGCTCCTCACCACCGGCGAGGGCGGCGCGGTCACCGGGCGCGCCGAGCTCGTCGCGCGGGCGCGCGACGCGCGCGACTACGACGAGCGCCACGATCTCGCGCCGCG
>Ga0114129_10003925_pt1 | contig 20995 bp, 16 predicted proteins | sample RhiMetdeltSRZDD1_FD_80071 | JGI IMG/M metagenome (GOLD analysis project Ga0114129, IMG submission 80071) | Populus rhizosphere microbial communities from Tennessee, USA - Rhizosphere MetaG P. deltoides SRZDD1 (version 2) (version 2) | ecosystem: Host-associated > Plants > Roots > Rhizosphere >... | reverse complement strand
TATTCAGTACCGTTCGCGGTAGCGGATGCCCAATGCTCAACACTCGCTAGTAGCTATTCAGTACCATTCGCGGTAGCAAATGGCCAACACTCAATCCTCCACCATTCGGTACCGTTTGCGGTAGCAAATGGCCAACACTCAATCCTCCACCATTCGGTACCGTTTGCGGTAGCAAATGGCTCAACTATAATGGCTCACACTCAAATTCTCACAACGGGAGTGACTTACATGAATCCTCACGACGAATTCAACACGGATGGTCCCGTCGGCTACCTCATCTCGTTTCGCTGCTATGGTACATGGCTTCACGGTGATGAGCGTGGATCGATGGATCGGTTTCATAACAAATACGGCACACCGAAACTTCAACCCAACTCGCGACGCGTAAACTACGAGAAGTCATTACTCAAATCGCCTCCGGTAAAGCTAAATACTGAACGGAGGCGAATCGTTGAGCATGCAATTCGTGAAACATGCAAAATAAGGAGATGGAATCTCTGGGCATTTAACGTTCGGACAAATCATGTGCAAACGGTAATTACGAGCAGGATCAAGCCTGAATATGTTCTAAACGCGCTGAAAGCAAATGCGACCCGCGAGCTAAGGGAAGCAGGTTCTTGGAGGTATGATCATTCGCCTTGGGCTGGAGGCGGTAGCAAGGTTTGGCTTTGGACTGAAAAGCAACTGTCAGATGCGATTGACTATGTCTTATATGAACAAGGAGACCCATTGCCCTAAAGGTAATCGGTGCTAGATAAGGTCGATTGGTTGAATGCAGTGTTCAGTGTTGGCCATTTGCTACCGCAAACGGTACTGAATGGTGGAGGATTGAGTGTTGGCCATTTGCTACCGCAAACGGTACCGAATGGTGGAGGATTGAGTGTTGGCCATTTGCTACCGCAAACGGTACTGAATAGCCTACCTTTACCTAAAGTGTTGACCTATTTGTTCCGTACCAAAAGTTCCAATGCCATTGAGACGGAAACTGAAGACAACCCTATTCTCTTTTCGCAAACCCACGTTGAAGGTCGACAGCTGTGCGGTCACCGTACAGCAATCCCATGCGTGTCCGACCGTTACCGTTGAGTTGATTAGCGACTCGTTTTCCCGCCCTGGTCGCTTTTGAAAATCAAAGAAGAACGAAGCGCCGCCAAAAAAACCATGGTCACGCTTGCCCAGAAAGACAGATGGACTCCACTGTGAACCACGAAAAGTTCCCGCTTCGAGACCTCGAACGTCCGCGTACTTTGCCAGGCTCGGCACGAGTTCAATAGCTCTCGTGTAATAGAAACTCTGAAATACCTGAATTACTTTCCTATCCAAACCGAACGTAGTGGACATCGCTCGTAAGCCTCCACCTCGCGTGTCGAGATCAGTTCTGAAATCCACAAACATTCTGCGGCTCGGGCGATAACGCGCATCGACATTCAGTGGGGAAAACCGCCGCGGCACTCCACCAAAGGTAAATCCGGAAAGAGTGTTTATGGGATAGAACTGATTGCGCCGTCCTGGTATGAGCGCGCCGCCAAAAAACGGATCAAAAAAGTATTTGGCTCGCAGCGTAATGGTCAGCGCCTCGTATGGTTGCGTCGAGAGCGACTCAGTCTTTTTGGGCTGAATCTTCACAGCCGCGACATTGGTTACGTTCTCGGTTGATCGACGAGTGAAGAAACGATTAGCGACGCCGAACTCAAACTCACTCGTGTCGGCGATCCGGTCGTTGTAATCAAACGGAATGATTTCATTAAAGTCGTCGGAATTACCGCCGACCTTGCGATAGATGATGTACGGCTCGATGAGGTGGCGAAATAGAAAACGGCCATCGCGGCGAAAGTCCTTCGCCAGCGCGGGCGGCCGCAAATCAAGTTCAAGTTCGCCGTAAGAGCGAGTTATATTTCGACCAAGAACAGTTCGGTTGTTTGGATCAAGCGAATTCGAATAGAAGGTAACTCGCCCTGCTGCCGTTGTCGTGAACGACCAGCCGGCAAAATTCAGAGGCAGTTCCAGCCGCGGATGCAGATCCAAACGCTGAACGATAACTGGCGATATTATCGCCTCACCGCGTACCTCATTGCGAAATGTTAAGACGTCTTCAACTGTTTCCTTGCGGCTTACACCTTCAGCTGCGCCTTCAAACGAAAAGTACACCGGAATCTTCTTTATGAAACTTAGCGGCGACGGACGGCGATCGATGGTCACGCTCGGCAGCTGACGAATTCTAATGCGTGCGTTGGGTAACGAAGACACCTGCGAGCGCGCGAGAAAGTTGAAGCTGTACTCGTTGTGGTTCTTATTAACAAACACCTGCGATGTTTCTTCCGGTGAGATGGCCTGCTGAATGTTGTCGGAAAAGACCTGCCTGAAAGCAAGATTAGAGGTGATGTTCACATCAGCCGCCGCACTAAACCCGTTGGAGAAGTAGTGAACGCCGTCAATGTAGAAGCTGGATCCACCTTGATCCGGATGTTCGGCGTCGGCTTTGGGCCCTAAGATTCGATCCTTCACCGCATAGAAACCGACAATTAGAAACGAACGTGAATTGGCTCGCGTTCGCAAGTCTCCTCCAAGTCCCAGACCACGTGCGGTGTATACGTCACTGCGTAAGGTGAAGTCAGCCGAGCGCCCAAGGGTTTGATAGTAGGCATTGGAGAGTCTGAAACCCTTTGCACCCGATCCGCCAAAGGTTGGCGTCAGGAACCCAGAGGCGCGATCCCTTCGTTTGATTGAGACGGATGCGTAAGGCATGTAAAGAATCGGCACGCGCTTGATCCGCAACGTCGGGGAAACTACACGAACTCGATCTCCAGTCTTGATGGTTGCACGCCGCGCGTTAAAGCTCCATTTAGGAACATCTTCATCGCAAGCAGTAATTTGAGCATTGATGGCGACGATTGTGTCGAGACTGATTTTCTCCACGCGATCAGCTGTGAAGTAGATGCGCGTGCCGTCTTGTGTCTGGTTTGTGAATCCGGTGGAGTCAACAAAGTACCCGGTTTTGGTTCTATAGTTCCATTCAGCTTTTGAGCCCGTGATGAGTTGCTGATCCGCCTGATCAAATACGACACTGCCCTCAGCAATTACTTTGTTGGTCGCCTCATAGACGGTGAGTTTGTCTGCCTGCAAACGGTAAGTACCGATGCGGGCGTCGACATTGCCTTCATAAACGATAACTCGCGCATCTTCCGGACCACTGACAGACTGGTTGGTTGCTTCAACGCTTAGTCGATCAGTCGGAATACCTTGAAAACCCGGAGGGGTCGAAGGCCGTTGGCGTATTGGCTGATCCGAATTAAGGGGATTGACACTGGGTGTGTCCGTCACCGGATTGGTTACTTTCCGATCGACGGGATTAGTCTGCTGCGCGAACAAGAGAGGACAAAATAAAACGACTGCCAGGGTAATCAGGAAACCCCGCACAATCGTGGAGGGCCCGCATGGACAAGACGACGGAAGCAACAGCGAGTGAATTCCTCCGAGACAAGCCAGGCGCGGCATGGGAAGAGTTTCAACTCCGCACCGTTGTATTGTAGAGCGCGTTGATGCTAGCACAAAACCAAAAAACATCCACAGATTACACAGATTACGATTTCGGATTTCGGAATGCGAATTTCGGATTTCGTGGTAATGGAGACGCCCGTGAGACTAGCCGTTGTCTGCGGAAGATTGAGGCGGTCCACAAAAAGCGAAATCCGAAATCGTAATTTGTGGAAATCTGTGGAAATCGGTGGCTCTGCTTTCTTTTGTCGTTTGATATCATCCTCTCAAATGTCAGAGCAGTTCAGCATCATGATTGTTGCCGGAGAACCTTCTGGTGATGCACACGCTGCGGCACTAGTCCGCGCGTTGCGCGCTGCCGCTCCTGATACGCGCTTCGAGTTCTTTGGTGCTACTGGCCGATTGATGCGCGCGGAAGCAATTGAAACCATAGTCGACTCTGAAGAGCTGGCAATCATGGGGATCGTTGAAGTAACCCGAGCGCTTCCTCGATTCATCAAAGCGTTTCGCGCACTCAAACGAGCTGCTCTTGATAAGAAGCCCGACGCCGTCATTCTTGTCGACTGGCCCGAGTTCAATCTGCGCCTTGCAGCCACACTTCATCGAAACGGTCTGAAAGTCATTTACTACATAAGTCCTCAACTTTGGGCATGGCGACCAAAACGCGTAGAAAAAATTCAGCGTGACGTTGATTTGCTGTTATCGATTCTGCCCTTCGAAGCTGGTTGGTACGAACAGCGCGGGGTGACCCATGTCGCATTTGTAGGACATCCGTTGGCCGGCGAAGTAAAGCCGCGTTTCGATCGTCTTGAGTTCTCGCGAAGGCATGACCTTGACGAGCAGCGACCGATCATCACGTTTCTCCCTGGAAGCCGGCAGAAGGAGGTGCAGCGCATTCTCCCTTCCATGCTGGCAGCAATACATCAGCTCAATATCAAGCGACCTGACGTGCAATCGGTGGTGTGTGTAGCGCCAAACCGGACGATCGAGGAAACGCGTGCCATCATCGCCCGGCAGAATGGCAGCGGAGCGCCACTGAGAATAGTTCATGGTGAGACGCGTGAAGCTCTTGCGGCCTCCGACGCATCGGCCGTTGCGAGTGGAACAGCAACGCTCGAAGCTGCGCTCGTTGGAACTCCGATGGTAATTGTTTACAAAGAGTCGCCGATTAACTGGCATACATTGGGAAGACTAATCACTGCGGAACATTTTGGGTTGGTCAATCTAATTGCGGGCGAGCGATTGGTAACTGAACTGATGCAGACGGATTTAACAGGAGAAAATCTCTCAAAGGAATTGCTTGGTTTGCTGGCACCTGACCGTAACAGTTCACTTCGGCACAGACTTCACGACGTAGCCCAACGTTTGGGAGATCCCGGTGCGTCCCATCGTGCAGCGCAAAAAATTGTTGAGGCGCTGCGATCGTGGAACTAATGTCCGATACGCTTTAGCTTGTCGTATCGCTTGCCCATACACAAGCTAGCAGCACGATATCTCTCACAAGAATTCAGGTTTCAGTTCCACAATTCAAGGTCACGAAAATTTCAGGTTGGAAAGGGCGGCTTGCCCCCGCTCAAGACGAATTTGCATTCAACGTTGACTGAAGATGGTACTTGAGCGGGGGCAAGCCGCCCTTCCCAACCTGAAATCATTCGCACGTTGAATGATCGGACTGAAGCTTGAATCAATCGCGAGACACGACAAGCTAAAGCGTATCGGACATTTTCGCTTCTAGCTCTTTTACACGTTCGCGGAGTTCTTTCAATTCTTTGCGCATCTCAGGCAGGCGTCCCAGATGCGCGTTCATCCGCTTGTAGTCGGCTAATGGTTGAACCGGTATTCCCCACCAAACACCTGGACGAACAATCTTGCCGGGAAGAATTCCCGCTTTCGATCCAATGATTGCTCCTGCTTGCACGCGTGTGTGGTCACCGAATCCGACCTGGCCACCAATCACCGCGTCGTCTTCAATAGTCACACTGCCACTGATTCCCGTTTGTGCAGCAATAACAACTCGTTCGCCGATGTCGCAATTGTGGCCCACGTGGACCATGTTATCGAGCTTGGTTCCCTTCCCGATTCTAGTCCTCCCAAGTGCCGCCCGATCCACACACGTATGCGCACCGAGTTCAACGTCATCCTCGATAACTACCGTGCCTATCTGTGGGAACTTGTAATAACCCATCTCATCGCGCACATACCCAAATCCATCAGCGCCGATGCACACACTGGCGTGAAGAATTACACGGTCACCAATGGAGACGCCGTCATACAAAACAACGTTTGGATGAATGACACATTCGCTGCCGACGGTCACGTTTGCGCCAACTACAGCGCCCGCTTCTACCCGGGTGTATGGGCCAACTTGCGCGTACTCGCCGATCGAGACGTTCGGCCCGATAAAAGCAGTAAGGGCTATGTCTGCGGTATCTGCTACTACAGCTGTTTGATGAATTGCCGGCTCACGACGAACCGGTGGATGAAGAATGGTCGCGATTTGGGAGAATGCGAGTTTTGGATTTGATACGGCAATGACTGCGCGATTGTTAAAGCCGAATTGGTTAGTGCCGGAGCTCGGAATAATCAAACACGAGGCTCTGCTATTACCGGCAGTTTCAAAATGCTTTTCATTGTCGACGTAGGCAATGTCTCCTTCGCCGGCGTTCTCAAGACTGGCAACGCGCTCGACAAGAACGCCGCCGTCGCCAATAACCTGACCTCCTACGCATTTAGCGAGTTCACTAACAGAGATTGGCTGGGACTTAACCATTGTCGTTAGATGACGTCAACAACCGGTGATAGCGCCATTCGCGTCGGGATTATGCACCAAGTTTTAAGAATGACACCACTGGCTTCAGCCACGTGGTCTTTGAACTTCAACCTACGCCGCGCAAGAGCAGCGGAGAGACACCACTGGCTTTAGCCACGTGGAGCCTCAACTTCAACCTACAACCAACTGTGATGACTTGTCCGCAGTTTCGATTGCCAGCGCGCGGAAATCGAACTCGAGTGAAATACTTCAAGATCATTTTCCGCGCGCTGGCAATCGAAACTGCGTAAAGCGAGAACCGCAAGTTGTGTAGGTTGAAGTTGAAGCTCCACGTGGCTAAAGCCAGTGGTGTCTCAGTCACTCTTCTGCGCTGTCTTCCCGCCGGCGCGCGCCACTTGTAAACCCACGCGTAGTTCCTCGAATGAATTGAACAAGATGGGCCACATTGGCGTCCTGCATTTGTTCGACTTCCTTCAGAGCCTGCTCCAGCGGAAGCGAAGAACGAAACAAAATTCGGTAGGCTTCTTTCAATGCGCGGCGTGACTCCTGAGGAAAGTCAGCACGTCTTAAACCTACGCTGTTCACAGCTCGCACACGTGGTGGATTGCCATCAGTAATGAAGTAGGGCAGAACATCTTGCACAATCTTCGACTTCCCTCCCACCATCGCGTAACGGCCCATTCGCACAAACTGATGGGCACCAACGCTATTGGAAAGAAAAACGTGATCTTCGACGACGATGTGACCGGCGAGTGCTACCTCGTTCGCGAATATGTTGTCGTCAGCAATCGTACAATTGTGAGCGATGTGAACTCCCACCATGAAGAAGTTGCGTGAACCAACCCGCGTTATTTCGCCCTCACCACTTGCGCGATGTAGTGTTGAGAACTCACGAATCAGATTATCGTCTCCGATCTCGAGATAACTCCGCTCGCCGTGAAACTTCACGTCCTGGGGTTCACCACCCAACACAGCGTGTTCGAAGATTCGATTGCGAGCGCCGAGTCGCGTGAAACGTTTGATAACGCAGTGCGCGGCTATCTCGCAGTGTTCGCCGAGCTCGACGTCTTCTTCAATGACGGCGTAAGGACCAATTGTTACGCTGGCACCTAACTTGGCGTTAGTGTGAACGATTGCGGTTGGGTGAATGTCCATGCTTCTAGTGTCCGATATGCTTCAGCTTGTCGTATCGCTCGCGCAGACTCAAGCTTACAGCACGAAATCTTTCACAAGAACTCAAGTTTCAGTCCCCCAATTCAAGGTCGGGAAAATGTCAGGTAGGGAAGGGTGGCTTGCCCCCGCTCAAGTTCCATCTTCTATCAACGTTGAATGCAAATGGGTCTTGAGCGGGGGCAAGCCACCCTTCCGAACCTGAAATCATTCGCACGTTGAATGGTCGGACTGAAGCTTGAGTCAATCGCGAGACACGACAAGCTGAAGAATATCGGACAAAATACCGTTCGAATGAAAAATCGAAAAAGAACAATGACTCGAACCTGGTCTACAGGACTAATCATCACCTTTTTGCTTTCCGTGTCAATTTCTTCGCAGTGCTCAACCTTAGCTCAACGACAATCCACTCGCGCTTCGTTGTTCCGCCTTGAGAAGCTCGACGGACCAATCGGTAATCGACTCTACATTACGGTCGGTGGAACGGAACGAAAAATCACGAATCAGGCGCTCGACGCATGGCTCATCGATGACGGCAAGAGAGTCGTGTATTCATGGCTGGATGGATCCGGAGGGTTCGAGAATGAAGGTCAGTCCCTGCGCATTTACGATGTCACGACTGGAAGGACACGAAAGATACTGTCTGAATACTTCGGCATCGTAGCGCTGATGCCGGTTAAGCTGAGTAACGGCAAACTAGTTCTTTTAGTGAAAATGGCTGATGGCGGACTTGGTGCGAGCTATTTCGCCGTGGCTGATCCTCAACGCGGCGAGGTTTTCTATAGACGCTGGGCGGAAGTGACTGACGTCGCGGGCGACCGCATCAAGCTCGCCATCTACAAGTCAGACGACTGGGAACAAATACTCGAATCGAGGTCGGGGGAGGCAGATGATCCTAACCGGGTCATTTCCAAAACCAACGTGAAGCCCAAGAGAGTCGAGACTCACGACCTCAAGCAGGTCTTAAAAATGAGGACTATCCACAACAAACGAAGCCCTTAGTCACTCAGAACCATCATTTTGCGCCGTTTTTTCCGCTTGCCATTGCTGAATAGGCCATCTATCATGACACGGCAGCGCGATCCGGCTGAGGCTCGGTGCCGCTGGCTTATTCGAGCAATTATTGATTCTATTGGTAGTTGGGCCGTCTTTGTTGCGCCTACACAGGAGACAGACATTTGTTTAGTGATCAGTTTCGCAGAGGGGAATCCGATAAAAGTAAGCTTGCCGGTGTTAAGGGCTCAAAGCTGATTTCCAACCTCTCGGATGTAGCCTGGAAGGCATTCCAATCCATTAATCAGCGTCTGCCAGAAGGCGACGCCATTCGTCCCAACTGGGCGCCAGGTCCACTCCTAAAGTCCTACGAACGCAGCGCCCCTCCGCTAGGGTTTCCCCGCGAAACAGACAGTCTCTGTCCAACGTGCGTCAAAGAGGTTCGCAATGCAGTGATCTCGGGCGAGGTCCCGCTCGAGACCTTGATGTTTGAGCATCCCGGCGAAATCAAGGCGCAAATCGTTGAAGATAACGGGCAAGTTCTGATGCGCAAGGATTGTCCGAAGCACGGTCAGTTCGAAGACGTAATGTCGACGGATCCCGCGTTTCTCAGGCGCATCGAATCGTTGTTCTTTGGACGTGATTTCAAAGCGGCTGAAGACAAAGACGTTCACCGTCACGGAACTTCGAACATTAAGTTCGGCCGCGGTGCGGTATTGACAGTTGACCTGACCAACCGCTGCAACATGATGTGCAATCCCTGCTTCATGGATGCAAACCAGGTTGGATATGTGCACGAGCCAACGTTCGAAGACACCAAAGCGATTCTCGATCGTGCGGTTTCTTTCAAACCACGACGCCAGGTGATCATTCTCTTCTCGGGTGGCGAACCAACCCTGTCTCCTTATTATCTCGACGCCGTCGCTTACGCAAAGAAGATCGGATTCTACAGAATTCTCGCCGCAACGAACGGCATCCGTTTCGCTGAGGACATTGAGTTTTGCAAGGCCGCAAAGGCTGCGGGCCAGCACGGTGTCTACCTGCAATTCGATGGAGTTAGCGAAGAGAAGAACAAACATCGAGGTGTGGGCAACTTATTTGATGTGAAGTTGCGCGCAATTGAGAATCTCGCAAGCGTCGGTATCAAGGTCACGCTGGTTGTGACCATCGTTAATAACATCAACAACGACGGCATCGGACAAATCGTCGAGTTTGCCGCGAAGAACATCGACAAGGTTCAGACAATCGCATTCCAACCAGTTTCTTTTACCGGTCGCGATGAAGACATTTCCGACGAGATGCGCACGAAATGGCGCTACACACTCGCAGGCATGACGCATGATCTGAAAAACCAACTCGGACAACGAATTCAACCGTTGCGCGATTGGTTTCCGCTTTCGTCCTACTCGGCTTTCACAAGTGTGATGGACATGTTGCAAGGTGCAGACGCGCCCTGGGGCTGGTCGTCGTGTAACTGCCATCCGAACTGCGGCATCTTCACTTTGCTCGTCGTGAATAAACGTACTGGCGAGTTTAAGTCGCTGTTTGAGTTCTTTGATTATGAGCGGTTTATGAAGGACGTCGCCGTAATTACCGACACTGCGCGCGGCCGCAAGCTTTCGTATGCGCAACTCGGAATGGCGATTATGCGGAACTACAACGCGGAACGTGCTCCCGAAGGATTTCCGATCTCGCAGATTGTGAATCTCTTCAAGCCGTCGTCAACCAACTCCAGTTCCGATCGCAACGATCGAATGAAGACGCAATCGCAGAACGACGATGTTTGGCGAGTACTATGCGTTGAAGGAATGTGGTTCCAGGATCTCTTCAACTACGATTTCCGTCGCACAGAGATGTGCGTGATTCCGTATGGCACTCAGGAAGGTGAGATATCTTTCTGCGCCTACAACACCGGAGTTGGCTGGCGGCAGATCATCGAAAACATGCACAAGACGGCAAATCTCGCTGAGTGGTACGAAGAGCACGGCCGTCACAAAGTTTACGCCGCCGGAAAATCCGTTCCTCTAAACTCAATTAAGCATTCGCTGAGCTTGCCGGTAATCCAAGCTGTCCTTGCAGAGGATGCTGACGTTAAGCCTGCGCCGGTGACTCCATACCTCGTGGAAGAAGAAGAGATGGCGGTTCAGTAGTCTAGTTCGGTTTCTGAACCTCACGCAGTTGACCAACAATATCCTTCAAACGGATGGCTAAGTCTTCGATTGTTTGCGCTCGTTTGCGTGCGCGATCGCTTAACTCTTCGCGAAGTAAGAGCTGTGCCTGCCCTAATACTCCAGTTAACGGGTTGTTGATCTCGTGTCTTACGCGAGCGACAAGTTCGGCAACTTCTTCAAGTTTCTGACGATAGTCGGTGGTGTCGCCGGATTTATTAGTAGATTGCTGGGCGGGAGTCGTTTCCGATTCGGTCATCAAATCTCCGCGAACAAGTTTGTCAAAGGAGCCTTGTGGTCATTTTGCATCTGGAAGGAAAATTCAACAAGACAATTCTCGCCGCGGATTTTCGACCGGTCACACGTGGGAACCCCCTTGGAGTGCGGAACCCCCTTCGAGTTCAAAGAGGCACCCAATTCAAACCAACCCACTATCCACAATCGTCACTTATTGACAAGCTCACTCGCCATACGTAAATTCAAATTCCTTGTTGGGAGGTCGTCCAATGGTAGGACTCCAGACTCTGGATCTGGCTATCGGGGTTCGAGTCCCTGCCTCCCAGCCAAAAGACGCGACTTAGGCGCAGGAAGTATGTGAACTTGAATCAATAATTTGCCGCTCCGGCAACTTATTGGTTCCATTTCCCGAAAAGTATGGCAGGAATCATATTTTCAGCGAGAATACCAGGAGCCGCTGGTCAATACGCATACCGTGATTTTCGACGGAGCCAACCGAGCTTGACCTCATGCTTCCTGAATCTCATTCTTGATTTGCCTACTGACTATGATTCAGAAAAAGAGTGGCAAAAATAAGTAGAGAGCCGACGACGACGACAATCAGCCCTGGACCTAGTTTTGCCACCATCATCGGATCGGCCGACAACTGGCGATAGATGATCAGCAATTGGAACAGCGACCAACTCGCAAAAGCGAGCAGAGTAAATCCCAACAATCCGATCACCCATCGCAGTCGCAAACTGTCACGCCGGAGATAGCAAACTCCAGCCAAAATGCTGAGCCCACCACCTCCAGTGAGCAGACGGCCATTCAGGACATCGACACCACGATACGGCTGTAGGCCAGCAAAAAGTGAAAACCAGGATAACCACGTCCCTAGAATAACGATCAATCCACCGCTAATAGCTATCCATGCGATGAGCATCCTGGTCGGTAACTTGGGGCCTAAACGCCGAGGACGTTGATTAGAAGAAAGGTGTTCCATGATTGTTCTTCCACTCGGTCCGCGTGAGTTTTTAGCGAGCAACACAGGCTTGGTGGAGTTCCCGTCACTAATGAAAGCTATGGCCTCACGTTGAAGAACAGATACGCGTTTGTCCGAATGTCCCCAGTGATAGTCGTACCAGATGGGTCGCCGGCCTGGAGTGCTCGCACGGTAGCCAGGCTCTTGCCTGCGACAATTTGATCCCATACGGCCGGACTCTTTACACCAATTACTTCGAGTTCCCACCAACCGCCATGCATAACGTCGATAATATGACTGTGAGCCGGCAGTGGTGCGTCCGCTGGACCACCGATACGGGAGAGATCAATGGTCGAGGGGTGATTGATGCAGTTACCGACAGTTGGGCATTGCAACGTTGATGTATCAGGACGGAAACCGAGTGGCGTCATGACGTGGAGTATCGGGATCGGTCCAGGACGCGGATCCACTTCGCCATCCTCGCCAACCTCACATTGACTTGGAGCACCACTCGTTGGTGGCGGTTCGCAGAAGAAGTCCCGGGTATAGAAGAACTGTACGGTCTGACCGTTCAACCAACCTCCGGTGAAACCGTGTGCATCACCTGCGGATCCCTGCATAGCATGATGCGCAGTTCGATAGTTTGCAGCGTGGGTATTTTCGGACGGCCATGCGAAGCCAACTAAAAGGCTCACACTCAAGGCCAAACCAGCGAGCAGAGCCAATCCCACGATTCGAGGATTATGACTAATTCCAGATAGCATGATATTTCTCCTCCTTGTCCTCAGAACCATTGATAATCAATTCCAGACACCGATCACGCCTTCCAAAGGGCGCGCCTATACGGCTCAATGTGTACCTCGTTTTTTCAAAACGGAATTGAGCTGACAGTCCTCGCCTCGGAGCTAAATGATGACGAACAGACCGACGCGTCGGACCTTCGGGTGTCCGAATGGCTAAAAGGGGATTTGAGGGAACCGTCTAAAGGGAAACCGGTGTATTAGGGTAGGCCCTAAAACTCAAAAATGTAAGGATTTAAATGATGTGAGGAAAACTATACACAGCCTCAACTTTGCTTTAGACTGAGCGGGCAGAACCCCTTTTTCTCTCGGCGACGACCAACATAAGCGAGCCCAGTGAATTAATCGTCGGTTACCGCACACAAGGAGCATCGCCGATGCCCTCTGCACCTAAGCAATCATCGTCTAACGAACAATCCACTAACGAGGACGACTTTCTGGTCGTAGGAATCGGTGCTTCTGCCGGCGGCATTCAGGCACTGAATGAGTTTTTCAGGCACGTTCCTGCAGATAGTGGAATTGCTTACGTAGTGATTCTTCATATGTCGCCTGAACACGAAAGCCGGCTCGCAGAGGTGCTGCAAACCACCGCAGCGCTCCCGGTCACGCAGGTTCGTCAAGGCGTTAAAGTGGTTCCGAACCACGTTTACGTAATACCGCCAAACCAAAATCTCATTATTACGGATGGTCACCTCACTCTTAGCCACATGATTGGTGTGGAGGAGCGTCGGTCGCCTGTCGATTTATTTTTCCGCACACTCGCCGAAACCAATGACTCACGTGCTGTTTCCGTGATCCTTTCGGGTACCGGCGCCAATGGTTCGATCGGAATAAAGCGAGTTAAAGAACACGGCGGCGTCGCCTTCGCACAAGACCCGAAAGAAGCGCAATACCCGGATATGCCGCTCAACGCGATCGCCACAGGAATGATAGATGGCGTGCTGCCTGTGGCAGACATCCCACGCAAGATTCTGTCGTACAACCAGCACCGCGGTTCAGTGCACTTGACCGAACCGCAGAGAATTCAGGCCACCGATGAGGAGGCCCTGCGGGAGATCTTTACGCAGCTCCGCACACGCACGGGCCATGATTTCTCGAATTATAAACGCGGGACAATGCTTCGTCGGATTGAACGCCGGATGGGTATTAAAGAACTGTCACGGCTGCCTGAGTATGCGAATCATATCCGTGAGAACCGCAACGAAGCTCAGGCCCTGTTGAAAGACTTATTGATCAGCGTCACAAACTTCTTCCGGGATCCACAATCTATTCAGGCACTGGCCGATACAGTGTTGGCTCCCATTCTTGCCAACAAGGGAGCTGAAGATCCTGTACGCGTCTGGGTTGCAGGGTGTGCAACGGGGGAAGAGGCTTACACAATCGCTATGCTTTTGAGCGAGGCCCTGCCCAGCGGATCAAATCAGCCGCAGATTCAGCTGTTTGCAACAGATCTTGATGCGAATGCCATTGCCATGGCCCGTGAAGGATATTACAGCGAGGCAGAACTTACGGATGTTTCTCCCGAACGCCTGCGAAGCTTCTTCATTAAGGAGCCCATTGGCTATCGTGTGCGGCAGGAACTAAGAGAGATGATCTTGTTCGCAGTTCATAACGTAATTAAAGATCCGCCGTTTTCGCATCTTGATTTGATCTCATGTCGCAACCTTTTGATTTATCTGAATCGTTCCGCCCAAACTCGAATGCTCGAACTGATGCATTTCGCATTAAACCCCACCGGCTATCTTTTTCTTGGCGGGTCGGAATCAATCGAGGGGGCGATCGAATTGTTTTCGACCGTCGACAAGGACCACCACATCTATCAAAGCCGACCTGTTCCGACGCGAGTAGTGTTTCCGGTTCCTGAAATAACTTTTAAGCCAGGTTTTCCGCCGCCCACTGAGAAAGACCGAACTGCTCAGGAATCTCGCGCGTTAGAACGTCTCGCTTATGTGGATCTGCATCAACGGCTGCTTGAGGAGTTTGCGGCACCCAGCGTCGTCATCAATGAAGAATACGAGATCGTCCATCTTTCTGATCGCGCAGGCGATTATATGCAGATATCAGGTGGGGGCCCCTCAAACAATCTGCTAAAACTCGTCAGGCCGGAACTACGTCTCGAATTGCGGACAGCTCTCTATCAAGCAGTCCAAAACCACGGACAGGTACAAACCCGTCCTATCCGAATCGATACTCCCAGAGGAATGAAAACTGTTGCGGCTATGGTACGGCCAGTCCTGCGTCCTACCGATCCCGCTCGCGGATTTATTCTCGTTCTGTTTGAAGAACAAGACCCTACAACAGGAGACGACCCACGCCAAGTCGCAACGACGACTGAGCCCGTTGCACAACAACTTGAAGATGAATTGATGCACGCCAAGGCTCAACTTCGCGCGACTGTAGAACAGTATGAAATCCAACAAGAAGAACTGCGCGCGTCGAACGAAGAATTGCAGGCGATGAATGAAGAGCTGCGTTCGGCGGCGGAGGAACTCGAAACGAGTAAGGAGGAACTGCAATCGGTTAATGAAGAGCTGACGACGGTAAATCAGGAATTAAAGATCAAGATAGAGGAGTTGAGTCAGTCAAACAACGATTTTACGAACCTGATGAATTCAACGGATATCGGAACCATCTTCCTTGACCGTGCGTTACGCATCAAACTGTTTACTCCGCGGGCGCGTGACGCCTTCAATCTAATCTCTTCGGATATTGGACGCTCGCTCGCCGATATCACACACAAGCTGAAGCATCACGAATTGATAGCTGATCTGGAAGAGGTCATGTCAACGTTGCACAAAATCGCCCGCGAGGTCGAAACGACTGACCATCAATGGTACATGATGCGGATTCTACCTTACCGAACAGCAGAGGACCGGATTGATGGAGTAGTCATGACACTACTCGATATCTCCGAAAGCAAAGTCGCCAAGGGTGAATTGGAGACTGCTCGCAGCGAGCTGGAGCGTAAAGTCCTCGATAGAACTAGCGAGCTTCGCGAAGCGAATGTGTCACTGTCGGCCGAAATCACTGAACGGCGGCAATCAGAGGTGGCGCGCAAAAAACTGCTTAATGAATTAGTCAGCGCTCAGGAAGCAGAACGGAGGAGGCTTGCTCGTGACCTTCACGATCAATTAGGCCAACAACTCACTGCGCTGCGGTTAAAACTTGAGTCAGTCAAACACGAGTCGCTGAAAGGAAAAAAACTACAAGCCACTATCGCTGAATTGCTCAACATAACCTCACAGTTGGATTCTGACGTCGATTTTTTAGCACGACAACTAAGGCCAGCCATACTGGATGATTTAGGATTGCCTGAAGCATTGCGAGTCTATCTTAGACAGTGGGCCGAACACGTCGATGTGACAGCGCAGTTTCATTCGACGGGTTTTGATACCGAACGTCCGTCTGCCGAAATTGAGAATAATCTTTACCGCATCGCCCAGGAGGCTCTCAATAATGTCGCGAAACATGCAAATGCTTCGGCTGTCGACATACTGCTTGAGCGACGTGATAAGCACGTTGTCCTGATTGTGGAGGACAATGGAAATGGTTTCGCCGTTGACAAACCACGAGGCCAAGATTCGCATGGGTTGAATGGAATACGAGAACGAGCTGCATTGCTCGGCGGACAGATGGACATAGAATCAAGCCACGACAAGGGAACGACCATCTTCGTTCGAGTACCACTGCATGCTGGAAGCGATGAAGTAAATGAATAGGATTCGTATCTTAATTGCCGAAGATCACGCGACTGTTCGCGAGGGACTAAAACTCATTTTGAGCAGTCAATCAGATATGGAAGTGATAGGAGAAGCTGAGGATGGTAGGTTCGCGATCGAACTCGCGCAAAAGCTGCTGCCGGATGTTGTATTGATGGATGTGTCGATGCCGGGTCTCAATGGGCTAAAAGCCACCGCGAAACTAAAGGAGTGGTGCCCAGAAGTACACGTACTAGCACTTACCCGTCACAGAGACGATGGTTATCTGCAACAAATTCTCCGCGCGGGAGCCTCCGGATATGTCCTAAAGCAAAGCCCTCCTGCGGAACTGCTTCACGCAATTCGCGCAGTTGCAAAAGGCGGCAAGTACCTCGATCCAGCCGTCGCAGGGAAAGTCATGGGAGGCTATGCGGGCCGTCGTCCACTCAATCATGAACCACGTCCGGAGGTAAGTGATCGCGAAGTAGAGGTCTTGCGATTAATCGCCTGGGGCCACAGCAATAAAGAGATTGCTTCCAGACTGGATCTGAGCGTCAAGACTATCGAAGTCCACAAAGCGAATGCTATGAAGAAGCTGGGGATGAACAGTCGCATCGATATCGTTCGTTACGCGGTACTTCAGGGTTGGCTGCAGGATGCTTAGATGCCTGACATGTACCAGCGTGGCGGTCCGATTTTCGCCGGTCGGGCCCTGGCTATCACACCAGCTAAGACAATCAAATTAGGCAAATCTTGGTTCCTATCAGTTAGGGAAATCCCTTAGTCCTGTCTCTGAACTTCCCAATAGTCAGCAGCATCGGATCTCCACAATATGTCTGGACACGTTGGCCTGGACTATTCCAACTATCCATGGACCATGGTGCAGCCCCGGCAAGCCATTTTCCTAACATAAGGATATTTGTGGTCTAAAAGATCACTTACGGCATTCACATGCAAAACATTCGAATTCCCAGGAGCTACTCGCCAGACCGCGAACTACACTTTAGCGGGCTTCTTACAAATAAGTTGCTAACATCCTTACCAGGTCCAGTTTTCGCGGCTATTCTCCCGCATCTCGAGCCTGTCACTTTGAATACCGGAGACGAAGTGTACTCATGCGGCGCCAGAGTGGAAGGGATATATTTTCCTGAGACTGCCGTGCTGTCGCAGCTCTCCTATCTGGAAGATGGGAGCGCTACAGAAGTTGCCATGATCGGTAACGAGGGACTTGTCGGTCTTTCCGCACTCCTTGAATGTAGAGCCAATGCCTTTTGGACGCAGGTTACCGTTGGCGGAACCGCGCTATGCGCGCATGTGGACGTGCTTCTTGAAGAATTTCGGCGAGCGGGATCATTTCAGAAGCAGATACTCTCTTATACCAGCAGTTTTTTAGATCAGGTGTCGCAGCGTGCAGTTTGCAACAGTCGTCATCGATTAGAAGAGCGATTATGTACGTGGCTCCTGATGGTCCACGACCGTGCTCACGGCGTTCAGCTACCATTGACGCACGAGATGATTGCCGAACATCTGGGTGCTCGACGCGCGGGGATTACCAGCTTCTGCACGCTACTGCGCGAGCATGGAGCAATCGCTTACCAACGAGGCCTGATTTCTGTAGTTGATCGCAAGTTGCTCGAAGACATGGCCTGCGAGTGCTACCGTCGAATTGCTCAATCTGTAGTGCGCAGCTAATAGCCCCAGCAAAACAGGAGCAGGAGCTGCAGGCAGCAAGCAGGAAAAGAAATCATTGGTCAATTCTCATTGGACATTTATCAATTATCATTTTGCCCTGGCGCTAAGGGCCAGATGCCAGGGCGAGGTGCGTTAGGCTTCGCACTTATCGGCCAAATGATAATTGATAAATGTCCAATGACAATTGACCAATGATTTCTTTTCCTGCTCCTGACTGCGGCTCCTGCTCCTGTCTTTTCCAACCTTTCGCTAGACTAGTGAATCCAACAACGCGCGTACCTCTCCCGCTTGCAAAAGCCTTCAAGTACTGCTAAATCTCGTCCAGAAAAGCCCCTGGGAGAAGTAATCATGAAAGTATCTTTCCGCTTGTTACTTGCCTTCGCTCTCCTTTTAGCAGCAGTTAGCCCAATACTCGCCGATACCGTGCGTTTGAAAGACGGCAGCGTGATCCGCGGGCAGGTTATTGGGTTTCGCGATCAGCAGTTCGTGATACTTATAGGCGGGGGCGCCCGAGGGAGGCGCGGTCAAACAACCGTTTATGCGGAAGATGTGGAATCTATAGAGTTTGATTCGAACACTAACAGCTCAACTGTAGGCGATAATGGTACAAATAACATCGGTAACTCACAGCCTGTTCGTCCCAACACACAGCCTGACAATACAGTTTCGTACCCAAAAACTACCGACAAGGAACCTGCGCCAATCAACGCGGCACCCAAATTCTTCACGATTAAGGTAGCCGTACGAGCTGACAATGCAAACAACGGGTGGACAAACAGCGGTCTTGTGGTCAGGAAGGGTCAGCATTTACGAATCAGTGCATCCGGTCGGGTGTCGCTGGGTCGTGGCCGCTTTTCGACCCCGGCTGGTGTGCCGTCGATTAACGACAATGACAAGCTGATGAGGCTGGAAGCTACTGGCGCTCTGATAGCCGTAATCGGTGATGATAACGACGACTTCCTCTTGATTGGGCCGCGGCGTGAGTTCATTGCGCAACGTGACGGAGTGTTGTTTTTGGGCGTAAATGAAGGCGATCTGGCTGATAACACCGGTACCTACGATATAGTTATTGAGGCTGAAGCGAGCGGCGGTTCAGCACGTCAGTAGAACGTAGGAAACTCGCGTTATTCTCAAGGCATCAGACTATTTCAGCTTATTTGCAGCGGCAGGAGCTCCCAATCTAGAGCTCTTTTCTTGCTGGGTTTCCGTGGGGTAGTGCAATGAAATCTCCTAAATCTATTTTGAGTCTGGCAATTATCGGTCTTCTTTGGCTGAGTTCGAGCGCGCCCATGGCTGTTTCCCAGTCGCGCCGTCAGCCGCCAACCACTAACGAGAAAAAGAATAAACGTCCTGATCCTTCAAAGCCGGGTGAACAACAACAGGAACCGTTGCCGCCCGACGTCGTCACTCCACCAAAGGAGCTTGAGAAGGTCACGATCGGCACGCAGCTGGTCAACATCGACGCCGTTGTTTACCACAAGAAAAGTGGGCAAATAGTCTCGGGTCTGAAGAAGGGTAACTTCGCGGTTTTCAAGGATGGCGTTCAGCAAACGATTACCAACTTCTCAACTCCTGAGGCGCCAATAACTGTGGCGATGGTTGTCGAATACAGTAAGTGGTCGGAAATTTTTGGTTACTACGGAAGCGGCGGCTACGATCCCGGAACATATGAAGTGATTCGCCCGACCGCAATGTTTCTTACCCGGTTCATCAAGCCACCAGATGACTATGTATCAGTGGTTGCCTTTGATATTCGCCCGACGCCGTTAACTGACTTTACAAACGATCCCACACGGATCAACCAGGTCATTAATCTTCTGCTTAGAAACACTCCGGCATTCCGCGAGACAAACCTCTTCGACGCTCTGAAGTTTGTGCTCGTCGGCGGTCGTGGGGATTCGGTGGTTCTCGAGGACTCGAAATCCGCTAAGTCAGATTATTCGGGGTTGGTTTCCGTTCAGGGTCGTCGTCGAGCTGTCATACTTATCGCTTCCGGAATCGACACCTTCAGCAAAATTAATTACGGTGACGCTCGAAAAGTACTACAAAACGCGGGCATCCCGATCTACATTATCGGTACCGCCAACCTTTTCAAGAAAAAATATGGTGACCGTCTTGGCGCAACTGACGGCATTGATGGCTCGCCAGGACGCATGACGTTCCTGCAGGCAGAGAATGCACTACAGACGTTCGCCAAGGAAACAGGTGGCGCTTACTATCCAGTGACATTTGAAGGCGAGTTGCCAAAAGTGCTTGGCAGCATCAACGCGGAACTTCGCAGCCAGTACAGTCTGGGATTCAATCCGGGCGAGGAACGGGATGGCAAACAGCATAAGTTGGTCGTCAAAGTAGACGTTGACGGCGACGGCACGTTTGATGATAAGGAGTTTGTGGTCCAGGCGCGTCAGTATTACAACGCACCCAAGCCTGACGCTTCGACGTCGCACTAAAATCAGGAGCAGGAGCAGCAGGTAGGAGCAGGAAGATACATTAGCCGCAGATTCACACAGATGAACACAGATCAGAAGAGATGAAGTTAGTGGATGATAATTTTACCTACTTTTGTTAGATCCGTGTTTATCTGTGTGAATCTGCGGCTAGTGTTTCTTCCTGCTCCTGCCTGCTGCTCCTGCTGCTGTCTTAAGCGCCGTAGGTCCTCAATCTAAACTCATCATTAAAGGAAACGATCTCCGCCTTTCTTCCTGAGAAGAACTTCGATTGTCTCAACAGGTCAGGCAAGCCTCGCAGTGGCAGATTCAAGCCGTACTCTCTGCTCGTCAGTAGCGCAGCTAATTGTGGATTAAGACGCTGCGGCACTCCGTACTTGATCGCTTTTTGAGCAACAGTCGAAAATCCCGCACTACGACGAGAGTTAACGAGCTCGAGTGAGTGGTCAAAGATGTGGACGCGGCTCGGCAAATCTCGCAGAGCCAGATCTCGGTGAGCCAGCATATTCGCGAGCGCTTCGAGGACAACACCACGATGGTAATTGGCGCGCGCGGGTATTG